>ERZ1027255.303-NODE-303-length-18055-cov-5.245944_pt1 | contig 18055 bp, 18 predicted proteins | sample MGYA00519261_ERZ1027255 | MGnify/ENA primary metagenome ERZ1027255 (study PRJEB26926, sample SAMN06164399) | human gut metagenome | biome: ENVO:00009003; feature: ENVO:2100002; material: ENVO:00002003 | host: Homo sapiens | place: USA | collected 2012 ...
GAGTCTCGTGGGCTCGGAGATGTGTATAAGAGACAGCGTTAGGATTGTTCTCAACAGCGTCTTCTGATGTACAAGCGCTGAATGCAAAGGCAGCAAGTGCCAATGGGAATAATTTAAACTTGTTCATACTTGTGAAGTTTAAGTGATTAATAATTTTTGTGTTTAGTAAAAATATTTCTTTTTTAAAGAGTTTTTGTGTTTGGCTTGTCTTTGTGTTTGTGAAGCCGAGTTTAGTCTTTGTGTTGTAAGGGTGTATGGTTGTTTATGTCTTTTTATTGTAGGTCGTCATAGTTCTGCTTGGCAATCTCGCATCCCTTGTCGGAAGCAATCCTGAAGCACTCGATGGCTTTCTCGTCGTTGCCGATGTGCCAGTAGCAGATGCCCCTTGCGTTGTAAGCCTCAGCGGAGTCGCCAGCCTTGTCGAGCTTGCGAAGCGCCTCAGCGAATCTGTCCTCATTGATGTCGGCGCATGCTGCGTTCAGATTGGCAGTCTCGTCGTTGGGATACATGAGGGCTGCGATGGCGAACACCTCGTTAAACTCCTTCGATCCCGGCTCGTAAGTCTGTGCCACCATATACATCTCGTTCTGCGAGAGCAGCTGCGGCTTGGTCTTGATAAGCTCCTTAGCCTCCTCCACTGAGAACGGGCGCACGTTGCATGTGATGACGTAGTCAGAATGGCGGAGAGCCGGATACCATGAGGCGAGCATTGTGCGATACTCCTCAGGATACTGCGACTTGATGAGCCATTCGCGGCGGTCGGGCTCTATAGAGTTGTCCTCCGCTATCTTGAGGATGGCGCTGCGGTTGTCGAGGTTGCTGTCCTTGATATACTTGCAGAGACCTTCCCAGTCCTCCGGCGTAGCGTTTACGGTGAAGAGGCGGTCGTCCAGATGGACGAGCTGGCGCACGTAATTCTTCAGCGTAGCGGCACGGTTAGTGGCGAGGTATTCGTTGTGGGCGTAAGGAGCCTCCGGTGAGGCATAGCCATGAATCTCAATCTTGGTGATTGTCATATTGGCGTCCTTCTTTATCACGTTGATGGTGTCCACGATCTTCGCCAGCTCACGCGGGTTGTTGCGGTAGTTGGGATGCAGCTCGGTGCGGTCTACGGGGAAGTCGATGAAGGCTCTTCCTGACATCTCGTATGTCTTCTGCTCCACTGCGATGGGCTGTATGAACGCCACCTTGGGCTGTCTCATCTTCTTTACGGTCTCCTGCTCCTGGTCGTCAATCTTGCCGCATCCGCAGAGGTCTTCCTTTATTACGACGTCTGCTGAGCGCATCCAGTCGGCAAACTCGGTCTGAGTCTGGTAAGCGAACGTCTGCTCCTTACCGTTCTTCCTTGTCACGTCATAAGCACCGGGATATTGCTTGGCGTCCCTTCTGTCGTACATAACCTTCTGTCTCTTACCGTTGATGACGATTGGCTGCAGAGCCACGCTGTTCTCTCCCGACTCGATAACCGGCGTAAGGACGATGCGTCTGTTGGCTGGCATACGTAGCGAGTCAAGGCGGAGGTCCATTCCTACGAAGAACTGGTCGTCAGCTCTTGTCGCCTTGATGTTCTCCACCGCCACCTGACGGTCAAGAATCTTGGTCGACCTCTTCGTCTGTGCCGACGCGTTGACGGCGCTGATGGCGAGGGCTGCTGATAGTATAATGTAGTATTTCATAATGGTGGATCTTATTGTTAGTGAAAATGTGTGGTGAATGGTGGGCTGTCTTCTTTATTTTTTTAGAATACGTAGATCAGCTCCACGGCTGCCTTGGTGGGTCCTACATAATTGTGATGTCCCTCACCCTTCTTGTTACCGCACGTCTTACATTCGAATTTCTTATAGTGGATGTAGTCGTAACCCACTCCGAGAGAAGTCTCGAGGTTCCAGTGCTTTGAGAGCGGCCATTGGTAGCCTGCGGTCAGACCGCCTCCTACGAACCATCCTTCATATCTATGGTCCTTAAACTCCTTGAACATTCCGAACGGCAGTTCGATGCCACCAGCGTTGAACTGTCCTCCCATAGCGTGTACTCCGAGGAACCATCCGTTGAACGTCTGGCAGAACCAGTAGCGGTATTCGGGTTGTACCACCCAGTGGCGTATGCTCTTGTTGTCATTGAATTTCCAGGGGTTGATGCCATAGAAGGCCTGAACGGAGTGCTTTCTGCCGGTCTGAAGTTCGAGACCGACGTTCGGGGTTGTGGTAGCCCAGTAGAGTAAGTTGGTCTTGAGTCCCAGTTGCTGGGCGTTAGCCGATACAGCCACGAGCATAGCTACGATGAGCAGTCTCAATCTGTATGTTACGTTTTTAGCCATATTATTATTCTATTTAGTTCGTGTTTAAATGTTCCGTGAAAAATGTATGCAACGTTAGTTAGTCGCTTCTCTCTTATTCGTATAATGTAATAAAGGCTTGGGGCTGTTCTGGTGTTAAGTCGTCTGTTAAACCTTATTATAATATATACGTTATAGATAGTCTTAGTTATTTTTGTTTAGCGTCATTGTCCTTCCTTATTTTGGACATTGCAAAGATATAGTGTTTTTTTTGTATTCGCTTGTCAATACAGCATAAAAATTAGACAAATCGTGATTTTTCCGTTCTTTTTTACGATTTAGACTGTTTTTTGCTACTTTTTACATGTTTTCTTTGTGAAATTTGCAAAATTAGACCAAGAGATTAGTATGTATCCCAAGCCTCTCTTTACAATTAGACACATGATTAGACGATATTCACTGTCTGATTCGTACTCCAGATCCGAGGGTTATAGGAATCGGACACCCTTTATTGTCAGATTAGCCCTCGAATAAACAATATCATCAGTGAGTCTGCCTATAAACAGAGGGTGGCATACCCTCAACAGACTTAAAGATCTTCGACATTGCAGCCGAATCGGTGAATCCCATTTCGTATGCTATTTCGCCTAAGGGGCGGGAGCGGTCTGCGAGGAGGGCACGCTTCGTCTCCTCCACTTTAAGGAAATTAATCCATGCATTGAAGTTGCGTCCCTTTACATTATTTATATAGTTGGAAAGAAGACGTGTATTGAGTTCCATCTGCTCCGCCACCTGCATGATTGTGATGCTCTCCTTGAGGAACGGCTTATCTGGGCGTTCTGTCCATTGCGTCACGATAATGTCGATGGACGCAAAGGCGTCATGATGCTGTGCGTCTGTGTTTTCAGGCGACGCGGTGTTCGCATCTGCCGACGTATCCCCATTTGCGCCAGACGTAGCGATGGCGGTGGCAGTTGCATCAGCAGCGTTATTCGGGTTATTTTTATGGTCAGTCTTTAATACGGGCTCAAATATGTAGCCATGATCCACATCCATATCCACGAATGCGGGCTTGATGTCCCAATAGACATCTCGACACTTTATGAACGCTATACCGTTTACAAGCACCAATGAAGACCTTATCCACATGAATATATTGTCGAGAGTAGGATCGAAGAGCGCGATGTCGATGATGCAGACTACATAATAGAGCACAAGCGACAAGCCCACGGCTATGAGCCATCGGCTGCGACTTTGGTTCTCTCCGGTATAATAGTTGTCGATATGCTGTCTGAATACGCTTATCTGATTACTCAAGAACCACATAATACCAAGGCCCTCTATGACAAGGACTATGTAAAGCATATAGCAGGTAAAGACCGCCGGCGCTGTCTCGAGAAAGGCATTATAAACACTTGGCGAGAAGTTAAGACCATGGATGGGTATATACACCAAGATATGTGTGAGCCAGACACACACCACCGGCATTATAAAAGCAATGATGGTTCGGACGGACAGATGCTTGCCATGCAACAGATAAATGCTGGCGGTTAGGTCAAAGCAAACGGCGAAATAAAGAAATAAAGGGTTGGTGAAATAATTGAGGGGCATATACAACTGATGATTCAGAATACGAAGAACAGTGAAAAAGCTAAGTATGCCCTCAAGGAATGATGAGCCAGCAAGGCACATACGCGCCATACTGAATGATTCTATCTTTCCTTCTGCCGTCTTCTGTACGGGAGTGAGAAGGAATATTAAGCCTACTGTTAAGCATACGGAGCAGTTAACAACGTATGCAATAATTGTTATCGTATTCATAGTTGTGTTTGCGAATGTTTGGGTATGCAAAGATATGCAAATTGTATAATTTTAGCAACGATTTTACTTCTTTTTTATAAGACTGTTGCGATACATAGTCGGAGTCATGCCGCAAACCGACTTAAAGATCTTTGTCATAGCTGCAGCATCGTTAAATCCTACGCGATTGGCTATGTTATTGAAGTTTTGCGAGGGCTCTTCTTCGATGATGCGCTTCACCTCATTCACCTTAAGTTCGTTTAGCCAGGCGTTGAAATTCTGACACAACACATTATTAAGGTACTGCGAGAGGAGACGCTTGTTAAGGTTCATCTGCTCAGCCACCTTATTTATGGTAAGCCCCTCGGCAAGGTAAGGACGGTCGCCTCTGTTAATCCAACGGTCGATGATGACGGAGATGGGGTCACCGTCGTTGCTTTCCGGGTCTGGTTCTTCTCCGTTGTCGTCGCCGTTAGCGGCAGCTTCAGTCTGCTGCGTCTCTCCGTTGGTGTCGGCATTGCCGAAAGCTTTACCGAGATGCAGATAGATTTCCTGAATGTTCAGCGTACTTATGGTGATGATGATGGAGAGCACAAACTGTGTCCATAGCGACGTTACGTTAAACTCAGGTGTGGTTACGAGGATGGTGACGCAGCAGAGAATGTAAAAGACAATGAGCGACCACACGAGGATATGAATCCACGTGCACTTGCTGCATACCTCGCCGTCATGATAATGGCGGATGTGGGAGAGGAAGCGCACCTTCGATACGACTAAAAAATAAATGCCAATGGACGATATGGTCACTACGTAGGCGGTAAGCAGAGCGTCGAGCACACGCGACGTGGCACACTCAAGATAGGCATCATAGGAAGCTGCGAGATTGTTGCTGTCTACGATGGCGTGGATGCCGGGGATGAAGAATATGGCGTAATGGATGAGGGCTATGACCACTATCGGCACCGACATATATACGCCGAGCCGATACGACACGTTCACCTTAGAATAGAGGAAGGTCTGAAGGCCCGCATAGATGACGATTATCTGGATGAAGAAGATGGTGGGTATGACAAACTCGTACATGTTCTGATAGTCATAACCGAGGACGATGGTTATGAACATCAGGAGGTGTACGAAGCCTTCCATGAGGATGCCGGTGGCAATGAGGTTCTTGCCCTTGATGTACGACTTGTTGTTGGAGAGCGGCGTCTTGATGCCCTTTGTGAGATAGAGCACCGACGACAACGCGAAACACGTGGTCGTAACTATGATGTAGGTGACATATATGATAAAATAGATACCGTCAGTAGCAACTTCCATAATACGTTAGTTTTATTTTTTTTGCTTTTGCAAAGGTAGTGAAATAACTAAAACCAACAAAGAAGAGATTATTTTTTAATCAATTTATTTCAGTTTTTTAATACTTTGGAGGTGCTTTGGGAAACATATTCTTGTCAATACGCTCTCCTTATTAATAATCAATGCGTTATGAAAGTAAGTAATGAGTGTATTTGTTACTTTTGTAACATGATTTGACATGCGCTTTTCAAAAACCATAGCAGGTTTTCGAAAAGCTATGAATGGTAAAGTTTGTCAAGAGAAATGTATTACAAGAATTAAATCTTTAATTTGCTATCTCCACCTTTACCTTCTCATATCCCATAGACTGAAGCATGCTCTTAAACTGTAGCTCGGCGTTCTGCCTTGCATTCCTGTAGTTGTCTGGGGTGAGACAGCGACGGCGCATCATGGCATCTGCTCGACGATACATCTGCTCACGGTCCTGATGACTCCACTTGCCGCTCTCAATGAAGGAGCGTGTGCGGGTTTCGTCTATGAAGCTGTCATCAAGAAGACGTACCGGAGGAAGAACTGCTCTGAGCGTGTCGCCGTCCATAGCGAGCCATCCCTCATGCGCTTCCTTCATGTTAATGCCGAGACGGAGCGTGCCGTAATAAATGCGCACCAGCTCGTCATCGCCGAAGAAACCCTTGCGCACGGTGTCTACCAGTTCTTCGTCGTTGATGGTGAGAAACTCCCATTCGCCGATGTTCTCGATGGACCTTATCTGCATCGGCGTGATGTCGATGGAGTCGTTCTTCTCTATGGTCAAGGCGGCAGGCGATGACGTTATCTTCTTAACGTAATGCTTAGCCACCAGAACAACGGTGAGGGCTATGACGGCGTAGAGCACGAAGCGTGCCACAGCCGACTTGATGATTTGCTGTATGAACGGCATGTTATCTCTTTTTCGCATTTTCTACGGTGGTTTTGTCGATGAGGTGAATGATGTCCTTGCCGGAGAAGTTGCGGCTGAACGCTATGGTGATGTTCTCCGGACGATAGCCGAGCTTCTGCAGCATCGGCACGAGAGTGTTGGCGGCGCTGACACGAGCCTGCTCCATGATGTCCGTCGTGGCTATCTCGCGTATGATGGCGTCGCGTCCCTGGCGTTCGTAGGAGGTAAGCTCCTCGTCGGAGAAGTCGCGGCGTGTGAGAGCCACGTACTGCTTGATGGCGTTATGGTCGATGCGTGAAGATGTGAGCACGATGTGCGGGTCGGGGAGAGTGATGCGGATGTGCGTGGAGTCGCGCTGCACGTTGTCGCTGGAGAACGAGGCAAAGTCGATGTAAGCCTTGACGGTGGCATCGATGGGAATAGCCACCTTACGCTTTCCGAGCGGCACGGGAATGTTATAGTCGTGTCCTGCCAGCTTGCCCTTCATCTCCAGCTTGTCGTCATGCGTGAGCACCTTATGCACACGATATTCCGTGGTGTAGAGCTTGGAGCAGCGCTGCACCTGCATCACCATCACCGCCATCGTGTCGACGGCAGGCTTCGTGGCCTTCTCTTTCTCGGCTGGCTTGCTGCCGCATGAGCAGAAGGCAAGGCTCATCACGGCTGCCAGTATTGTAAGCGTGGTCTTCATCCTGTGATTTATGTCTTTTTTCATTGATTACTGTAATGTTATGCTATCGTTTTGATATATTTTTTTATACCTTTGTATTTGTATAGACGTAAAAACAAAGAAAAAGTAAAATACGAGATATTCATGAAACGGAAACATTTGGCTATTGCGCTTCCTCTGGCTATGCTGCTGGCAATGTCGTGCAAGGAAGAGAAGAAGCCTGAAAACATCATCGTAAAGAAGACGCCGGTGGCTGTGAAGAAGTCGGTGCAGAGCATGGGCGACAACGCTGCGGAGCGTGACGTGGAATGGCTCGGCGCCACCTATCATATCCGCATAGAGCGCAAGGCGGACAAGAGTCTGTCACTTGCAAAGGACGGCCAGGGCAACAAGTATTACGACAACCGCGTGTCGCTCCTCATAACGCGTCCTGACGGCAGCGAGTTTGTGAGGCGCATCTTCTCAAAGGCTGACTTCGCCTCTTACGTGAAGGGCAGCAACAGCGAAGGCGCTCTCCTCGGCATCGTCTTCGACCGTGCCGACGGCGAAACCCTACGCTTCGCCGCCAGCGTCGGATCGCCGGACCGTATGAGCGACGAGTATGTGCCTCTGGTGCTGACGGTCAGCCGCACGGGTGGCGTCAAGATTTCGGAGGACACGCAGCTGGATACGGGCAGCGATGAAGAGGAGGAAGAGGTTTAGTTGAGAATTGAGAGTTGAGAATTGAAAGTTATGATTAGCAAAGAACTCATGTCCTTCACCACATATCATAACTCTCAACTTTCAACTCCTAACTCTCAACTATATATCTTCCTCGTCGTCCTCGAATCCGAACAATGCCGGGTCGACGAAGGCATCGAGGGCTCGGCGCTCCTTCTTTGTGGGGCGTCCTGTGCCACGTGCTCTGTCGACGAATCCGCTTATTCGGCTCATCTCCAGCAGTTCGTACTGCTTCGGGTCGGTGACATTCTCATAAATCTCGGGGATGAGCTTTGCACCTACGCGCTGCTCTATCGTCTTCAGAATCTTGAACGAGTAGACGATGGGCGGCTTTTTTACGCTCACCACTTCGCCCACCTTAACCGTATGGCTGGGCTTGACGTTCTGCCCGCCGATGGTGACGCGGCTGTTCTTGCAGGCGTCTGCGGCTATGGAGCGCGTCTTGAAGATACGCGCTGCCCACAGCCATTTGTCTATACGTGCTATATCTGCCATATTCTTTATTCCCTTTCCCTTACTTCTTCGACTTCTTTCCGAGCTTGTTAAACTGGTTCATCGTGATGTCCAGTCCGGCAAGCACGAAGCTGCGTATTATCTCCACCGCCTCGTCAATGGAGGGCTGGAGCGTGCGCATATCCTCGTCCGTGTATTTGCCCAGCACCCAGTCTACCTGCTGTCCGCGCTGAAAGTCGCTGCCGATGCCCATACGCAGACGTGCATACTGCTGTCCGATGAGCTGCTGGATGTTGCCCAGTCCGTTATGGCCGCCGTTCGATCCGTTGCCCTTCAGACGATAGTCGCCGAGGGGAATGGAGAGGTCGTCCACGACGACGAGGAGTCGCTTCTGGTCTATATTCTCTTTCTGGAGCCAGTAGCGAACGGCATTGCCGCTGAGGTTCATATACGTGGTGGGCTTAAGCAGAAACACCTTGCGTCCCTTTATGGAAGTCTCAGCCACGTAACCGTAACGCTTGTCCTCAAAGCTTACTCCGACGCTCTCCGCCATTTTGTCGAGAACCATGAATCCCGTATTGTGGCGTGTGTTCTCGTATTCGTAGCCCGGATTGCCGAGCCCCACAATCAAGTATTTGTCCATATTTCCTTATAAATAAAAAAAAGCGTACGCATCCTTTGACGCGTACGCTTACATTATATTCTTATTGAATCGGTTTAATGTCGTTATGCGATTACTCTGCTGATGCAGCAGCTGCAGACATAGCGGCACGTGTCATCTTGATAGAGCATACGATGACGTCCTTGCCAGTAGCGATCTCGAGACCCTCGAAGCTCAGCTCGCCAACCTTGATGCTCTTGCCGATCTTGAGCGCTGTAACGTCGATGTCGAGGTGCTCAGGAATCTGCTGGTAAGGAGCAGTAACGTCGATCTTACGGATAGAGAGGTTCATGCGACCACCGTCACGTACACCCTGTGCAAGACCTGTGAGCTTAACGGGAATACCGATAGTGATAGGCTTCTGGTCGTTAACCTCGAGGAAGTCAACGTGGAGAACTGCGTCAGTTACCGGGTGGAACTGGATCTCCTTGAGGATAGCTGTATGTGACTCGCCGTCGATGACGAGGTTGATAACGTAGATGTGGGGAGTGTAGATAACCTTGCGAAGCTCAGTCATAGGTACTGCGAATGACATAGCAACTGGCTTGCCGTCCTGCTCTGCGATACCATAGATGTTGCAGGGAATGAGTCCCTCCTTACGCAATGTCTTAGAAGCTTTCTTGCCAAGGTCTGTACGCTTCTGACCTGTAACGTTAATCTCTTTCATAATTGTGTTACTCTAAATTAAGTTGATAAATATTAATGTTTATGCCTTAATTCGCCATCACACGAGAACTGTATTTCTGTACGGATGTGCTCAAAAAAGCGTTGCAAAGTTACTAATTTTCTCTGAAACATACAATTATAGCGTAAAAAAATGTTGAATATTGTGGTTTTCCTTGGTAGTTAGTCAGTTTTTTCATATTTTTGCATCTGATAAAGTGGCTACGGTCTCGTAAAAACGTGAAAACAAACATTATATATATAATAGTATAGAAGGATGATTAATCGCGAATTAATAAGAATCAAGATAGTTCAGTTAACCTACGCATACTATCAAAACGGTAACAAGCTAATGGACAGTGCAGAGAAAGAATTGCTCTTTAGCTTGTCAAAAGCATACGATCTTTATAACTACCTGCTGGAGCTTATTGTCGCTGTCACACAGGAAGAGCGAAACCGTGTGGAGGTCGCTACCAAGAAGGCAGAGAGAGAAGGCCAACCTATGCCTTCGCAGAAATTCGCATACAACAAGTTTGCCGTCCAGCTCGAGGAGAACAAGATGCTTCAGGAGTTTGCCGAGACGCAGAAGCAGTCATGGGCGAACAGCGTGGAGTTCGTGCGCGGACTCTGCAACCAGATAGAGCAGAGCCAGGCTTACGCCGAATATATGGCTGACACAGACGACTCTTACGAGGCTGACCGCGAAATCTGGCGCAAGATTTATCGCCAGCTCATTCAGGAGAACGAGGCACTGGACCAGCTCCTCGAGGAGCAGAGCCTCTACTGGAACGACGACAAGGAAGTGGTGGACACATTCGTGCTCAAGACCATCAAGCGCTTCGACCCGAAGAACAAGGCCAAGCAGGAACTCCTGCCGGAATATAAGGACCTTGAGGACAAGGACTTCGCCATTAAGCTCTTCCGATCTACCATCCTCAACGCTGACCAGTATCAGCGCTATATGAGCGAGACATCACGCAACTGGGACTTCTCACGTCTGGCTTATATGGACGTGGTGATCATGCAGATTGCCATTGCCGAGATGCTCACGTTCCCCAACATCCCCATCAGCGTAACCATCAACGAGTATGTTGACCTCGCCAAGCTTTACTCAACACCGAAGTCAGGCGGATACATCAACGGCATGCTTGACTCCATCGCACGCTATCTCGTGTCGACAGGCAAGCTGATGAAGACCATCGAGGACCGTCCGCAGCGCCGTCAGGCTCCGCGCCGACCGATGACTCCGCGCCTTAACCGTGCACAGGCTGCACTGGAGGAGGGCGAAGTGCTCCGTTCGCGTTATGCTGCACAGGTTGAAGAGCAGGCTGAGCAGAACGACGAGGAACGCGAAGACTAAATAAAACAAAAGAAAATATAAACAACAAATAACACAAGCAACAAAAATGAACATTATTGTACTCGCCGCTCAGCAGGCACAGGGAGGCGGCATGGGAATGATTATTATGATGGTGGCTCTCTTTGCCATCATGTATTTCTTCATGATTCGTCCGCAGCAGAAAAAGCAGAAGGAAATCCGCAAGTTCCAGAATGCCCTCAAAGAAGGCGACAAGATCATAACCAACGGTGGCATCTATGGCACAATACGCCGTGTGGACCTCGCTGCCAACATCGTAGAGGTGGAGATCGCACGTGGCACCGTCATTTCTGTGGACAAGAACTACGTCTTCGCAGACGCAAGCGCACAGGCTCAGAAGTAAAGTTTGCTGACAACCGTCAGTAAAGACACACGAAACACTCAAATAATATACGTCGTTTAGATGGAAAACCGCTTGACGCAAATATTACGGGTAGTCAGGAACTTCTTGTTCAGTTCAGTGAACAAGGAGTTTCTGATTTTTTTGTTCTTTCTCTTCTTGAGCAGCGTCTTCTGGCTGATGATGACGCTCAACGAGACCTACGAACAGGAGATAAGTGTGCCCGTAAGGCTGGTGGGAGTGCCGAAAAACGCCGTGCTCACCACCGAGATGGAAGACACGGTGCGCGTAACCGTGCGCGACAAGGGATTCGCACTCGCCTCATATATATATGGTGAGGGTGTGAAGCCGGTGAGCGTCAACTTCCAGACTTACGCCAACCGTCAGACAGGACAAGGCGTGGTGCCGGCTGCGGACCTCATGAAGATGGTGACGCAGAGGTTCTCGATGTCGAAGGTGGTGCAGGTGAAGCCCGACAAGCTCGACTTCTACTTCAATTTCGGTCTGTCACGCCGACTGCCCGTAAGAATGGCGGGCTACGTGGTGCCGGGCAAGTCGTATTATCTCGCCCGCACGCAGTTCTGGCCTGACCAGGTGACGGTGTATGCCAACAAGCGCACGCTCGACTCGCTCCGCTTCGTCAAGACCGTGCCCATCAACATCACCAACTTCGGCGACACCGTCATACGCACCGTGGCACTGGAGAAGATAAAGGGCGTCAAGATTGTGCCGAGCACAGTCCGCATCGGTCTGTTCCCAGACATCCTTACCGAGGAGAGCATAGAGGTGCCCGTCAAGGCCATGAACATGCCTGAAGGCAAGGTGCTGCGCACATTCCCACAGCGCGTCAAGATTAGCTTCACGGTGGGAGCAAGCATGTTCCGTAGCATCAATGCTGACCAGTTCAGCGTGGTAGTGGACTATAACGAACTGATAACCAATCCGTCGGACAAGTGCAACATATATCTGAAGTCGAGTCCGCACGGAGTGAGAAACGCCCAGCTGCAGATCAGTCAGGTGGACTATCTCATCGAACAACAATAACGTAAGAATATGCTAACAGCCATTACCGGCGGCATCGGCTCGGGCAAGAGCTATGTATGCCGCATGCTGGAGAGCCGTGGCATCAGCGTGTACGACTGCGACGCCGCTGCCAAACGTCTCATGCGAACGTCCGAGAAACTGCAGCAGGAGCTTCGTCAGCTGGTCGGTCAGGACGTCTATACGTCGGACGGACAGTTGCAGAAGCGCGTCCTTGCAGACTTTCTGCTTACGAGCGAAGCCAACAAGCTGGCGCTTAACGACGTGATTCATCCCGCTGTGGCAGAAGACTTCCTGTCCTCTGGAATGACATGGCTGGAGAGCGCCATCCTCTTCGAGAGCGGTTTCGACAGCCGCGTAAGCTTCGACCGCGTAGTGTGCGTGTCGGCACCGCGTGATGTCCGCATACAGCGCATCATGCGCCGCGACAACATCAGCGCCGCGAAAGCAGCCGAATGGATTGACACGCAGATGGCACAGGAAGAGGTGGAACGTCGCAGCCACTTCGTCATCGTAAATGACGGCAAGAGCGACATAGAACAGCAGGTGGACAATATGCTTGCACAACAGAGCAGATAATAATGTGTAAGCCCAAATAAAAAATAATAACTAATAAATAATAAATAACAAGATGGAAACAATTCTTTCAATAGCAGGAAAACCTGGACTTTACAAACTCGTCTCACGTGGTAAGATGAACCTCATCGTTGAGGCTATTGATGCCACTCACCGCCGCATGCCGGCTTTCGCTTCAGACCGCGTTACATCACTCGGCGACATCGCCATGTACACAGACGCTGAGGACATCCCATTGTGGCAGGTGCTCAAGAGCCTTGGAGAGAAGGAGCAGTCGAAGGAGTGCTCACTCAACTACAAGAAGTGCTCTGCTGACGAGCTTCACGCTTTCTTCGCTGAGGTGCTTCCCGCTTACGACCGTGACCGCGTGCACGACTCAGACATCAAGAAGCTCATCCAGTGGTATAACATCCTCGTTAAGAACGGCATCACCGACTTCGAGGCAACTCTCGCTCCCACAGAGGGCGACAACGTGGACGACCGCCAGGAGGCTTAATCATAAACCAGACAGCAACGAATGATAAAATCCGTACGGCCGAAGAAGAACCTCGGCCAGCACTTCCTCACCGACCTCGGCATCGCTAAGGCCATAGCCGACACGGTGGATGCCTGTCCCGACATTCCGGTGCTCGAGATTGGACCTGGTATGGGCGTGATGACGCAGTTTCTGGTCACCAAGCCACGCCCCGTCAAGGCCGTCGAGATTGACAAGGAGTCGGTGGCTTACCTCAACGAGAAGTTTCCGAAGCTTCGTGAGAACATCATAGGGCAGGACTTCCTGCGTATGGACCTGAACGACATCTTCGATGGCAATCAGTTTGTGCTCACCGGCAACTATCCCTACGACATCTCCTCGCAGATATTCTTCAAGATGCTCGACTATAAGCATCTCATCCCGTGCTGCACGGGAATGATACAGCGCGAGGTGGCGTTGCGCATCGCTTCCGAACCCGGCAACAAGGCTTACGGCATCCTCTCCGTCCTCATCCAGGCTTGGTATGACGTGGAGTATCTGTTCACGGTGGACGAGACGGTGTTCAATCCGCCTCCAAAGGTGAAGAGTGCCGTCATACGCATGACCCGCAACGAGGTGACAGACCTCGGATGCGACGAGCGTCTCTTCAAGCGCGTGGTGAAGACCGTCTTCAATCAGCGCCGCAAGATGCTGCGCGTGTCGCTCCGTCAGATCTTCGGCGGTTCGGCATCGCCCGAGTTCTACGCTCAGGACATCATGACAAAGCGCCCAGAACAGCTGTCCGTACAGCAGTTCGTGGAGCTGACCAACATGGTGGCAGAGGAAGCAGAGAAGATCGGAAAGACTTTGTAAACGACGGAAAAGTTCAATAAGTAATAAAATAATAAAGTAGCGGAGGCAGCATTGACCTCCGCTACTTTTTTTATTGTTTGTAGGTTTCCTATGGCGGGGCGGAAAAAGAAGCTGGCGGAACCGCCGCCAGCTTCCGAGGCAGTAATGCCTCTTTACCTCCCACTAACCATGAGGCTAAACCCTCTCTGGTGCTTTGTTTTCTATGGCAAAGTTAGAAGAAAAGCGAAAAGAACAGTAGGATATTTTTAACAAAAAATGGCCAATTCTTTACACTTGTATATTCTTACACCTAAATTCACAAGAAAACATAAAGATTTTTACGTTTTGTACTATGAATACACTATAGGAAATTAGGTTTGCATGGGCAGAATACTTCATTCTTCCTGTTAAACCTTTCCCCTACTCCAATCGTCTATTTATCAAAACTCACACACACATATACTAATGACACGGAAGATATTATTATTTATGTTGCTTGTCATCTCTGCTTTGACCGCAAGCGCGCAGGAGTGCAGGCTGACCGGCTCTGTCATTGACAAGGACACGAAGGAGAAGATGGAGCAGACCACCGTGCAGCTACTTCGCAAGGACAGCTCGTACGTAGCCGGTACGGTTACAGACGACCGTGGAGTGTTCGCCCTGAAGGTAGACCGCAAGGGAGAGTACATCCTCAAGATCTCCAGCGTGGGCTACGACAACACGTATCGTAATGTCCACGTCACCGACCCGGCGAAGGACATCCACCTCGGCGAAATCACCGCTAAGGCGTCCGCCATCATGCTCAAGGGCACCACCGTCACTGCCAACGCAGCGAAGGTGACGCTCAGCAAGGACACCTTCGTATATAATGCTGCGGCGTTCCGCACACCGGAAGGCTCCACAATCGAAGAGCTGGTGAAGCGTCTGCCCGGTGCGCAGGTCGGCGACGACGGCAAGATAACCATCAACGGCAAGGAGGTGAAGAAGATAAAGGTGGACGGTAAGGAGTTTATGGTCGGCGACACCAAGACGGCGATGAAGAACCTTCCCACCAGCATCGTCAATAAGGTGAAGGCGTATGACGAGAAGAGCGACCTTGCCAAGGTCACCGGCATCGACGACGGCAACGAGCAGACCGTGCTCGACTTCGGCATTAAGCGCGGCATGAACAAGGGTGTCTTCGCTAATGCCGACCTCTCTTACGGCACGCACGATAGATACGCAGAGAGGCTGATGGGCGCTTACTTTAATTCCAAGTTGCGTATGATGGGCTTCGGATCGTTCAACAACACCGGCGACATGGGATTCCCAGGTGGCGGCGGACGCGGATATTTCGGAATGGGACGCAACGGTCTAAACACGTCCAACATGGCTGCCACGCACTTCAATTACGAGGACGGCAAGACGCTCTCGCTGAACGGTTCGGTAAGATGGAACCACCGCAACTCTGACGTGCGATCGGAGTCGGCTTCGGAGAACTTCGTAGGTTCCACCAATTCGTTCTCTAACTCTCTCAACCAGAGCAACACGCAGAACGACTCGTGGAATGCGCAGATGCGACTGGAATGGCGTCCTGACACGCTCACCAACATCCTCTTCCGTCCATCGTTCGGTCTGACGAAGAGCGACGGCAAGAGCACGTCCGCATCGGCACAGTATAACGACGACCCATACGCTTACTCTGACAGCCCGCTCTCTGACGCTGCTATCAGCCAGATGGCGGAGCAGGGCAAGATGGTCAACACGTCACGAACGGGACAGATCAGCCACAGCGAGGCGAAGAATGTGGGGGCCATGCTCCAGCTCAACAGGAAGTTGGGGTCGCGCGGACGCAACGTCACGCTGCGTGGCGACTTCAGCTATTCCGATACGGACAGCAAGGCGCTCTCCACCAACAACGTGCGACTCTATCAGCAGAAGGACCGCTTCGGCAACGACTCGACGTACCAGACCAACCGCTTCAACGTCACGCCCACAAAACAGTATAGCTACGCCGTGCAGACCACGTACAGCGAACCGCTCTGGCGTGCCGCCTTCCTGCAGCTGAGTTATCGGTTCAAGTATGCCTACAGCAAGAGCGACCGTGCCACGTACGACTTCTCCAACCTCGGCGACGACTTCTTCTCTGGCTTGGCGCCGCATTACCGCGGATGGGACGACTATCTCAACCGACTGGACCGTCCGTATGAGGAATACGAGGACCGTGCGCTGAGTCGTTACTCTGAATACCATAACTACACGCACGACATCGACCTCATGCTGCGCGTCATCAGAGAGAAATATCAGTTGAACGTGGGTGTGAAGGTGCAGCCGCAGATGTCGAAGTTCAAGCAGGACTATCAGGGCGTCTTCACCGACACCACCCGCACCGTCACGAACGTCACGCCGACGCTCGACTTCCGCTATCGTTTCTCGAACGTGAGCCAGCTGCGCGTCAACTATCGCGGCACGACGTCGCAACCTTCCATGACTGACCTCCTCGACATCACGGACGACAGCGACCCGCTGAACGTCACTAAGGGTAATCCGGGTCTGAAGCCGTCGTTCACGAACAGCCTCCGTGCGGAATACAACAACTACATCGAGAAGCACCAGATGGCTATAATGACGAGTCTTAACTATCAGAACACGCGCAACAGCATCGGCTACCGCGTGTCGTACGACGAACAGACGGGTGGCAGAACCACACGACCGGAGAACATCAACGGCAACTGGAACGCGTAGGGTATGCTGGTCTTCAACATGGCTATTGACACGGCTGGCTACTGGAACATCAACACGTTCACCAATCTTGACTATCAGAACCGTGTGGGTTATGTCAGCGTAGGTCGCAACGCCGACTCGCAGCGCAACATCACGCGCTCCACAAGTGTAGGCGAGCAGTTGGGCGTGGGTTATCGCAACTCATGGCTGGAGGTGGAGCTGAACGGATCGCTCGACTATATGCACGCCCGTAACAACCTCCAGACGCAGAGCAATCTCGACACATGGCAGTTCGCTTATGGCACCACCATCAACATCACCGCCCCATGGGGAACGAGTCTCTCCACGGACATCCGTGAGAATTCAAGGCGTGGCTATGCGGACAAGTCGATGAACACGAACGAGTTGATATGGAACGCGCAGCTCTCGCAGGGTTTCCTGAAGGGCAACGCTCTGACTGTCTCGCTCCAGCTCTACGACATCCTCCACAACCAGACCAACTTCTCCAGAACGGTATCGGCAATGAGTCGCAGCGACATCCAGTACAACTCCATCAACAGCTACGCCATGCTCCACGTCATCTACCGTCTCAATCTCTTCGGCGGCAAGCAGGCAAGGAGTGGCATGAGAGGTCAGGGACAGCGAGGACCCGGCGGACAGGGACGACCTGACAGAATGGGACCGCCGCCCTCAGGCATGCGCCCTGGAATGGGCGGCAGACCGCCACGATTATAGAGATTTCCAGAGCCGTTTTTATCGTATTTTGCTGCGTCAGAAATACTGATACCTTTCCATACAGTAGCTGTATTAGAGTGGGAAAGTGGCTATAAAGCAGCATAAAGCGGCTCTTTAAGTCATCAGAATTCAGTCCGCTTTCACATGCTGTTTTGACAGGAAGACATATTTTTTTAATTTCTAACAACCGATGTTGGTTTATTAACGAAAATGCTGTAAATTTGCTAATTGAATGATAAAAAACAGCATTATGACAGAGAAATACATAAATCCACATACAGATTTTGGCTTTAAGCGCTTGTTCGGCTCTGTGTTTAACAAGGAGTTGCTCATAAGCTTTCTGAACGCTATGTTTCATGGCGAGCAGAACGTGCAGGATGTCACTTATCTCAATTCCGAACAACTTGGCGACCGTTCAGATGCCCGTCGTGCCATCTTCTATGTATATTGCGAGAACGACAAGGGCGAGAAGTTCATTGTAGAGATGCAGAACGT
>ERZ1027255.304-NODE-304-length-18047-cov-11.916741_pt1 | contig 18047 bp, 21 predicted proteins | sample MGYA00519261_ERZ1027255 | MGnify/ENA primary metagenome ERZ1027255 (study PRJEB26926, sample SAMN06164399) | human gut metagenome | biome: ENVO:00009003; feature: ENVO:2100002; material: ENVO:00002003 | host: Homo sapiens | place: USA | collected 2012 ...
GCGTGAAATTTTGCCGAAAAGATGCGTTGTTAGGCTTAGTGTCAACACGACCTAGGTCTTTTTAAGGCAACTGAATGCGTTTTCTATCGTTTTTTCGTCAGGAGCCTTTGTAAAGCAGCTAACTACCGGAACAATGATAAGCGAAAGTATCATCGCAAATGCTCCGGCATTTATAGGAGAAAGCAGGTTGAGCGGACAGTTAAGATCTATTACAGCCTGTCTTATGCCGCTGAATGCATCTATATTGAAACTGAACAGGAGCATATGAATAAGACTGATCCCTATACCTGTACAGAAGCTTACTGCACAAGCTGCCTTGGAAATCTTCTTCATGAACAGTCCGAAAAGGAACGGGCCAAGGAATGCGCCTGAAAGCGCTCCCCACGAATAGGACATAAGAGTTGTTATCGAAGCGTTGGGGTTGCTTGCAATGATCACCGAAACGATAAGGAATACAGCAATGAAAAGTCTTGTGCAAAGGAGCTGCTTCTTCTCGCTGAAGTCCTTTACTCTTGGCTTGATAAGGTCATTGGTGAGTGTAGAACTTGACGTAAGCACAAGCGAAGAAAGAGTCGAAAGTGAGGCTGAAAGAACGAGCACTACAACGAGTCCGATAAGAATATTCGGGAGCGCACTCTGAAGAAGTGCAGGCACCATTGTGTCGAATTTCGGCTTTCCGTTGGCATTGAAGTCAATAAGAGCCTTATCCGAACCGTCCTCCTTGAGTGTACAGTAAAGTCTTACAAATCCGCCCATGAAGTACGAGCCGCCGGCAACTACAAGCGCAAAAAATGTTGAAATAATCGCACCTTTCTTAATTGCGTCCTCGTCCTTTATCGCGTAGAACTTCTGAACCATCTGCGGAAGTCCCCATGTTCCGAGAGATGTAAGAATTACAACTCCGAGGAGATTGAACGGGTCGGGACCGAATATTGAGCCGAGTGTGCCTGTATTGCCCTTATCGTCAGGAATAAGATTGAGAGCATCAACAGCAGCAGAGATTCCGTTCTTCTTCTGAACTGTGAGAACCACAACTGTTGCAATACCGATAAGCATTATAATTCCCTGAACGAAATCATTAAGTGAAGTTGCCTTATATCCGCCAAGTGTTACATATACAGCCGAGAGTATCGCCATTGCAATAATAATATATGTAGCTCCGTACTCACCAAGGTCAAATACCATATTAAAGAGGTTTGAAAGTCCGTTATATACCGAAGCTGTGTAGGGTATCAGGAAGATGAATACGATTGCCGCGGAAACAGTCTTTAATCCCTTTGAATCAAATCTGTATTCAAAGAACTCCGGCATAGTCTTTGCATTGAGGTGGTTGGACATGAGTCGTGTTCTTCTGCCCATAAGAAAGAACGGAATAAGACTTCCTATTACTGCATTTCCTATTCCTATCCATGTGGACGAAACACCATAACTCCAACCAAACTGTCCTGCGTAGCCTATAAATACAACTGCCGAGAAATAGGTTGTTCCGTATGAGAAAGCAGTCAGCCATGAACCGACGCTTCTGCCGCCGAGGAGAAAGTCCTCGGTAGACTTTGTTTTTCTTGATGTGTAGACGCCAATGCTTACCATTATCAGAACGTAAACGGCAAGAATGGCGAAGGTTGCGGCTTGTGAGCCCATTAATAACCAGCCCTTTCATTGATGTTTTTTGAAGTTGAACCTGTAAAGCTTTAAATAGTTAAAGCAACACTTGTATTATTATACAGCATCAACTCGGATATGTCAATAGTTTCTGCTATTTTTTATGAATTTGAATTATATATAAAGATATGAAGCACAGTTATACTCACAGTATACATCGATGTAAATACAACAAAAACTAATCAAATCATTTAAGAAGTTAATATAGTATTGTGCAATATGACGAAAGTGTCAAAAAATACAGCCCGATTTACCGTTCGCGTGTAGAAAGTGCCATTGAAATGGAAATTTTTTAGAAATTCTGTTGACATTCTATGAATAAAGTGATATACTATAGTCACAGGGAAGGGAAAGGGCGATAAGCCCAAAGGAAGCAAAGATTTCCCGAGGGTAAAAAATCTGCCCCGTACCTCATAAGTGCGTGACCGTAATGACGGCACAAATTTTGTTAATAAGGAGGTTTTCTTATGAAAACTACTAAGAAAGGTTTTACTCTTATTGAGCTCATCGTTGTTATCGCTATCATCGGTGTTCTCGCTGCAATTCTCGTACCCGCAATGCTCGGATATGTAAAGAAGTCCAAGATCCAGGCTGCTAACTCGGCTGCTTCACAGATGGTAAAAGCTGCTAACTCAGCTCTTGAGGAAATGGATGAAGATCCTACAATTACATCACTTCCTGCTGATGGCTGGTGGATAAACAACATTACTGCTACTGCAGCCGGCACAGCGATCAGCAGTGATGCAACTTTTTACGAATATCTGACATACTATTCAGATGATGCAAAGTCAGCTAAGTATGGCATTAAGCTTAAGGACGGCGTTGCTATCCTTGGTGTTGCTAAGTCTGGTAAGTACTATGGTACATTCCCTGCAGTTCTCACAAACAAGAACTATAAGGATAAGATTGGCGATTCAACCCCGCTTGCTGACGCTCAGACTGCTGCCGAGGCTCAGTATGATGCAAATCATTCTACAACTGCAGCTACTAATTGAGTTCTTTAATATCTTTATTATTGAAGTTATAACTTTTATCTCCCCTCAAAGAGGGGAGATTTTTTGTTATGTTTAATATTCTTAACAAAGAAATGAGAAAATTAGGTTGGTATGTACCCCGAAAGCACTTGACCCGAATCATTAAAAACATACAATGATAAAAATAGCCTTCTATGGTGTATGAACCGCCCCAAATTGTACGGACAGCACAAAAACAACCACCTATGGCAAAAATTAATAATTAAGCAATATACTGACTTCGTTTTTCGTACGGAGTCAGTTTTGTTTTGAGCTGAATGCGTTGGTTGTTGTAGAAATCAATATATTGACTTATGAGTATGCGAGCCTCATCATAAGTTTTCAGTTTCACCCGATAGATACATTCTGTTTTAAGGATAGAAAAGAAGTTTTCTGCCAAAGCGTTATCATAAGGATTTCCCCGTCTTGACATTGACTGCAAAATGTTGTATGATCGAGTTAGGTTAAAATAGTGTTTTGAAGTGTATTGAAAGCCCTGGTCACTGTGGAGCTGCAACTCTCCGGTGACCTTTTCCTTTCTTTTAGCAGCCTTTATCGTCTCCAAAACCAACTGTACATTTTGTGTCGTGCTTGTTTTATAGGAAACAATGCTGTTGTCAAACAGATCTCTGATTATGGAAAGATACAACACACCTTCCTGTGTATGTATATACGAAATATCTGTGACCCACTTTTGATTTGGACGCTCATCAGAGAAATCTCTATTCATAAGATTACATCATACAACTTCGCAAACTTGTCCCAATCAATTGAAATCGGCTTTCTGCCTGTGTACTTGCCTTGCGCTTTAGCGATCTCGATGCCCTCATGCTGACACTGTTTGATACTAAACACCATTTAAAAACAGGATAAAATCTAATCTCTTCCTGTAATGCTTTTAATAGTTTCTTTAGACAATGAGCAGATAGTATCACAGAGTCTGTCAACGACCTTTTGAAGTGTTTGAAACACTTCATTTTTAAAACCACGTTTTCTGATTTCTTTCCATATCTGCTCAATTGGATTCATTTCCGGGGTATATGGCGGTATAAAAATAAGTTCAATATTTTCAGGTATTCTTAATGAACCTGATTTATGCCAAGCTGCTCCATCACACGCCAATATGATTTTATCTCTTGGAAATGTATTCGATAACTCTTCCAAAAACACATTCATACATTCGGTATTGCAATATGGCATAACCAGAAAACAGCTTTCACCTGTAAGCGGTTCAATTGCGCCATAAACATATCTGTATTCACGAATATGATGACAAGGTACAGATGGTCTTGTACCCTTTTTACACCAGCAATATTTAGGCTTGTTTATTCTGCCAAAACCTGCTTCGTCCTGTAACATAAGACGGACACTCTCGTATTTATCGCGATTTAAATTGTTAAAGTTATTCTCTACTGTTACTTTAATTTTTTTGGGGCTTCTATTGCCTCATCGCTTGCTTTTTGTGGGTGTTTGCTTCTTGGCATTACTTTGCGCCATCCGTGACGCTCTAACATTCGATAAATCTGACTCCCTCCAATGGAATGTCCAACTTTTTCGATGTATGCAGCTTTCATTTCGTTAAGATCTACGATTTGACCTGCTTCGGCTTGTTTGGTGTATGCTGAAAGAAATTCTTTTTCTTCTTCGAAACTAAGATTTCTATGCATTCCGATTCGCTCCTTGGGAAGCAGTGCTTCTATTCCACCGTCGATAGGGAGTGTTGACACTAAGCCTAACAACGCATCTTTTCGGCAAAATTTCACGCATCCTGCGTTAAAAAGTCTTGACAGGCGACAGCCTGCCTGCGACTTTTTGCCTTGTCTACGTAAAATTTATGCTCGAAAATCTGCATATTATCTTAGTGTCAACACTCCCTAATATATGCACTTACCCATTGACTTACCATTTTATCGGATGTATCCAATTTTTCAGCTATTTCGTGATTCGTCAATCCTTCTCCTCGAAGCTGTACTGCGTGTAGCCGTCTGTCCACTTTTTTGTCTGTTATTGTTTTTCTTATTTCTTCTATTTCAATCGCATTTTCTGCGCTGATTTTATATGTTTTAGGCATTTTAATCACCTATTTTATTATACCATATAGTCCTGATTAAGTCAACGACATTATATGAACAAATCAGTTATATATTCGCTCAAACACCGTATCTATGGGGTTTATCATCATCGGTGGTAGAAAGATATATTATCGAAATCCAGTTTTCTTCTACCAGATTTTCTACCAAAATCGCTCAATTTTCGCTCTCTTTTTCTCGCCAATAATTTTTCGATATTATATTTTATAATCTTGATGTTTGCGATTCTCCTGTCACCGCAGGGGTGTCGCTTTTCTTTTTACGTCGACCTGACTTTTTAGTGGCAGACGTATCTGTTGTATTTGCAGTGGTCTTTTTGCTTGCTGACTTTTTCTTTGTGGACTTCTTTTCAGTCTCGACAGTCCCCGCAGGAACTTTGCTCTGCTGTTTCGCTTCACCGTCAAGCACCCTTGCAATAGTCTCCGCAGAAATAACCTTTGCGTTATACTCCAAGTGGCTATAAAGATTTGCCGTGATCGCATAGTTGCTATGTCCGAGCCATTCCTGAATCGCTTTCATCGGAACATCGTTTGCAAGCAAAAGGCTGGCACAAGAATGACGCAGATCATGGAAACGCAGATGCCTCAATCCTGCTTTGGTAATGACGTAGTGAAAACGGCTGGTCACATACTCAGGCGAGATCAGCTTACCGTAATTATCTCGGCAGATGAAACCTTCAAACTCTTTATCATAGGACGAACCACAGATCTTTTTGAAGTGAGCTTCAAGCTCTTTTTTCTCAAGGAGCATTCTCTCGATGTGAGGAATCAGCGGCAGTGTTCTTCTTGTGGAATTGGTTTTCAGCCTTGTCTCCACATAGAGCTTTCTCTGACCGTTCTCGCCATAATCGCTGACAACTTTACGCTGAATGGTGATCGTCTTATTCTTGAAATCGACCGCATCCCATCTCAGACCGAGTACCTCGCTGCGGCGCAGACCGTAATAGGCGGCAATGTGTACCACCAATTCAAGCCTGTCGCTCTTGAATACTTCAAACAGCGTATTCAGCTCGTCTTTATTATAAAAGGTAGCTTCATATTTATCTGCTTTCGGCATTACGAGTTTATCCATCGGGTGGAGTTGAAGATACTCCATTTTCACCGCATAGGCAAGTCCTGAATGAATAGCAAGATAATACTGCTTCACGGCACTGCCCTTGCAACCATCATCGAGCTTGTGATTCAGGAACTCCTGAACGTGATTATGTCTCAGCTCACCGAGGGTGATACCCGGATAGTGAATATCGAGATACTCCACGAATCGCCTGTTAGCACTCTTATATGTCTGATAGGTAGTTCTTGCAAGGTTTGGGCGCATTGCCGTCAGCCACTCATTCACAAATTCACCCATTGTCATCTTTGATTCGGGAGTGTCAGTCATGACAGCATACGGCTCTTTCATCGCAGAAACAGGTGCAGAGGTGGACTTCTTGGGCTTTTCAAGCGCTCCCATTCTGAACTTCTCGTCAAACTCTGCCATGATCTGATCGACCGCTTCTTTCAGAGCCTTTTTCGTGCATTTCTCAGGAAGCTCCGTATTCACCCACTTGCGCTTACGCTTTCCTCCGCTGTCCTTGTAATCAAAAACAACATACTGTTTTCCGTTCTTTACGGAAGTAATGTACTTATAAGGCAGACTTGCTTTCATTGATTTTTCCTCCTTCGATTTGAAAGCGGTAGAAGTCTGCTGTTGACTCTTCTATTATACATCGGAACCAAATATAATACAAGACTATTGAACCGCAATTCTCCGATTTTCGGCGCTATGTCCGGCTTTTAACCGTCATTTTTGTGCGCAATTAAGAACTCAATTACGTCTGCTTTCAGTACCCTGATATGCCGACCGCTGTGTTCGATACGCCTGATCTCTCCGTTTCCAATCATACCATAAACTTTGGTAGTCCCGAAATGCAAGATCTCACATACCTCTTTCACAGTCAACACAGGCGGATACTTCCGCAGTTTGTTCGCAATATCCTTCTTTTCCGCATTGCTCGCCATAAAAATCCCTCCTATCTCTCAGGAGAAAAAGAAAACAAATTAGCGTAGATGTTTCATATTCAGTTTTCAAGATGCTGTAATACATCGTCTGTCGGTTATTTTTATGCCCAAAGATTGATGTACTGTTGGCAGCTCCTACTCCGAGGAATAGAAGCTCCCGACGGCACATCGACCGTCGTTCAAAACAAGGAGGTGTGTGTGAAGCACCGTAGGCAGTACCCGAATTTCGGATACTCCCGACAGCATTTCAGCTATCGTCCCGCTCGATGAGGGGCAGGATACCCTCTTTCTTTAGCTGATAATATATGAATATGCGGCCCTGCTGCGTCCAATACGAATGGACTTTGACGTCAGGCTCGCCGTTACTATCGTAAACAGTATGTGTCTTTGACTTCATGTACCCTCTGTCCGCATACTTCTGATACAGCAGCCATATCTTTCCCAGCTTATATTGTATGCCGTGTTCATGAAGCCACTTGTTCAGCCATTTCGCAGACTTGCCGTAGTCCTTTGCAATCGTGGTTATGGGCATAAGCCCTTCGGATCGCAGTACCATGTCGCAATATGTCGCCTTCGGCTTCATTTCCTCTATCTGCTTTGCCTGAACAGCAGTTGTTTCGATAAGGCTGCCGTTCTGCTGCTTGGCAAGCTCCAGTTTCTGGTCTGCGATCTGTAACGCTCTCGCCATGACCGCATCGGGACTGTTCCATTGCTTTTCAAGGTTTATGAAATATTCACGGCAGCGTTTGCCAATCTCGGTACGCTGTATCATACAAAGCTTCTTTGCCATATCAATGGTGAGCTGATGATCCGTTCTCGGCTTTCCTGCAAGTCCGTCAGACCTATTACTCAAAAATGAGTAATAGTCTCTGCCTTCGATAAAGTCGTATTCACACATACGCTTAAACCAATCGTTATAGCGAGTATCTACCATGAGTGCAGCGTGAACCTCCCGTCCGCTCACGGTGGGATTATCATTATCGTATTTCACAGCGATTGTGATTTCATTCATATAGAACACCCTCTTTCTCTCTTGTCGGTGTTTATTGTTTATAATGGTACTCCTGAGTTGTCGGGAACGGAGAACCGCCCCCGACTCAGGAGTGGCAGTATTTCTGCCACTATGAAAATAGGAGAAATGGAACTGTCGCATTCAGAGATGTTTTAGGCAGAACCTGAACCGAAGCTCAGTCTCTCCCGACAGCATCTCTGCTGTCTTAGTGAAAGGAGTTTCGATAGAGCATCGAAAAATGGAAGAAAAACGAACCTCCGGAAACGGTACAGCCTGAAAATGGACAAAGAAGCCGTGCCGTTCCCTCAGCTCAAAGACAACCTTCGTGAAAGAAGGAGGAATTGGAGGGGGTTCAATGTCTGCTTCATCAAACCCCTTCACTTTACTAACGTGAAAATCAGAAAAGTGGGAAAGATTTTCGGGATTTTTTTCTTCAAAAAGAAGAAAATCAGCACTATGCACAAAACGGTCTATTTGTTTTCGTGCAAGATGATGTATTCTTTCAGTTTCTCCTTTGCAAGCCTGAGACGATACCTCACCATATTCTTTGTAAGCCCATATTTGCTTGCGAGATACATCAAATTTACCTTGTTTGTGCTATAAAAATAGTCCTTTATCAGCTCATATCCCTCCGGAAATTCTGCTTTGAGCATCTCCATTGCAGTAGGCAGATAATCAAGCCGAGACTGAAATAGGGCTTCTTTTTCGGCTGCGATCTCGTTTACAGGAAGAGTCGAGGGATCGGCTATGACGGTCACAAGCTCGTCATAATCTACGGAATATGCCCGAAAGTCCGCTTCTTTCTCCTCGATCCACATTTCCTTGCGCCTGAGCTTGTTATATTTATCTTCAATATGGAGCGGAACATCGTCGCCAAAGTGCGTATAGAAAAACTTTCTCATTACTTGCTGCCCTCCATATCAGAGAGAAGCACAGTAAGCGGTCGCTCCTTATTCGCTTTCAGTACACGATTACAATATGCAAGTGAAAATCTTTCGTCATTTGCACAGCCATCCATGAAATCACGGATGATGTACTCTCTGTTATCGAGCGTGGCATTACCGTCAGGCAATACGTTATGTGTGATCGTAAAAAGGTGTCTCTGCCGACAGGAAAAAAGACCGAGGGCTATACATATAGCACAAAGATAGTCACGCTTTATCCCTCTGCGGCCTTTACGGTAACGAGAAATAGAGCTTGCCGAGATGCCTGTCATCGCCGCAAGCTGATTTACACTGACATCAAGTTCTTCCATATAGCGGAACAAAGCACTCGACAGCGGCTCGTTAATCAGATTGACGATTTTCTCAGAATCAGTTGTGCTAAACACAGCTTTTTTGTAATCGAATGTGTAAGGCTTTCCGTTTTTGATAGCGTTAAAGCGTTTATTATATGCCTCATTCATGTTCATTACCATCCTTTCTGTCGGACGGCAATGTACCAATGAACAAGGCAGACTGTCATTCGGAATTATTCCGTCCGACAACCAAACATCACTCGTTCATTTGATCGCATCATATTCAATTACCGCAGATACTACCGTGACCTGATCGACGGCTGGGACTTTGAGGACGATAACAGCGGTAACTGGACGATCGAGACTGAGGACAACTTTTACAGCTTCACACTGCTTAACGGCACTTGGCAGATGATCGACCGCAACGGCGATACCGTGGATACTTTTCCTCCGTTCAGTACGCTGAAAGACGAACCCGAAGAAAGCACAGGCGGTTATGAGATCAACGATAAGGGCGAGGACAGTCCGAGAGTGATCGGAGATGTCACAGGAGGAACGGAAAAGGCTTCTGAGGGCGATTCTTCCGCAGAGGGTAACGATACTCCCGACAGCCTGTCAAGCGTTTCTGATGGCGATTCCGAGCGTTCTGGTGCCAATCCGCTTGCGATCATCGCAGGAGTGGCAGCTCTCGCAGGAGTAGGCGGTATCGGCTACTATATGACGAAGAAAAGGAAGTGACGGCGATGTTATTCAAGAGCAAACAGACCGTGGAGGGCGCTCCTGTGTGGGAAGTCGATACCGACACACAGACGGTACGCCACCGTAATCCCAAGACAGGCGAAACGGAGCGTTATGTGTTCCACACCGACCACATTCGCTACTATCTGCACCACATCGAAGAAAAGCGACCCGATCTCTTGCAGGAGATCGTGGACAAGGGCGAGATCTACAAGCACCTTGACGAGCTTGACACAAAGGTCACGGACGCTGTGAATCGTCAGACTGAGCTTCTGATGCAGTCGAGCCGTGATTATCAGGCTGCTGTCATGTCAGGGCGGATCGACCAGTCGGGTGCTATCGGCTCTCTGCTCCGTATGCAGGCGCAGAGAGCCGTGTACGATACAATGATTTATCTATGGAAGGACGAAGAATAATGTTTTGTGCGAACTGTTATAAAGAGATACCCGCAGGCAAGAGCTATTACAGGCATCAGGACACCAATCAGAGCTACTGCTCCCTGGACTGCCTGAATGACCACATGATCTACACTCACACGATCACCCTTGAAACGAGCGAGGGTGCGGAAAGCACCGAGGATCAGGACAATGACGAGTGAAGAATATGTTGAGGAACTGCGCCGGAGCGGTGTGAAGCTCATAAAAAATGATGGTTCTCTTACCAAGATACCGCCTGACTTCCTGAAACGTGCAACAAAGCTTTGCAATCAGCTCAGGTGCAGTTCGATCAGCTATGATATTGTTGATCCGCAGGACGGAGAACATACAAAGCTGAGGGTGCTTGATTGTGGGTATGCGGAATAAGAAACGGATAGCCGTCTGATGAGGACGGTTATCCGTGTTTGAGTGTATTCAGTTGATGCGATAAATCAGAAGTTGTAATAATAAGTGATTATTTAGGTCGTGTTGACACTAAGCCTAACAACGCATCTTTTCGGCAAAATTTCACGCATCCTGCGTTAAAAAGTCTTGACAGGCGACAGCCTGCCTGCGACTTTTTGCCTTGTCTACGTAAAATTTATGCTCGAAAATCTGCATGTTATCTTAGTGTCAACACTCCCTAGTTGTCAGGGAACTTTTCATCATATATTACTATCCATTCATCTCCGTATTCATATTGAGCTTCATTCTCTAACCATATATACATATGTGAAAGAAAATCATCAAGATCTTCGTAATTAGTGTATTCGTCACCCACACTAAAAATAGAACCATCATCTTTTGAAAAATATAAATGCTCATCACTACCGATAGTTGCTATGTCAACCCAACTTCTGTTGTAATTGTGGATTATAGGCATATAAATTTCAAATTGACCTTCAAGAATTCTTGCGAAAGAAGTTAGAAGCAACCAGCTTTTGTACGTTTCAGGTAAAACAATTGAATTCTTTTTCTCCCACTCGTCTAATATATCGAGCGTTGCTGGTGGATCGAATGAGGATTCGCTTTTTAGAATAGAAGTTATCTTTATGATATCTTCATATGAATCCTTAATTTGATTGTTGATAAAAAATCCCATGATATATCAGCCTTTCAAATTTCGATTTAGCAGAGAAAGCCTCATCACTCTCTTGCTTACACTTATTATACCAAACAGCCCCGAAAAAGTCAATCTGTAAACCTTTTGCAAACCAAATTCCGTTGCAATATACTGCTCCCGTCTGTTCTACGATTGGCTGAATTGGGAGTATATCCGAGACTTGTTCTTTGTCCCGAAATACAACAAGAACGGCGTAATGAAAGACGAGTTTAATACATACATGGCTCACATCGAGCATTACCCGTTTCAGATGTATATTCACTGGCAGCCTGCCGAAGTCGGGAGCATCGTCTATTCCGACCGTAAGTTCCTGAAGATCATCTACGGTCAGCATAATGACAGCTTCACCGACTACACGATATATCGGGACGCAGACGATGAGACACGAAACAATATTTATAATTTTATCGACAGCGCTGAGAAAACTGCGATCGCCGTCGATTGTGAGAACTCCAACCCGTACAAGCTGTACAGTGTGCTGAAAGGCTTAAATCCCGAAGAACTTGCCAAGATCGAGAAAATAACGCTCTACGACGACACGCACACCACAGCAGGCTGGGACTGGCTCTCCAAATTCACGCAGATACACACTGAGCATATCGAGATCGACCGTGTGACCGACCGAAAGTCCCTGGTCGATGTGCGAATGACCGCAAGCGTTGTCACGGACTTCTACAATTGATAATATTCCGTATACTATAAGCGATGATACTATTCAGGCGGATAGACTTGATGCAGGTTCTCATGAAGTCGTTTGGTACGCTGAGGACGAAAACGGCAATATCTACACAGGAATTATGACGCTCGCTGTTCAGGATATGACTCCTCCTGAGATTGAGGTCGCTTTATCCGAAAATACTTTGAAGCCAGGAGACAGTGTAGATGCCAACATCTTTGCTACAGACAGATACGGCATTGATAGCGTATCCGCTACATTTGATGGTGCAAGTATAGCGGTGTCCGGCAATAAGGTCGAATTGGCTAACCTTACAGCAGGCACTCATGTTTTAGCGGTGACAGCAACCGATAACAATGGTATTTCTTCAACATATAACTATGAGTTCACTGTATCAGCAGGAGATACCACTCCTCCTGAATTAGAGGTCAGTGTTTCTGTTGGGGAAAACCGCAGAATTGAGATTACTGCATCTGCTACCGATGATAGCGGAAATGCCGAGATCACAGGTACAGTAAATGGTAAGAAGCTGACATTTAATGATGGAACAGCCTATTATGATTCTGATGATTACGGCACATTTGAAATAGTTATCCGTGCCGAAGATGCCGCAGGAAACTATACTGAGAAAACACAGACTGTAACTATTTCTGAGCAAATCAAAGAATATGAGCTTAAACTTTCTGTCGGACAGGATAAAAATCCTATCAAGCCGAATGAAGTAGCTAACATTACTGTAAGAACAAATACGCTCTTAGAAGATGTTACAATAAGCTGTACAAACGATGGCGGCAATCTGACTCAGACAGAAAATGGATATGCCTTTGTTTCAGATAAGGAAGGTACATTCAAAATCGTTGTTACTGCTGCTGATGAAAGCGGAAATTCTGTAAGCGAAACCCTATATATTACAGTATCCAAAGAACAGCAAGTAATTGATGACCATGAGGGCGAGGGTGAGTATGAGAACACATATACTCCTGAACCCAGAGCGAGGGTTGTTCTCAACTCCAATGAAAAGACCGAAACCAAGATGACAGAGGAAATGGCTGATCTTGCTGATCACCTGAAAACACCTCTTTCTGTTTACGAATACCTCTATAATAACCTTAATACTGAGTATTATATCGGTTCCCGAAAGGGCGCAATTGGTGCGTATGAGCAGAAGGGTGGAAATGATGCTGATTGCTCCAGTCTCCTGATTGCGATGCTCAGATATCTTGGCTACGACGCTGACTATATTACAGGCACAGTTGAAGTAACCGCCGAACAGCTTATGGGACTTACTGCTACAGATTCTGCTGAGAATGCAGAAAAAGTCTTTATGCTCCTTGGCAGACCTTTGACTCGCTCTAATGGAAAATATATATTTGACCGTACATGGGTAAAGGCGTTAATTGACGGCAAGGAATATCAGTTGAATGTTAATTTTAAGAAATTTAATCCAGCAAGTGGTATTTCCGGCGAAATCAAGGCACAAAATTTTGCTCTTGACTATAAAGATTATACATCATTAAGTGATGCAGAAGTACTTTTCAATGAGTACAAAGAGCAGCTCAGCTTAACTGATGTCAATATATCTGGAAGAAAACTTGTTAACAGAAAAATTACAAAATTACCGTTGAATTTGCCTTATGTTTGTGCTAACATTTCAGAAGAGACACACAATCATTATGAATCTACAGTTGTTACAACGGATTCCATAATGATTGGTTTTGGTGGTACTGGCTATAGTATTACTGCTCCGAGAGCATATATATCACCAATTTCTATCGAATATGTACCAAGTAGTTATTTTTATGACCTGTATGACGGCATAGTTGACAAGCCAGCTAGTATATATGCCTCAAATAACGATTACATTACTGCAAACCAAAAGGCTATTGTTCCGGCTCTATATATTGATAATAAAAAGGTTTATGAGTGGAACTCAAGAGTATCTATTGGCGATAAGCAGCAAATGGTTATCGTAACTAATACAAGTGGTCAGGAAAGAAGATATACTGAATCCAGAGAACTTATAGTTGGTTCAATTGTATCAATTGTTGTTGATACTCAGGTAATTTCTCCGCAAACGCTCTTAACAGCTTATGAGAATTATAAGAAAATCAAGGATACGATTAATGAAAATAATTTCTTTGAAAGTTCTTACTGTGATAGCTATCTGAACCTTATAGGCAATACTTATTTTGCGCAGCTAGACATTCAGAACACTATTTATTCAAGCGCCTACGACGTTTATAAAGAACGTGAGCTTTCATTTGGCTTGTTTAACTACGAGCCTAACGTAGTAACAAAGAGTGTGATGGGTTATATAACTTCTACTACACTCAAAAAGCAAGGTCACTTTGGCTTAGATATTCTCGGCGTATACAATCAAGTTTTGAGATTAAGCGGTAACGATAATGATGTAAAATCTTATTTGTTTGCTTCCGGCTATGTTTCGTCATATCTTGAGAGTCAGACACTTCAGCAGTTTACAGGTGTCAAGTCTGTTTCTACAGCAGAAGTATTCAGACAGTGCAACGAAAATGGCATTGACCTGAAAATGGTATCCTCAGAAAATAAGGAAATCATTGAAACATTACAGATTAGCACTGAGGATAAAGCTGAGATTACACAGAAGGTTAATGAGGGCTATCTTGTAATAGTTCCTGAAAAGAATATTACAATCAATCAGTGGACCGGCACAGCCTACATTGTACAAAGCAGAGACGGTACTCAGAATACATTTATAATCACCGGAGATAAGAACGGCGGTTACAGCACTGTGGATATTGTTGCTTATATGATTATAGCAACAATTGGCGCTGGTGTTGACATGTATGGAATGATATTTGGCTTTGTTGGCATTATTTCTGCACTGTTAGCTTTACCGGTTTCCCCTGTGATTGCGGTTGCTGCTGCAATTACTGCTATGGTAGTATTTGCAAAGCTTGTAATCATGTGGATAGAAGATTATCAAGAAACTGTTGATCTCTATTTCAGAGCGCTTGACGGTGATGTAGATGCTGCAAATAAACTGAATGGCAAGGCGTTTATAGCCACAGTTTCAATGTTCTTTGATTTTGCAACAGGAGGTTTCAACGGAAGTAAGGGCGCAGGACCGGATGATATTCCTACACCTAATGGCAGAAAGACATCTTTATCGGGTAAGGGTTATGCAGATGATGTAGTAGATGATATTTTCAAGATGAAAAATGTGGACTCTTGTTCAGATGATCTTCTCGAATCTATCGCTAAATCAGCCAAGCCTTCGGAAGTTGAAGATACCTTATCCAAATATTCAGATGACGTTATTGAAGCATTAAATAAGTCAGCCGATAAGGATACAGCTATTTCTCTCATTGAAAAACATGGTGACGAAGCTGTTGAAATTTCGGCAAAGAGCAGCCCTGATACTCTTAAATCTATTGCAAATCTTGCCGATGACGAAGCTGACGACTTCTTTAAAACGGCAAATAAGTACACTGATGATTTAGTAGAGCAATTCGGAAAAAGTTCAAACACTGATGATGCGGTAGAGTTTATTGCCGAACATTCTGACGAGGGTGCAGAATTATTTATTAAGAATGGTGATATGGGCGTAGATGCTATAAACCAATTAGATGATGATTCTGCAAAAAGATTCTTTAGAACTGTTGATGAGAGCAGTGATGAAGCGAGCGAAATTGTTGAGTATATTCACGGAGGAAAGGAAACTTCTGTATCTGATAAGGATATAAACAATTTCCTAAACAAGGAAATTGATGATGTTGAAGAAGCAAGCATTATAACAAAATCTTCTGACAAAGATATTTATCAGAAAAACGGAAGGATTACTGAATTAAAGCCAAATAACGATTATTATTCTGGCAGTGATCCAAGTCATGCTCAATATAGGTATCGAACTGATAGTGCTAGACGAGTAACATCGGTAGATGGAGATTTAGAGCTTTTTGATGGAAAAAGGAACTCATATGCCCAATCACAAGCAGGAAGAGGAGACAGGATAACCAAGAAAACACATCCTAACTCTGTACCTGACGAAGGAGGACACTTAATCGCTACCATTTTTAATGGAGATGGCAATCTTGATAACCTCGTTCCTATGAATAGAAACTTAAATAGAGGTCCATGGGAATCTATGGAAAGAGAATGGGCGAAGTTGTTAGAAACACATGACGTACATGTTGAAATCGGTGTTGTTTATCCTGGCAATAGTTCTTCGCTTCGACCAGATAGTTTTATTGTTCAAACAACTGTTATTAACAGAGACACTGGCGAAAAATTTTTTGATGTACAACGATTTCTGAATCAAGAAGGTGAAACTTTTGATTCAATCATCAAAAAAATAACATCGTGATTTGAAAAGGGGAATGCTAAAATGAACACTATAAATTCATTACAGAAAGAGCTTGGAAAATTTTTGATACGGATGATACCGGTTGAGTGGTCGAAAATATGTTTTTATTCCGAGTGTAATTCAGGTAGGTGCTCAGCTTGGTTTGCTTTTATTGAGAAGAAAACCGGTATAATTTGTACACAAGATTTCTTTTGGGATAGATACAATTCTTATCCTATATCAAAAATGGAAGCGTATTTAAAGCTTACAGATTTCGCTATCGCACTTTATAATGCATATAAAGACAAGTTTGGACTTGAGAAAGCATGGCATACACTTTCGTATACTGTTACTGATGACTACAAATTCCATATTGATTTCGGTTATGAGGATAAGGAGGTTTCTGTAATAAGAACACACGAAGAAGTGTTTAAAAGTTTTTTTGCTGTGCCTTATAAATACGTTAAGGAAAAATACCCTTATTGAATTCATCGCACATATATAATTATGTTGCGATGAATGATTACAAATTGATTTGAGGTGTAAAATAAATATTTGGAAAGTAATTGCCAACGAAGGCTATAATAATGCTTATTTGACAGACAGTAACGGAATCCAGCGTTTTGATCCAGCATCAGATTTCAAGGAGATAAACGATAACCCACCCACACGTTTGTTAAAAATCGAGGTCACTGATAAAGGTTTCCCTGATATAATGAACTACTGGGGGATGAATGGAACAATAATAGTTAATTCAAAAGTAAAAAAATTGATACAAGATCACTATGGATACTTAGCAATTCAGTTTCTGCCTTGTAGCTGTAATCAGTTCAAGGAGCATGAAATAGAACTGTGGCTTTTAAATGTTTGTGAGTATCATGATGTTCTTGATCTGAATAAAAGCATATGTAAAAAAACTCATACTTTGCAGGGCGAGGAAGTAATCCGGTCTGTCAAGAAGTATGTGTTTAAGAAAGAAGCGTTCGATTTGGACATTTTTAAAATCTATTTGGGCAGTTTCAAATATACCACTTGTTTATTTGTATCAGATAGATTCAAGAAAATAATGGAAGAAAGCAACGTTACTGGCTTGGCACTCGAAAAGGTATATTCTATTTAAATTAGGAGCAGACGAAATAATGATAGATAATCAAGTTAACTTAAAACAACAAAAACTCGCTAAAGAGAGGACAGCGTTCAGTAAATGCCGTGCGGATATGTCCGATGTCAGCTTTGAGATAGGCAAGAACAGTTATACTGCGAAACTTTTTGGCTTTATTGTTCTATTTGCTATTTTCTTTGGAGTACGAATAATTGCAAGACGGTTTGTTGGCAATCCAGATATGACATTTTCGATTGGAGATATTATATTCTGGTGCTGCATAGGAATAATCGCCGTACTCGTCATTGTAACTTCCATCCGAGAAAAAAACAAGCCCACTATATCCGTTTCGGGTAAAACTGTATTCTACAACGGAGACTGTTGGACAAGCGATGAGATTTCATGTGTCAAGTGTACGAAGTGGCTTGAGCGAGTCGAGGTTTATTCAAACGGCAAAAAAGTATTGACTTTTCCGTGGGAATTGGATAATTCAGAATTGTTCATAGCTTGGGTCAATAAGTGTGGAATCGCATTTGAGGATTATCGAATGAAAGCCTTTCAATAACCCATAGTCTATTGGCACACTCACTCTCCGTTCCGTATAAGCTGATATTATGATTATGGCGCACGCCGAAATCACAAGATACCCTATTG
>ERZ1027255.305-NODE-305-length-18006-cov-5.877277_pt1 | contig 18006 bp, 4 predicted proteins | sample MGYA00519261_ERZ1027255 | MGnify/ENA primary metagenome ERZ1027255 (study PRJEB26926, sample SAMN06164399) | human gut metagenome | biome: ENVO:00009003; feature: ENVO:2100002; material: ENVO:00002003 | host: Homo sapiens | place: USA | collected 2012 ...
TATTCGTCGGCAGCGTCAGATGTGTATAAGAGACAGCAACAGACGATTATGCGGGCCAGCGCAGATCTCCGCTGCGAGGGCGCTGATGCCTCTTTACCGACCTTGATTTTCTTGGATTTTGAACACCCTAACAAATAACATCTGCGAACCTAATTTCCAAAAATCTCATCGGCGTTAACAAAAAAACAGCGAGTCTGAAAAGACTCGCTGTTTTTATATACATTTTATGCACAAGCGGCGGCGTTGTAACATCGGCTTCGTCGGGATTGACGAGGGGGAATGCCGTGGTGCAAGGCCTGCTTGGGTTTTATTCTGTCACTTCGAAGGTGTCGATATCAGCGCCAAAGCTTCCTTTAGCAACAACCCACTGATGACCAATCTTCCAAATCTTGTTGGCCTCGTCAAAGTAGACGTTGTTGCCATTTTTGTTTAAAGCGGCTGGCTTCGCGTAAACATTACCTTCCGCAGGATGTACGAAACCAGTGGCAAGCTGCTTTGAAACAGACGTACCGAAGTGTGTCGTGGCATCGTAAGTGAAGAGCACGTTAACCCCCGTGCCAAACGGATTGACGAAACGGTAGGTGTCAAGAGTAGGAGAATATTGGAGCACGCAGTTGCAACCCTCTCCAGTCCACTGGTTGGTATAAACGCCGTGAGAAACCACTTCATAGTCTTCCTTCAGAACGACGAGACTGGCAACAGGCATTTTCTGAGCGTAAGCGTTGACAGAAGCGTTTCCATCGAGACGAAGTTCGAGCATCACTTCAACATTCATCGGGAGGCTTTCAGTTGCCTTGACCGTGATGGTCTTCTCTGCTTCGCCAGCAGCGAAAGTGACGCTGGCAGGTACTTCAAAATAAGAGGCAGAATCGCAAACAGCCTTGATTTCGTAGGTCTTTTCTGCGGTTGCATCAGCACGCTTCAAAACAACGGGAATATCCTTCGACGCAGCGTTGAAGACCACCTCTTGAACGGGAGACTCGAAATACACCGTGTCAGCACCGGCAGCGGCACCCAGCGTATAGTCGTCCTCATAGTCGCAGGCTGAGAACGAGAGAACGGCAGCCAGGGCGACGATATATGATTTATTAAACCATTTCATGTGGATGATTCTTTGTTTGATTATTATGGAACGGAAAGGCAGAGGTCATTTCGAGGCTTCCGCCTTTCCAGTTTTCTGTTTTTTAGTCGGTCACGCCGTCGAGCAAGGCAGCGTTCTGTCCCGGCTGGGGCAAAGTGCCTTCGTTGTTGTCGGCTGGAGTCACACCACGGTTGCTGTTAGTCTCGTCACGCGGGAAGCGGAGCAAGAGGTAAGGATCGTCGGGTGCGATGTTGAATGCGAAAGCATCTGGCCAATTGGCCTTGTTGCTACCGTGAATGCGAACCACCGGCTTACGCAAACGCATGATGTCGGCCATAGAGAAGCCTTCGCCCCAGAGCTCAATGCGGCGCTGTTTCCAGATTTCGTTTTGGATGGCCTCAGCAGAAGTATTGGTGAAATTGTATGACGGGTCGCGATAAGTCTTCACGAAATCGTTGAGCACCTGGAGCGCCTGTGTGGTCTGGCCGCTCATGGCGAGACCTTCGGCCTGGATGAGAATCATCTCTTCCACACGCATCAAAGGCCAGTCGTAGGCATTTTTTTCCGTACCAATACCTTCACGCATGCCAAACTTCACGTTGGTGTAGGCCACGAAAGGCACCTTGATGTTGGTGATGGCCAACTTTGCGATGTCGTCACCAGTCACAACCGTACCATTGCTGAGTGTCCACGAGCAGTTGGCGAGGTTGGCTGAGTGGAGGTTGGCATCAACCCACCATCCCTTACGCACGTCAGTTGCCGAAATCTTGGCAAAGAGGTCGGAATTGATGCACTTGTAAGAACCAGTACCATCTGTGTAGGCATTGGCTGAGAACGATGCCAAATGGCTTACTGGTGTGAAATGGTAGTTCTTGATAACATCGGTTGCGGTGTGGATGGCCCACATCCAGTTGGCTTCGTTCATGCTGCAGAAAGCCGGTTTGCTCACGTCGGCAATTGAAGCTGGCGTGTAACCCTGCATGGCTTTTTCGGCATCGCTGGCAGCCTCAGCCCAATTTTCCATATAGAGGTTAGCACGGGCGCGAAGACCATAAGCCACATTGAGGCTAACGTTCACCTTGGTCGGAGCTGAGTAGCCCTCAAGGTGTTCAACAGCATAGTTGAGGTCGTCCATGATGAATTTGTAGACTTCTTCAACCGTTGCACGCGGGTTGTTGGCAGGATCGGGAGTTGTCGGAGACACGATAGGCACACAAGGTTTGTCCTTGCTCGTGGCGTAGTTGAACTGGAAATAAGGGGCGAGGTTCAAATAGTCGAACGCACGCACGGCACGCGCCTGGGCCAACGTGTACTGCAAATCTTTCACTTCCGTGTTCGGGTCGATAGAACCAATCACGTCGTTACAAAGTTTAATCTGCGTATAGACAAACTTGTAGCGCATGGAAGGGATGATGTAGTTCGGGCTGCGGTCGGTATAATTGAACGCCGGAGTAAACCAGTTGTAACCGCTGTTGTCACCTACGAAGTCTGAGGCATTGGCATCCATTGCAGTGCAGAGCGAGGGATAGCCATAATCGCAGTGTATGGAAGCGCTATTGAGCGCAGCGGCCATTTCTCCAGCATAAGTATAGATACCGGTCAAATCGGCGTTAGCACGCTTAGGGATGGCCGTTGTGGTCATTTCGAGCTGGGCTTCCGTCATGGAACCGCTATCGGGCGTCATGTCGTCCATATCGGAGCATGCAGTGAGTGCCAAGCAACCAACAGCCAGGATGAATTTCTTATTGAGATATTTCATTGTTGTTCTTTATATTATTTGGCAATATCTGTAGCAGGGAAAGCTATAAACATGCCGGTTAATAATGAACCCGTCTTCACTTTTCTGCCGAAGTGATTTCATTTACTTCAGCCTCTTCCAAGTTTAATTTACCCCTTTATACTTGGGGCAAAACCTGAAATTCACAAAAGTCCAGACCAGTTCAATTGGAACTAAGATTTTTTGAGTCCAGTTTAGGCCAGTTGCCCAAAACCGGCTCAAAAAAATGTAGATTAGAACGTCAAGGTCACACCACCCGTGATGTTGCGCATCTGAGAGTAGTTGGCAGAGCTCTGAGAATTCCAGCTACCGCCGGCAACGCGAGAACGCGGGTCGAAGCCCTTGCGAGCCGAGATAACGCCGAGGTTGTCTCCAGAAACGTAGAAACGCAAGCTGGCAATGCTGAAACGCTTGGTCAAATCTGCTGGGAGAGTATAACCCAAAGTGACGTTGTTGAAGCTCAGATAATCAGAGCTGGTCAACCAACGGCTGCTGAGGTCTTGCTGGGTGGCATCGCTGGCATCAACACGAGGCACGTCGGTGTAGCGATTCTCAGGAGTCCAAGCCTTGAGAATGTCCTTGTGCCATGCCGTACCGGCAGAAGCCTGCTGACCTGAGTGCATCATAGCTTGGTAAGTACCGTCGTAAATCTTTCCGCCGAGCTGGTAGGCCAACTGCAAAGAGAAGTCGAGGCCCTTCCAGCGCAAAGAAGTACCCAAACCACCGTAAACCTTTGGCAGCGGGTCGCCAAGGTCATACTGAGTTGCCTTGCTGTAGTCGGTGGTCAGTTCGCGACCAGTGACAACGGTTGAAGTGTTGCCTTCAGCGTCGGTCACAGTGGTGGTCACGTCCTTCCAATAGAGCGAAAGACCGGTTTCAGGGTCAACACCAGCATATTCCTTCAAGTAGACCTGATACATGGAACCGCCTACGCGACGAATGACGTTGCTGTATTTCAAACCGCCGTTGGCTTCTGCTGCTGGGTCGAGCGAGAGAATCTTGTTTTTGTAGTGCGTGAGGTTGAAGTTGACGCTCCAGTCGAAGTCGTTACGCTTGAAGATGTAGCCCGTCAATTCCAGTTCAACACCGCGGTTGACCATCGAACCGACATTGACCGGCATAGAACCAGTCAAAATACCAGCAGACATCGGTGTCGGCTTGTTGTAGAGCAAATCGGAAGTCTTGCGGTTGAAATATTCAAACGTACCGATCAAGCGACCTTTGAAGAGTTCGAAGTCAATACCGATGTTGAAAGCCTTGCTCTTCTCCCAAGTGAGTTTTTTGTTGCCTTTGTAGGACAACGTCTTGGAATATTCATTCGTTTCGTCGGAATAAGAAACAGCGTAGCGGTCGGTGTAGGCGTAGTAAACGCGATAGCCATCTGCATCAAGGATAGCGTCGTTACCCTGCACACCCCAGCTGGCTTTGAGCTTCAAAGCGTCGAGCCATGAAGAATAATCGTCCATGAAGTCTTCCTTCGTGATCAACCAAGCAGCACCGACGCTACCGAAGTTACCCCAGCGATTGTCTTTGTGGAAGACGCTGGAAGCATCGCGACGGTAAGAAGCGCTGACGAAGTATTTGCCAGCGTAGTCATACTGCAAACGCGAGAGAATACCCTCAGTCATGTAGCGATTGGTGCCTGAAGAAACGCTTTTCATGTCCTTGCCATGAGCATTGTCAAGTTCCCCGATGAAAGGATTGAAGAGGTGGTCGTTACTACCAGAGAGGTCCTGCATGCGGAGCTTATAGTTTTCATAACCCACGAGCACGTCCACGTTGTGAATGTCGGCAAACGTGCGCTTGTAGTTGGCCAGATATTGCGTATTGACACCCGTTGTGTGTGAGTGAGAGACGCGAGCCTGTCCGTCGGAAGTGATGTAGTTTGAACCAAAGACGCTATAAAGGTTATTGGTTCGTGTGTTGACATCCGTTACGGAAATATTGGCGGTAAGTTTCAAGCCCTCAATCGGGGTGAGTTCGGCAAACCATTTACCGTTGAACGTATTGGAGACGGCAAGACTGCGGTTGTTTTCGTTGTCGCCACCCGGGTCGGCCATACCAAAGAACGGACGCTTCATATTGGTGGTGTTGGAACCATTGTCGTAGATACGATTGCCCGTTACGGAGTGGTGCATAATGTTACCATTCGTGTCGCGCACATAAAGCGGATAGATAGGTCCCATCAAGTTGGCCACAGAGAAGAGGTTGCCCGAACTGTTATAGTCAGCAGCCATGTCACCGCGCACCTGCGTTTCGCTGAAGTCCATATTAGAACCTACGCGAAGCCACTTCTTGGCCTGGTATTCGATACGGCCACGGCCGCTATAACGGCGGAAACCAGAGTTGGCAATGAGGCCGTTGTCGTTCAAATAGTTGACGCTGGTGTAGTAGCTCATGCGCTCTGAGCGACCGGCAATGTTGACGTTGTATTCCTGACGGAGATTGCCATCGCCGAAGAACTCATCATACCAGTCGTCTGGCGTGTAATAATATTGTCCGTCATTGTAGCCCAACGTGGCTTTCGGATTAATCTTGAAGTTCGTTCCGATGAAGCGTTCGCCATCGGGAACGGTGTACACCTGATAACCCACACCGCCGTTCTCAGCCTTGAAGATGTTGGCATCGGCATAGGCGTAAGCTTCGGCAGCCGTTGCACCGTGGAGGGCTTTGGAGTTATAGAGGGCACGGTAGGCCGTTTCGTAATAGTTTTGTACACCGAGACGCTTGTAGTTTGGCGTGGCGCGGTGGTTGCTACCCCACTTGGCATCGACCGTCACGACAGCGTCGCGGTCGCGGCCCTGCTTGGTGGTTACCATGATGACACCGTTGGCACCACGCGCACCATAAATGGCGTTGGCTGCGGCGTCTTTCTGAACGCTAATGCTCTCGATGTCCATCGGGTTGATGCTGGAGAGTTCACCGTCGTATGGCATGCCGTCGACGATGATCAACGGGCTGTTTGAAGAGGAGATAGAACCGATACCACGGATGCGGATGGTTGAACCGCTACCCGGCTTACCGCTGGAAGTGAAGGTCTGCACACCTGCCATCTGTCCGCTCAAGGCGTTGGTGACATTGGCTGTGACACGCTGCTCTATTTTTTCTCCCTTAATCTGAGAAGCAGAACCGGTGAAGGCCGATTTCTTGGCCGTACCGTAGGCCACGACGATGGCTTCGTCGAAGCTGTTCTCGGCTTCTTTCATCACGACGTTCACGTTGCCCGCGATGCTCACCGACTGTGATTCCTTACCGATGTAAGTGATCAACAAGTGTTTGGCAGAAGAAGGCACACTGTTGAGTGTGAAGCGACCATTGTCGTCGGTAGTTACAACAACCTTGTGGCCTTCGACACGCACTGTGGCGCCGACAACCGGCTCACCTTGAGCGTCGACCACGCGACCAGTCACGCGCTTCTGCGCAGAAGCTCCCGCTGCTGTCAACAGCAACGTGGCTCCCAAGAGCACTAACTTTTTGTTCATAATATAACCATTAAATTAAACATTATTTTTCTTCTTTTCTTCGGCAAGATTCAGCGGAGGCGCTGGGGGCGCACGGGGGCTTGCCTGCTGCGGCTTTCATCGGCGACGAAGCGGCCGCGGCGTTTTGATGGAACGGAGACGGACTGAAACGTCTCGCTATCTGAGAGTTTTTTACAATACGACTGTTACTTTTTGCCTGCCTTTGCGTTATATATATGTCAGGCAGTTCTGGCGTCGCCAATGGTGTGACATATTGTGACACCATGTATGATTTTTCAGCGTCCGTTGTTATTCATCGTAAAAATATACACATATACCGATGTGGAACTGCTGCAAATATAGACGTTAATTTTTATTTAGCAAAACATTTGTTTAGTTTTTACTCGATTTTTTGAACAGAAGCCCTAATTAACCACCAGAAACCCACTTTAAGTTTACAAATTAACGGGTTTTTAGGGATAGAATAAAATGTATAACCATGCACGAAGTGTATAAGGAGAAGAAGAACCGCGGAGGGAGCGGTTCGGATTTCGTTTTTCTGGACGGCGAGGGGGAAGAGAAGGGGGAGCAATATAGATATATAGGAGGGCGGCGAAGAGGCGGCGGACGAATTAAGCGAATTGCTGCAAGGGGGTTGCGGGGCTGCGCCGCGATTCGATGTTGGCCTCGGACGGCGTAACAACGAATTAAACGAATTAACGAATTGTGGCGCGGAGGGAGGCGGCAGGGAAGGAATTAAAGGAATTTCTGGATTTTTCTTGGGCGCTTGACAGGGGCGAAGCACTGTAGCTCACTTTGCTCGCAAAGTGAGGGGGACGAAGGTTTTTGCGAACACGCCGCAAAGTAGAGGGTTTATGGCGACCTCATGCGGATTTGCGGCATTTTCGCGACGTGACCGTGGCCCTCACTTTGCGAGCAAAGTGAGCTACAGTGCTGGCGCCGCAAAGAGCGAACTCATAGCGAACCTATAGCGACCTTATAGCGAACTCAAGCCTTCTCGCGACGTGTCCGTGGCCCTCACTTTGCAAGCAAAGTGAGCTACAGTGCTGGCGCCGCAAAGAGCGAACTTATAGCGAACTTATAGCGGACTTATAGCGGACTTATAGCGGACTTATAGCGAACCCATAGCGACCTCAAGTCTTCTCGCGACGTGTCCGTGGCCCTCACTTTGCGAGCAAAGTGAGCTACAATGCTGGCGCCCCATCCGCCGCCCATGAAATTCATGTCATTCGTTGTTACGCCGTCTGCCCCCCAATTTTTTCATTGTCCCCCAAAAACAAAAGCGCCGGAGCATTCTCCGGCGCTTTTGTCATTATAGCTTTTGTCATTATATATAAATCAGAGCACATTATCTATACATACATCAGAGCGACACCTTCCCGACACTCTCACCCTCATCCGTGCGTGCCTCCACCACATAAACGCCAGTGGGGAGTTTCAGAGAGAGGCGTGAGACATACGGCGTGAGTTTGTACACCGTGCGACCATCTGCCGCCACGATATGCACATACGTCAGCACATGCGCTGCAGAAGAAGAGATCGTCACGCAGCCTTTGTCGGCCTGTATGAGCGGTTGCGTGAAATCCTGTTCCTCTTCCAGCGAAGGACGCTCAGAAGAAAGGATGAAATAGCGGCCCGTCGTCACTCCCGGCACCTCCACCTTCACGCAGTCGGCATTGCCATTGCCCCGCAGCGGTGTCACGGCCCCCGTCTGACTGTCGAGCAGCGAGAGTGTCTCGCCAAACGAGCGCATGCCCGAGAACGTGAGCTGCACGGGTTCTTCGCTGTTGCTCAACACACCCAAGGGGACGCGCCAGAGCGAGCGGCGTCGGTTGATGGTGCTCGTGCGGTTGCCGGCCAACGTATATACCATCGGGATTTCCTGCAACGAGTTGTCGAGCAAGAGTTGCATATCCTCCGCAGCCTCGTAGCCGTTGACCGCTGTGGTATCTTTCACCACCAAGGCCTCACTCCCCTGCCCGCTTCGCGAAGCGCGGATGCGGAGCACAGGAGCCTCAGCACGTCCGATGGCTGGAGCACGCAGCAGCGTTCCGCTGGTGTGGAGCGACGTCTGCATGTCGGCGGTGAACTTCAAGTTGATGGTGTTCGTTCCTTCCTTGCCTTCCACGAAGAAGCCCTGTCCCGATGGCAGGCTGGCAAGCGCGGCCTCCGTCGTGCCGTTCACGGAAATCCATTCTCCGGCATTGGGCTGGCGCATCGCCCCTTCCTGTCCGCCGGCCGTCAGCACCCAATATTTCGCTCCATTGAGCTGGGCGGCATTTTTGGTGAAGAACTCGTTGAGGTCGAGAGCGCAGGCAAACGGGTTGCCCACGAGGAAGAACCTGTTGTTGGCATTCTCGTTCCTGAGCGTCACGGTCAGGTCGGTGCCAGACTTCAACTGGTCGGTCGCCAACTTATGATGATACGTGCGGTCCACAGGATAAGTCTGCTCGTCCGTCTTATTCAATTCCGTGTAATAGCCATAGGCCGTGTCTTCCTTCGGCAGGCGGAAGAGCGACTTCGTGTACTTCTGCGCCCCGATGCCAACGCCGTTGACTTTGACAGAGAAGCCCCCCTGCGAATAAGCCTCCCGCACGTCGTTGTAGACAGCGCTCCAGTTGGCGGCTTGGTAGATATTCTCCGTCGTGGTTTTCACATTGGCGGTCTGCGGATTTTCGGCCGAATAAGTATCGAGGTAGTAAAGCGTAGACTTAGCCTTGTCCCAGCTGCGCTGATAAACGGCTGGCGCGAAGCGATGGTAGTCTGTCGTGTTGTAAGTCACGTCCTTGAAATAAGGCGTGGCCTGACAAGCATCGTTGTTAGGCGCATACCATTCTCCCGCGTAGCTCTGGCGCAGCGGCGAAGCGAGGGTGTACCAGCGGTCGGGGGTCAACGCATATTCCACCCATGCTTTCTCATAGCTGAGGCGTTCGGCATGCAGCAATTCGCCTCCGCTCTGCACCACGAGGTCCTTACTTTGATAGGGCCTGTAAATGTCGCAACGATTGATGCCCGCTACGGCTTTCGGCGCTGCCAGCAGCGCATATTCGATGTCGGGCGTTGCCGTGCGCTGTTCGCCTTCATGGTCGACGAAATGGAGGAAAGCGTCCTCACCGCCGGCATAGTTGGTCTCATAGAGCTGCGGTCCTGCCTTGTCGGGTGTCACGATGACACTGGTGTGAAGCATCGGCACATAGCCCTGCGCCGTACCGTTGTCGGCATTGGTGGCATAGCCCGTCTCCGTATCGGCTTTGAAATGCAGGTCGGCGAGGTCGGCGCGTTGCCAGTTGGCATCGTTCGTCCAGTCGGTATTGCCTGCGGCACCGGTCCATTTCTGGTATTTCGGCACGATGATGAGGTCAACGAGCACATTGCCGTCACACGCCTTTGTCTGCGTGGTGCTGCCTGCATTAAAACATTCCCGATAGTCGAAGCGGAGCGTATAGACATATCCCTCACGCGGCTGGAAACCGCTGTTGAAGACGATGTCGGCATGGGCATTTTCGGGGTTTGTCGTGTTAGCTTCGAGCGTTTTGAGCTGGCCCACGATGCGGAAGTTCTGCACACTGAGACCGGTGCGTTCTTCAGCGGCCTTCGTTTCATACGCCTTCATAGTGGGGTCGTTGGTGCCCGCGAGGAAGACGTCCGTACTGACGCTGGTCAGACCGATGGCGCCATCCGTCACCGTCTCGATGCCGCGCAAAGGCACGCGCAGGACATTGGCGGCACTGCCATCGGCCCTGGCCCTCACCTCTTCCACGGCGGCCAAACTGCTGCGCACTGGCACGTTGGTGAGTTTCTTGGGATATTTATATTGGTTACCAGGCAGACCATCGAAGAGCTGCGGTGCCTGTCCGCTCACTTTGATGCCCACCTGTTGAGGGTCGTAGCAATATTGCGTGCCGTTGCCGTCTTCATGGTCGATGGGCACCACCGTCACCTTCAGGATTTCGCCCTGCTTTGTGGCGGCAGGCACATAGACGTTACACGTGTTGTTGAGCAACACGAGCGACGCCACCTTGTCGGCGCTGTTGAGCGTGAACTGATGGAGCACGTCGATGACGCTCTGCTCGAGGGTATATCCCTCGTCGTTCTTCGGCGCGGCGCCCGCCACGGTGGTGGCTTTGGGATAGAAATGGCGGAAAGCCAAGAGCGCCTCGCGGAGCGAAATCTCGTTGGAGAGGCGGCTTTCGTTCTTTCCCAAGACGCGCCAGGTGGCGTTGTCGACATTGATGCACACATCGGTGAATGCGCCGCGCACATAATCGCGCCACCAGTCATACTGCACGATGCGCTCGCCGATATTGCCTTCAGCATCCTCTCCCACCTGCTTGACGCTGAGCGAGACGCTCTTGCCAGCACAGGTCTGGGTTTCGTGTTCAACGGCGGCCTCGTCGTCGGCATCCGTCACCACGCGAATGGGCGACAGCGTGCGGAACTTGCAGCGGACGCTGCATCGCGTGTTGATCTCAAACGAGTGGAAAGCATTGGCCAGCGTGACGGGGTCATCGGAGAAGCGCGGCACGAAGAGGAAGTAATAGTCGTGGTTGGGCTTGATTCTCGGCTCCTTCACCTTGTCGCTGATAACGAAGTGGCGCACACCAGCACTGGTGACTTCGCGAGATGCCATGCCGACAGTGGCTTCCACGGCGGCTCTGTATTTGAAGAGCGGGAGGTCATCGAATTTGGTTTTAAACTCCACAGAGCGGAAAATGCCTTCTCCAGGTGCCTGGCTGTTGGGGTCGCCCAAGAGGGCCTTAACGAAGGCGGGCTTCACCTCGGCGTCGGACATACGGTAGAGGCGTTCCTGTCCTTCTGGTGTTCCAGTGTCGAAGCCCAATTCGGCGTCAAACATTTCCTTGTCGAGGAGGCAATACCACACCTTTGGATTATCCTTCATCACTTCGCCAGTGTTGAGGCCCAACTGGGCACGCACCTGATCGTAGTCGACGGTCATCTTACACAAGGTAAGCTGGTCACCGCAGACTGGAATGGTACGCTCAATCTGAACTTCTGGCTTGACGCTGAACACTTCGACATCATCAATCAAGATGTCGCCGCCCTTAGTATTGGTGCAGGCGTTGTCAATGGTAAGGCGGAAGCTGTCGAAGTCGTCAGCATTCTTATTGACGAAACTGAAATACACCTGCTGCCAGATACCGACATCGCCATTAGTCTTTGTCTCCAACTTATTGCCAATAGAATCACGAGCGTCGCCCAAGATACTTCCAGGACAATAAGAATAGAGCGTCGTGGCCTTGCCGTTTTTAAATCCCTGAATGGAGAACACCACATTGGCTGGACTTTCATCGCCACGGTCCAGACTGCTCATCCATGCCGAAACGAAAAGACGCGAGGCTTTGCAAGGCATACCAGCAAAGTCGATAGACGCAATCTTACCGGGAAGGTCGGAAGCGTCGATATAGAGGAAGCCGCTCTGGCTGGCATCATAGTTTTGAGAGCCATACTCATTCTCGTAATACTTCTTAACGGCGAAGAAATTACCACGATTATCTCCCATATTAAAACGATGGGCAACAGTGTAGTTACCCCACGTACACTCAGCAGTTTTACCATCAGGACTATTGAAATCTCCGCCGATGGGCGCGAAGCAATATGAGGTGTTATCGTAGTTGACGGGATAGCGATATGTCAAACCACATTTCGTACTTGCCCCAGCCACTTTATCAAATCCCGTATAGGTTCCCACAGGTGGCGAGACAAAGGCATCAAACTGATCGGGGTCGAAGGTGATGGTGGCCACAGGGTCGCCAGTGGTCTTCAGCAAGGCTTCGGGCGAACGCTCCGATTTGAAACTGCCGTCTTTTTTCCCGATGATTTCGGAATAAATGATGGGCTCAAAATCATCTTCAAACGTCAGATTGAATTTGGCAATCTGATAGCGCGTGCCATCGCTGGCCACTCCATACACCTTCAAAGTGCAGCTGCCAGCCGTGGCGGTACCGGTGCCCTTGCCGTCGTCGTCATCGCCTGGATAATTAAAGGCGATGGCGCGGTCGGTAGCGTCACCGCCAGCGCCACTACTGAGGAACTTGGCGAAGGTGATGCCGCTGTGCAATGGGTCTTCCACTTCAACCACGATTGCCCCACTGTTGACGGCATTCTGAAGATTGTCTTCTGAGGCACTACCATTGTTATAAAACCAATAGTCCTGCTTCTGCATGTTGAGGGCAACCGAACTGTAATTGAGTGTCACCTTCTTCTTCGGGAAAGCAATGGTGTGCTCTTCATACCATTTATCATTGCCTTTGCCTTTATCTTCCTTACACTGGAGCAGTTCGTTGGCAATGGCGCGGGCATTGCGAATGACAAAGAGGTTGCGGCCGGTGATGGTCGGCTCCACGATGTTTTGCTTCGAGGGCAGGATGATGTCGCTGGTGACAGTCCCATTATACAGGGGGTTACCGTTGTCGCCGAAATAATCAACGAAATCGCTGTAGGGAGTGAGGTCGGCACTAAGGATGTATTCCCAATCGTCGGGGATGACCTCTGGCATTTGAAAGGTGACACTGTGGGTGACGTTATAACCCTCGTTCTGACCGTTCAATTTCAGTTGGTCGCCCACAACAATTCCATTTCTGTACCGACGGCTACTGCTGATGTCGATGTTGAGCACCGAGTCGCTCACGGCCTCGTCGGTCTTGTAGTTGTACCAACGCTGGAAGGCCCGCGAACGGGTAGCAGCCGATCCAACCATACAGGTAGGCACATAAAGCTCTCGCGTACTCTCCGCCTTGAGATAGTGGGTGACGGTGTAAGTACTCGTCTTCTGCATCATCTTCCCAGTATAGGGATTCTTGGTCCAGCCGCTTTCGTCGCGCTGGATAAAACCAGTCATCGGGTCGGCGGTAGCCTCCTGCGCCTGCTTGACAAACCAAGAGCGCTTGGGGAGTACCTCGTAATCGGAATAGTCTTCTGGAACGGGGATGGGGATGAAGTTGAGGTAGTAACGATTATCTGTACTGGTGTTTTTTTGACCGACCGTAACGTTACTATAATTGTTGCTAAGAAGCATCTGCCATCCGTTATATTGACTATCACTCCCCCATGCGGATACTACGGTCAGCACATAACGCTGCTTGTTGACATCGTATGTGCTACTGAAATGGGTGGCCTTTGCGAGGTCGTGCGTGACGTTGAAAATGCCATTATTTAAATACAGATAATATCTGTCTTTGCTCATCAGCACAAAGCCATCCTTGCTGCCTCCCACCAAGGCCCACATCTGGTCGTTGACGAGTTTCTTGTCTTCAGCGATGACGACCTTGCTGGTGTCGTTGCCGTCGCTAACATATTTTTTTCCCACCAAGTCAAAGCACATGAAGGTGTAGTAATATTTTCCTGCTACGGCATCAGAGAGTTCTGGACACGTTAAGCGTCCGAAGGTGAAGCAGAGCGTATGCTGCTTGTCGGTTTCATAAGTGGAGAATGACAGCATGGCGACGGTGCCGTTGACAACGTCAGAAACGCCGAGACATTTTTCGGGTTTGCCCTCTGGTTTGCTGCCATCGGCGTTCAACTGGGCGAAACACCAACTGACATTGCCATTCTTTTCTCCGTGGTTGAGCCAGAGATAGAAATGGGTGGCCTGTGCCTTGTCTGTGGTGAGGAACACGTTGCCGTCGACATCCGCACCGATATATTGCCCATGACCATTGCGCAGCACGAAGTCGTCCTTGGTGCCGATGTTCTTCCAGCTATTGTTGGCATCATCTTCCGAGGCAGATGCCTTGGCCTTCAGCGCTGTGCCGTCAGCTGTGAGTTCAAGTTCCGGAGTCAGTTCGTTGAGAGAGAGATTGCGGAAAGCACCACCCGCCTCTTCGTAGAAATCAGGGGTGATGTCCACTGGGATGAGGTCAACATAGTTGTCGGCGTTGTTCGGGACTTGCCGCGACAGCGTGACGGTTTTCGGATTTCCGCTGTAGCTGTGGGAGATGAGATTGTTGTTGCCGCCAACATCGGGCAGTTCAATTTGCCAATGGTCGTAATTACCCGAAGTCTCAACGAGGCGGATGCGCGTGGCATCATTTTTATCTGCCACCGCCACGAAGGTGTTGCTGCCAGTATCGTATTTCAGGAAGCAGCGGTTGTAGGCGCTCTGCAAATAACCGTCGCCCTTACCCTGTCCGTCTCTGATAAGTATCCACAACTGGCACAGGTTCTTCTCCACATAAGGTTTTAAGGAGATGGCGTTAGCCTCCTCCATGTGGTAGGCATAGCGGTCGCCTTCAGCCGTGCGGATGCAATAGAGGTGATAGTCCACACCGCCTGACGACGGGATGGGAAGCTCTGGCGCAATGATATACGAGCGTAAGTCAACCACCGAATTGCGGGTGTTGGGGGCCGCCCAGCAAAGAGTGCCTTCTTCGCCGATGCTGAGGGCCTGCCGACCATCGGAAGAAAGGAAGTCGTAACGCACGTTGTTGTTGTTCTGGTAGGTGTTCTTATCATACACGAACGTGTAGGCATCAGCTTTTTGGTTGCTGACGCCGAACTGCTCATTTTTTTTGTCGTAGGTGAGATAGAAGCCTGCACGGTTGCGGATATGCTGCCCTTCAACGACCCACTGATAAAGGCGTGCATCCTTATCAGAAGCGAGGATACCACGTGCCTTTACGCGTGGTTTTTGGGCCTCGTCATAGTCCATAATGAGGGCACGCTGACCCATAGCCGGAAATACGAGGTGGTAACTGGTGGTGTCGGCCGCGATGTCGACAAAGGTCATACTGGTATTTTTCCCTACCTCTTCTGCACGCCCAATGGAATTATCACTATCAGATGGACGAACGAAGTAATGATTCTCGCAATTGTAGAGCGACCAAAGCCCGTCAAGCGACGCATCTGGCTGATCGGCCACATCGCAGATTTTGTAACGACTGTACGCATTCGTAGTCGTGTTGACCTTGTGCTGATAATTGTCCGTGGCGGGATTATAGCTGATATAGTTGCCTGCGGTGCTTCTGATGTAAACATCGCCGTCGTCATTGGCTTCTTCAAGTATCCAGCAAAATCTTCTCAACGGGAAAGGCGCAACAGGCGATTTAAGCAAGATGCCGCCGGGCGTGTTGTCCTGCATATATTCGCCGCTGCCGTTTTGAAAGAAGTTGAAGGCATAGTAACGCGGATTGTCACTGGTGCTGACATAAGGGTTGACGAGTCCACCTTCGATATTTTCTGCAAGGCGCACCACGGCATAACGGGAGTTTTTCTTCACGAGCTGCAATTTCCCGTTTTTCACGCCGAGGGTGTTATACGGCTCAGAGACACCGCGAAGCACGGCGTTGTAACGTAAGCCTCCAGCAATATTGCAGGTATCGCCTGAAACATGCGCAGGAACAATATAATAGGTGTTTTGGTCAGCATCAAAAACGCTGGCCTTGCTGCGGTCGGTCACGCTGGTGAACGTCTTGGCAGCGGTATCATAATGGAGGTAACGACCCGCTTTGTTTTTCAGATTGTAGCCGTTGACCTTGCCTGCACCATCCATAACCAGATCGAAAGTCCATCGGTAGCCATTGCCTTCCAGTTGCTCCGTGGTGGTGGCAACGGCCTTGACGTTCTGGCCGTCGTCATAAAGCACAACGCGGCCGCTGCCAGAAAATTGCAGGTAGTCGTAATCTGAACCACGTTCCGATTCTTTGAAGCTTAGGGCATTATACGTTGACGCGCTGTTGCAGGCCTTCAAGGTGTATGGGGTCATACCATCCTGCAAGCCGAGGCGGTGGTTGTCATCGCCCAAGAGCGCCATGTCAATGGCCCAATACTCTGGCTGTTCGTCTGTCTGCTTGAGGCGGAAGACGGTGGTCTCGTTGACATCAAGCGGCTTGAAGTTGAAACGGCCGTCTTTATATATGAGGTATTCTCCCTCTTGGTTGACGAGGTAGAAATCTCCCGGCTTGCTATTGGGATGCCTGGCAGGCCGGAGTTCCCAGTTCTGACGCGCACTGGTAGGCTGAAACTCCATTCTTGTAACAGGATTGTCATAGTCCGTGCCTGTCAACGTCAGACGGTTGTCGCCCTCGGGATTGGCCTTAAACTGCAACTTGTAATAATAGACATTGCTGATGTCTGAGAATTTAGGAGCCACTGCGCCCTTCACCTCGTCGGTGCTGTCCAAAATGCGCACCACGCCATAGAAGGAATTGGCCTCGACAATGGCGAGCTGACCATCTTTAACACCAACGGCCTTGGAAGCATCGTCTGCCAAGGTCAGCACATCGTGTTTGTCGTCGTATTCGCTACCACTGGGAAACAACTTCAAAGCCTCATCGCGACTGGTGGTCACGGTGAGGGCTTCGCCTGCTTGTTTCAAATAATTGTTGCGGCCGCTCTTTAACACGTACGCACTGCCAACCTGCTCCAACGTCCACTGATAACCAGCAAGTTCCGCGCCAACAGCCTGCATGGTGACGCCAGTGCCATTGTCGTAAATGGCGGTGGCGGCGTTGGCTGAGAATTGGTAGATATGGGGGCCTGTGGGAGGAGGGGTGGAGATGAAGCGCATGGCTTCGGCTGGATTTGGATTACTTCCCATACCAACATCTGGATTTCCACTTCCATAAGGGAACACGTATTTTTTCGTTTGGGTATTATACAAGACAAAAGCTTCCTGGTATTTTCCATCCGTTTGGTCTGCCACATCACAAATGCGGTATATGCATACGTCGGATTTGGTAGACGTAGCATATTGAAGAGAACCTGGATAAGAACCATTCTGATATATATAATTCCCATCGGCGCTCTTGAAATAGACATCTCCTTCTTCATTGGCCTCATAAACACTCCACTTATAGGCACGCAGGTTTTTGGCAGACGGTGTGGGGTATTTCTGAAGTTTATTTCCAGGCCCTGCATCCTTGATACATTCCGAACCGTTTCCTAACAACTCCATATAATACCAATGCACCACATCTCCTTCGCTACTGACAAACGGAGTGACCTTTGCGCCCCTGACATTATTGGCCATGCGGATACAACCGTAGCGGGAATTTCTCACTGCCCAGAAGAATTGGCCATTCTTCACGCCAAGGGCCTTGTCGGCATAGACAAGGTCATAACGGGAGCCGCCATACGTATCCTTAGAATAGGTATTCTCCGTCTTCGTAAACGTCGCCGCCTGGTTCTGATGGCTGGTAAGCGCGAGGTCGGGAGTCACATACATGCCCTCCTTATTCTTCAAGCGCACGTTATCGCCCGACACGGTCTCAAGCGTCCACTGGTAGCCGTCGCCAGCAGGAGCATCTTCCGTTGTACTGACAACGGTAAGCGCACCGTCTTTGGCGAGCAACACCGTACGGCCATTGCCCGAAAACTGAAGATAGGTATAAGTGTCCTGGGCAAAGACACTGGAGATGCCTGCAACAAGACTAAAGAGAAGCAGCACGAAAGCACGCTGCAAAGTATGTGGGTTCAATCGTATTTTCATAACACGAAGTATATATGGATTTAGTATTTGTTAGCTTTGATTATGCGGCGAAGCATTGGAACGAACTCTGCGGCGAAGCACTGTAGCTCACTTTGCTCGCAAAGTGAGGGGCCCGAAGATTGTAGCGAGCCTATAGCGGCCTTTGCGGCGAAGCATTTTAACGGACTTTGCGGCGAAGCACTGTAGCTCACTTTGCTCGCAAAGTGAGGGGCCCGAAGAT
>ERZ1027255.309-NODE-309-length-17878-cov-5.663974_pt1 | contig 17878 bp, 26 predicted proteins | sample MGYA00519261_ERZ1027255 | MGnify/ENA primary metagenome ERZ1027255 (study PRJEB26926, sample SAMN06164399) | human gut metagenome | biome: ENVO:00009003; feature: ENVO:2100002; material: ENVO:00002003 | host: Homo sapiens | place: USA | collected 2012 ...
CTACACAAGGCTATTCGTCGGCAGCGTCAGATGTGTATAAGAGACAGGTCTTTGATAATCTGACTGTCTGCAACCAGTCCATCCATAGCAGCCTTCTTTGCCGCGTCAAACTTCTTGTGCGCCGCTGCATCCATGTCCGGCGGAAGTGGCTGCCCACACATAGTGCAAACACCCGATTTGTACACTTTCTTGTGTTCCGCCGACCAGCGTTTCCGATAGTCCGCAAGCCGTGCTTCAGACATTTCGTTCGCTGCTTTCAAGCGTTCGATTTCCGATTCAGCAGCAGCTTTTTCACGCTGCAACCGGTCAATCTCCTGCTGTACTGCCGGCCGTTCGTCAATGACCGGTACGTCCTGGCTGCGCCGGTGCATTTCGTTTTCGGCGCTTAACTCCTGCAGCTTCAATTCCTGCTCTCGGATTTCATTGCGCTTTGCATTGCGTGCTTCGGCATTGTCCAGTGCTGCCAGCTGTCCGCGCAGGTCTGAAAGCTGCTTTTCCAGCGCGTCACGCGCCGCAGAATCAAAAGATGCAGGCAAGGTGTCCAGTTGTCCCTCGCATTCATCAATGCGTGCTGGGATCAGATCCAGCCTGCCGTTCACATCCTTGCGCTGTTTGGTCAGCATAGCGCGGTAATCATCCACTGTACGGCCGTTCAATTCCTTCTGAAGCTCGGCGAATGCCGGCTCTGCAAGCAGTTCATCATCCGATACGATGCCAGCCAGGTCAAACAGCACCTTGCGCCGGTCCTGCCAGCGCACATCTCTGCAAAAACGGTGCACGCTGGTTAACATGCGAAATACTTCCTCATCAACCATTTCAGCCACACGGGCTTTATAGTCCTTCTCCTTCATCGGTACATCGTCGATATAATAATCGACGGTATTGCCCGCGTATCGCTCTGCGCCGCCGCGGTGCTTTTCCCACTTTTCCCGCAGCTGCTTGCGCAGGGTAAACACTGCGCCGTCAATATCCAGCGTGCCGGTAACAGTCGGCATAACGCCCAGCGTGGTGTTGCCAGCTGCATCCAGCGGCTTGATGGAAAACTTCGTGTTTCCGTGGCTGTCTTTGCCGAACAGCAGCCATGTCAGCGCATCGTACACTGTTGTCTTGCCGGTTGCGTTGTCGCCGTAAAGCGACGCGCTGCGTCCGTTCAGATCCAGCGTCAACCGCCGGATGCCCTTGAAATTTTCGATTTCAATCTTGCTGATTTTGATGTTTTTCATTGACTTTCCTTTCTGTAGTTGTTAAACTACACATGCTACGTATACTGCGCTCAGTTGGAACTACCATTCCTCTGGGCGCTTTTTCTTTTCAGCAGCCATCGTTCGTGCGCTGCAATTAAATCCAGGCGCACGCCCTGCCGCCGTGCCTGTTCAATTTGGATATGCCGGTTCGGGTAGTATTCCGCTGCACTGGCGGCCTTCTCCATTTCCTTGCGCAGGCATCGGCGCAGAATGGTTGAGGTTTGTTGCTTCATAATCTCGTTGTCTCCTGCATCCACGAGTTATCTCTGCGGATGTCACCGCAGAAGCCGCGCGGTTTATTCTGCGCCGCACGCGCACGCTTTGCGCGGCGGCGCTTATTGCGCTCCATCCGCTCCCAACGAATGCAACACACCTTGAACAATCCCAGCAGCGCGCCCGCGCCCGCTGCCATTCCGCTCAAAAATGTAATCATAAAATACCTCCTAATTCCGTCAGCACGGCGAGAGCCGCCATGCAGATTGCATAATAAATTCCCAGTGTGATTGCCGTTGCAAGCGCTACGGCTACAATATCCTTGCGCACTACACAAAGCCTCCTGTTCTGCGCGCACGAAGCTCCGCTGCGTCCTCTGTATACTTGTTGCGCTCAAACGTCTCCAAATCAGACTGCTTGATACGCCAAGCGCGTCCGAATTTGACCGCCTTGAGCCGTCCAGTAGCGATATAGTCGTACACAACGTCACTGCTGACACCCCAGCGGTCTTTTACGTCAGTCACCGTCATGTATTTCATAGCTTATTTATTCCTCCTCTTAATTCAGCTGGACAAGAAGTTCATTCTAAAAACAAATCTTCCGCGTCCACGCCGAGGACAGCCGCCAACTTGCGTGCATTGTTTATGTTGGGGCGATTTTCACCGTTACGCCACGCACGCAATGTGACACCGCATACACCGACGTCTTTCTCAAGTTCTCTCAACGGTTTCGGGTAGGCATTATACAAGCTGTTGTAAAGCCTGATGTTGAACCATCGAACAGGTCTACGCCCAACTCTCTTGCTTTGTCCCCGCTTTTGGTTGAGTGGCGGATACGGCAAATGTTCGGTGAACGCGAGTTGTTCCGGCTCGTCCGATACCGTTGGTGGTGTCTGCAACTGTGACAGCAGCTTTTTGTTGATTTCCTGCTGTGCTTCCAGCACACGCTGCATTGTCGCAAGCGTCTGTACAACAGACTGCATCGTGGCATCAGCGTTATATCCGCCAGTCTTGCGGATGCTCGGCAGTACCTCGGAAGTTACCCAGTGCTTGAACGGTTTTGCCGAAGGCAGCTTACTGCCAAAAATGAGGGCGTAAAGCCCCGACTCGTTGATGATGGTCGCCCTTGTTTCATAGGCACTGCCCTGAATCGGGGCAGTGCCTTTATCCTCATCATCGACATGCACTGCGATGGCATTCTGCGCTTTCGCGTAACCCAACGCTTCCGCCACGTCCCTGCCGACAAACCACGGTTCGCCGTCCTTCTCTATTGTTCGGATTGAACCGAACTGCGGGTTCTTAAAAATTTTGATTTCCATTTGGTCTCCTTTCTTGTCGGCTCCCCCTCCATGTGCTACAAGCGCAGGAAGGAGGTGATTGTTATGAAGTTGAATCCTGATTGCGTGAGAGATATATTGTTGTCCATAGAGGAATCTGTAGAAAATGACGGTCTCACATTCCTCACAAATGCACATTTTCGTGATGCTTATCCGCGCCTCGAAAAGTACACGGTAACTGAACTCGAATATCATTTACGCCAGTGCAACTTATCTGGATTCTTTGTAGGATTTGAATCTTTCCAAATAGATTGGAGATTAGATGATTTGTCCCCGAAGGCACACAACTTTCTCGCCAACATTCGGAAAGATAGTACTTGGACTGGGGTTAAATCCATTGCCGGAAAAGTCGGAAGCAAATCACTTGATGCGCTTGTAGAAATTGCTTCCAACGTAATCACCGAATTGATTAAAGCTCAGTTCGGTTTGTAAACGCTTCTCGGATGCACTCTGCCGTCTCTTTCTTGCTCGGCGGAGTGTATCCTTTCTTCTTCATGTAGATAACCAAGCCTTCTGCGCCTTTTTTCAAAATCAAACATCTGATTGCGAGGTAGATGTTTGCAGCAATGCTTGCAGCTAAAACAATATGCGTCATAGTAGTGTCTCCTTTTCTTGTCCGATTCCCTCCCCGCGTGTTACAATGAACACAGAAAGGAGGTGTCAATATGTGTGATGATGAGTTAATCCAGTGCCCTAGATGCGGAAATCCTGAGTGCGATCCAGACGATGAATACTGTTTTAATTGCGGAATGCCACTTCATAATCATTGCCTTGATCCGTTGTGTCCGCTGAACGACAAGCAGTGCAGTCCAATTCCTCTCGATTATTGTTTCTGCCCTGTTTGCGGAAACAAAACAACTTTATATGAATCGGAACTGATCGAACCCAGAAAATTTATTTCTGATTGATTGGTTTTCCGCACCGCGGGCAGTAATTCCACTTACCGCTCACACACCGACCGCATGCAGCGCACTGTGTGCGGTCTTCTTCTTTAATTCGGAAATCATTCTTTCCTGAAGCATTTTTCTTAATCATCGTTTATGCCTCCTTTCAAATTCCCTCGCACAGCATGTCATACTGCACAGAATAATTTTTGTCTCCGACAGAAATTACCATTGGGAAGTTGTTTGCGTGGATCCAGTCACGAACCTTGTTTACGACACGTTCTGTGTACTGATAGTCCATACCGTCATGCCCGTTCCGACAATACGGAACTTGTTCGCGCTCCGCATCCGCGATTTTCAGCTTTGCGATAATAGCACCGACCGCCGCCGAGTGCGGCTTGCCGGAATTCGACAGAATACCCAGCTTCTTTGCAATGGTCGTCTTGTCATACGTCTCTTTCGTGCCCTTAAGCGCAATCGCCGGAAGTTTGATACCGTCATCGCGGTAGTAGTCGCCAAGCGCAAGAGCTTGATACTCTGGCTTCACTCCTGCCGCCGTCCACAATGCCATCATCTGTTTTGCGGTTCGGCTCTTGGCGTTCAGCAGCATCGCTGCAGCACGCTTCTCTGCACCGGGTGTCACTGTCTTTGTCGGCTTTGTTGCTCTGACACGGAAATAGCTGTTGACCAGCTCGCGCTGTACCGTCCACGCAAGATCATCCGTGAACGACTTGACCAGCATCAGGTAGCCGGATTCGGTGACAAGAGTAACCGCTGTGTTCTGGCGGCTATCCATGTTACCAATCGCTGTACGAAATTCGTCCGGCGAAATTTTGAAATAATCCACGTCTTCTTCCAGATGCTTCTTGTTGGTGTTGAAGTTTCTCCGCGCCGTCCCTTCCGGACGCTGATGCACCTCATCGATTTCTTTCAGCGTAATTACACGCTGTCCCTTGTACTCCTTGACCGTCAATGCGGTCTCATTGATCGTTACTGTGTCCATTTAGTCTCCTTTTCTCATTTCTCATTTTAACTGAAATCCATAGGTAAAAAAATAATCTGCGAATAGCTCACGTGATACAGCTTTTCGATTTTACGGAGCATCGGAACATCAGGATACGATTTTCCTTTTTCGTAATTTCTGAGCGTATCAGCTGTAATATCGAGGATTTTAGCAGCTTCTTCTTGATTTAAACCGCATAATTCTCTGGCAGTCTTAAGCGTAAGCCGCATTCCTTCGGGTCTGTTCATTGTTCTCACCTCCTGAACGCAAACTTAGTATAATTCGGCTTAACCGAAATGTCAATAGCTTTTCCGAATTTTTTTCGGTTTTTCTTGATTTATTTTCGGTTTTTGCCGTATAATGCTAATAAGGAGGTGATGGTATGAGTTTAGGGAACAAAGAAACAATGGCAAAAAATATACGGCGGCTGATGGCTTTGAATCAAGTAAATGCAACAGATGTATGTAATGCTCTTGGCTTCAAAGCTCCTACTTTTTCTGATTGGGTGAATGCGAAAACGTATCCTCGGATTGATAAAATAGAAGCAATGTCCAACTATTTTGGAGTTTCAAAAGCTGATTTGGTAGAAGATCAGCTCCCCTCCGATGCGATCTCTTATGCGCCGACGCAGCGTATACCGATTCTGGGCAGGATTTCCGCGGGCTTGCCGCTATATGCCGATGAGCAAATAGAAGGCTACACATACACAGACTTAAATCATGGCGGCGAATATTTTGCTTTGCGAGTGCATGGTGACAGTATGGACGCCTTGGGCATCAAAGAAGGGTATCTGGTTATTGTCAGACGGCAGGATTATGTAGATAACGGCACCATCTGTGTAGTTCTGGTCGGTGATAATGAAGCAACTATGAAGCGCTTCTATCAGGACGGCGATACTGTCACTCTCATGCCGCAGTCAACAAATCCCAAGCATATGCCGCAGATTTATAATTTGAAATATACGCCGATTCATATTATCGGCAAGGTTGTAAAAGTTGAATTCACGTTGGATTAAACGAATCGCACCTCACATGGGTGTGTGAGTTGAAATGAAATAAAAAATCCCGCCGACAAATGTCAGCGGGAAAACAAGCCTTATTTTATTTGACCATTAGATTTCAACTCATCTTTCAATAAATGCAACTCTGCTCTAGCATCTAAAAAAAGCAGGAGCATTTTATCCTGTTTTGTTTTCAATATATGATACGTCGTACCGCATACACACGTACAAATAAGTAGCGAAACAATAACCGCAACGATAATCGAATACACTGTACACTCCTTCTTTCTATTTTATGCTATCTTTAGTGTAACTGATTTAAAAAGGTATTGCAACAATAAAATTTCGTCATCATTCGCCCTGTTTAATTTTAAGAAAGAATTCATTCGCACATGGTAAATCGAATAGTAAGTTACATATTAAATTACATATCATCTAGCAACTTTTATCTCTTTAGCTTAGCAGATATTATCTCATTATCTATTACATTTCTCACATGGAAAACAGCAAAAGGTCTCAAGAAGCAATTGTATATCGGAAATCGTTCTGAAAACATCATAAAAGAACTAAAGAGATATAGAACAAACATTAAATCTATCGAATGTTCTATTGACGATAATCTACCAGCTTTCTCCTATTTCTATTCAAAAAGATTTGGGCGCTTGCATTATTCATCTGAAAGAAGCAAGTTCACTTTTTCCCTTTAGACATCGAAGAAAAATCCGAAATATTAGCGAAAATTATCACGAACTTTTAGAAAAATTAAAAAATTCTTCCCAATCTCAAAATATGAATGTTGAGATTATGCGGTTATGTCAGCAAACTAGCGCATTGCTGAACGATATTATTTGTAAAATGGAGAGTGAAAAAATATGAACACTTCACCGGAAAGAAAAAACGTATTTACCGAACTAGATATATCGGAATCAGAAACCACAAAAAATTTTATCCGTTCTTTGAAAACATCTACAAAATCAGGCAACATTCACTGGCGTCAGATTTACAATATCGGCTCTTTTCGTTTTCCTAAAGAATATCAAAAATATCTACTTGATGATTTTGACGATCAGACAGGAAAATATAAACTAAATTACAGTCGATGTTTCTATACCAGATTCGATAATACAGTTATCCTATTTTTGGACGTGATCTATCCGAATCCCGATTCCTCTAATCCGCCCTGGCAAGATTTTCAAATACTTCTTGGTCAAGAGGGAGAAGATGGATATCTGACACATATGCCTTATGATGATGTATATGCTGCCAACGATGAAACATTGGCAGTAGAAATTGGTTCTCTTTGCCATTTTATTGAGAAGTATATGGTCAGCCCTGAAAATCGCGCATTTACTTTCATGCAGAATTTTGTCGAACACTCCGCTAATTGGTGAGGAAAAGGAGATGATACATCCATGCGTTTTGAAAACAAATACCACTTAACGCCACAGCAGAGCCTATTTCTCGCAAAAAAGAAATGGGATGAGAATATCTATTGCGGCATGAAAATGGAGAACAGAGCCGTCACGTTCCCGCAGACCCAGACCATTTTGAATGGTGTCAATGTTCCGAATGTGCAGCTTGACGATATACAGGCAATCTTAAACATGCGCGATGCATGGAAGTATTTGGTCAAGACAATAGATGAACCTGTCACGCTTTCCTATCTGTGCAAGCTCAATGAATTTATCGCACGTAATGAAGCTCTGGAATGGGGCGTGCTGCGTACCGGTACAGTCGGAATATCCGGTACGGATTATGTGCCGCCCGTTCCTGTATATGAGCAGGTAGAAGCTACGCTTCTTGCACTTGTAAATAACGCAGAAATGACCGCCACAGAAAAAGCCCTAGAAGCGTTTGCATGGGGTGCGCGAGGACAATTCTTCTGGGATGGAAACAAACGTACCAGCATGACCTTGGCAAATAAAATTTTGATTTCTGCCGGCACCGGTATTCTGACCATCACAGACAGACACATGGAACAGTTCAATACGCTGCTGCTTAACTATTACAACACAGGTAACAGCGCAGAGCTGAAAGAGTTCTTGTATCAGAACACAATTCAAGGCATTGAAATGAAATAAAAAAATCCCGCTCCGGTGTTGGTAGCACCGAAACGGGACAGGGCTGAAAAAACTTTGACAGGTTACATTTCAGCCCTTTTATTATATCATATTTTAAGAGTAAATAAAAGGAGTGGTTTTTGTGTCTTACAAATATAGGCAAACATTTGTAGTCGGCAATAAACCGGACGGAAAGCCGATCAGGAAGGAAATTCGCAGCAATAACAAAAAGGAATTTGACGCAAAGGTACGGTATTACCGAAATCTGTATGCAAAAGGCGTACAAGTTGTAGGTAAAGGCATTACCGTGGAGCAGTACGCATATGCATGGCTTGAAAAGTACAAAAAACCAAGTGTTGGCGTGTCACAGTTGCGGAACTATGACATTCTGCTTCGCAAACACATTTGTCCCGTCGTTGGCCACATGGATTTGCGGCAAGTCAAAGCGTTTCATTTGCAGGAGGTATTGGACCGTTCCCCCGCTCGCTCGCAGTCCAGCATGGACAAATTGATGGGCACCCTGCGGCAGATATTTGAACGAGCCGAAATCGACGGATTGATAGAAGTCTCTCCCGCCCGCAAGCTTGTGAGACCTGTTTGCAGCGCAGCAGAGACGCGCAGAGCGTTGACCTCACAAGAGATATCTACTTTCATGCAGGCAGCAAGAAAACACCGTGGCGGCTTGTGGGTGCGGCTTATGCTGCAGTGTGGCTTGCGCCGCGGCGAGGCGGTTGCTCTGCGCGTTGAGGACATCAACACGGCAGATTCGTTGATCCATGTCGTGCATTCTGTCGAATACGCATCCGGCAACAGCGGCCGGATAAAAGATACAAAAACATCAAACAGCACACGCTGCGTTCCGCTGCCGGATGACCTCTGTGCCGATCTGCTGCAATACATCGAATCGCACAACATTCGTCGCGGCTTTGTTTTTCGCAACGCAAATGGGAGCTGCATGTCTGAGACGAAAATCCGGCGGCTCTGGCACAGTTTCATGCGGACGTGGGATTTGACAGCCGGCGCAAAGACATATCGTAACGCTGTTGTGAATCACGCTATTGACCAATCCATTACGCCGCATTATCTGCGACATACATATGCAACTCAGCTGTATCGTGCCGGATATGACCTGAAAACAGCACAATATTTACTAGGTCACTCAGATATTCGGACAACCGCAAATATTTACAGCCACATCGAAAACGATGATGCCAAGCGGCTTGCAGCACAGATTGACGTTACATCAATCTGGAATTTTGAATAATTTTATTTGCCACATCTTTGCCACATTTTTGCCACATGTTTTTTCAAAAGCACTGTTAACCTTAATGTTACTATAACACATTTATCATAAAATTGCGAGCATCAAAAAAGACCTAGGGCAATCACCCTAGGTCTTTCCGCACCTACCCATTTTGCCGACATCGGCAAATAGGTTTACTTCTTATCCAGCGCGCCCATCTTGTCTAACACGGTCAACGTTCTGCACAAATCCTCGGATACATTCAGTTCGCCGTTTCCGGTGCCATTCAGCGCGCCCGCGTCAATCGCCTTTTTCACGGCCATCTGGTACCATGTCGGGATGTTTTCAAATTTCTTGTAGTAGGTCATGTCGTCATCCTCCTGCTTTTTGTTGGTCGTTGTGTTGTTTGTCGTGCTGTTTGTCGGTTTCTGCACCTTCTGCGCCTTGCTGATGAGGTAATAGCTCGGTGATCTATCGGCTGTTGCTTTGCCGCACTGGGTCAGGCTGGTTTTGATAACGCCCTTGCTGACAACAGATATATGGTTGCGCCGGATGGCACTTGATGCGTATTTGCCGTTATACCAGTAGCTGTCCAGCACCGTAATGGTGTTGCCTTTGGCAGCTACCGCACACACGAAGTGCCCGCCGGACGAAAACAACTTATAGCTGCTGCCGCCATGCAGGATAGCCACACCGCCAGCGTTCAGATGTGCGAGCAGTTCGGCATTCTTGCTGGTTGTGCGATATGTAAAGCCGTACTTTTTCGCTGCGTGCTTCAGCAGCACGCTTTCATCCGTGCCCCCTGTTACTCGTGCGCCCACAGACACGCTGTAAGCACACATAGCTTTTACTGTTACATTAGCAATACCCAGTGCGTCCAGCGCATTGCACAGGCTCGCGGGTCCGCAGCCGGATGAATACACCGTGCCCTGACCGTATTTGACGGATTTATATGATGCATCGGTCTGAAAATGTACATTGTAGCTCACTTGTCATCTCCTCCAATCCCAATAATTTTGCGCAGCTTTGTCGGCACAAGGTCCGGATCGATTGCGCCGATATTTTCTACTGCGCTGCCGATTTCCATCAGCACAATGTACGTGCAAATCGCTGCAGCGACCGGAAGATTGATGCCTAAATCCAAATAGCCTTCTGCATACTGGATTAGAATACCCAGCGCCACGCAAAGAATCTCTCCGACCTTGTGGAAAAGTCCCTGCCGCATCATCGAACTTTTGAATTTGTCAGTTGCGACTGCTTTAATCAGTCCAGTCGCAAAATCCAGCACGATAAATGCACATGTGATTGCATAAATCATCATTATCACCTAACTCCTTAATAAAATTTCTCAACTGACTTCACATATTTCAGATTCCGCACACGGCAATCAGCGTGCCGCCATTCAGGCTCGGCAGACCGGTCAGCTTGCCGCCAGATACACCAAACGTGCAGCTGGTCTTTGACGGACTGCCCCAGCTCGCCGCTTTATAATACCCGTCGCCGCAAAACGCGTGTACGGTGGTTGTCGAGCCGCCCCAGCCGGACGAGCTGGTTGTGTATCCATATCCATACACTTTAATGGTGCCGCTCGTCTTGAAACTGACAGTTGGGTTCGTGGCGTCGATCGCATATGCCTCAACGTTGTTGTCCGATGCAGCTGCCGCAAGCGTGCCAGTGATGCCAAAAATGCTTACGCCAGACTTGATATTTTCCGCTGTCAGATTGCTGTCACCTGATACAGTCACACTGGACAAGCCGTCATATCCGGTGTCAGGTGTAACCGTCTGCTGCGCAGCAGATGGTGTGACAGTTTTATCTTGCAGATTCGGTTCTGTAGCTGGCGGTTCGTATGTGCCAACCATTTTTATACCACCCTTTGCAGTGAACGTTTTCCCCTTTGCGACATCGGCAACAGTTGCATCACCGAATTTTTCGGATATAACGTTCATCGAATATGTCTTCGATTTTCTGATTACGCTGTCCTGTACCGGAGCACCTTTCATTTGGATATATGTAGATGAATATGCGCCGCTAGTTGTGAACAGCTCTAAGGTCGGATTGTTGAACAGCACATTGCCATCGAACAGCGTGCCTGTGATCTGTGCGCCTGATGCATCATGCGCCGTGATACCCTTCGGCATATCTGCTGCTGTCACAGTATCTGCGGTCAAATCAATAATAGTCTCTCCGTTCACAATTACCTGATTTGCGTTTTCGGTTGCCATTTAATCACCCAATCGTTACCGTGATGCCGCCAGCGGAATTTTCGCTCTCCGTGTACGGGATCGCTGCCACTGTGACAGCTGACAGATAATCATACCCACTGTCCGGCTGGACTGTCTGGGCGCTGAATGTCGGCGTGACAGATTTTGTCTGTGCCTTGATGGCAGCGCCGGTATATGTACCGGTTACACCCAAAATATTTACGCCGGATTTAATGTTTCCGGCAATGATTTTGTTTTGCTCCGTAGTGCTGATAGCCACTTTGCCTCTGCCATCGTGATAGCCCTGCGGCACTGTGTATGTACCCGTCTTGGTGCTGATGCTGCCGGATACTGCGCCGTTATTGGGCATCGTGCCAACCAGCTGTACACCGCGTGCGTGCGCTGTTTTCCCCTTTAAGATTTCGGCAACAGCCGCCGTGTCGTTGCTGGTGTCACTGTCCTTTGTGCTCGTGCCGGTAACAGGTGCGCCGGACTTGTCGTGCGCAGTAATGCCGGATGCCAGCTTATCTGCTGTGATTGTATCGGCGGTCAGGTCAATCAAAACCTCCCCATCGTACACGACCTTGTTTTTATATTTTACATCTGCCATTTTATACCTCCGATGCTATGTATACCGTGATGCCGGTATCATTTGATGTCTCATAGTACGGTACCTTCTGTACCGTAACATCCTTTTCCATCTTCTTGCCTGCACACGGCAATTTCTGTTCTTCGGCAGCTTTCGGTACAATATCATACTCGCCGGTATATAATTCCGTACTGCTATCATACTTCACAACGCCGTTCCCGATTGTGCCGGTCATGTTTGCTGCGTTCGCAGCCCCACAAATGCCAGCGGCGTTCAATTCGCCAGTAATCTTTGCATTACTCATACCGTCACCTCCGGCAGCACAACAAAATTAGACAGATTGTTGTTTGTGCTGGTTGCGCCTGCCACTGTAAATACATCTCCGGCAACCGTTGTCAGCTGAATGTCATAGCTATAACTGCCGGATGCTAACTTCTCGGTCTGCTCCGGCGCCAGCTTGATTGTGTTTGAATCACTGACAGATTGCAGCAGTACAGATGATGTATCAACTGCCTGTTTGCGTACTGTCAGCGTCAGCTTGTCGCCCGCCTGCATCGTATATGCCGCGCCGTCCTGTGCCTTCAATGTTACTGTAATATAGGCACTGTCGCCACGGGTCAGCATGATTTTCCCATTTCTAATCATCAACATATTTACACCTCACGCGGTCCGCTTCCAAATATATACGGCGAGGTACGGCGGCATGTTGTTGTGTGCCTGATCGAGACCTGCGCCGTTTTGCGCCAGCTTGGCCTGATAGTTTTTCTTACTGGTCGTGACACCATCCGGCTTGATCAGGTAGTCACCAAATGTCGGAGACCAGCTAGAGGCAGAGCCATCGTTATTGACGTACATGGTGTGCGTGTGGCTCGGCATCTCCTGTGCGGTCAGCTTGTGCGTCGCTTCTCCGCCCGTGCTGCCGCCTGCATACGCAGTGCCCGCCGCGAGCAGAAATCTGTCCTTGATGCGCTCCCATGTGCCGCCCCACGCTGTTTGCGGATTAAACGTGCTGCTGGTAGTTTGATAAATCGACCCTACCGGATACATGTCCAATACGGTTGCACTGTTCACGATGCCAAGCGCATTTTTCAGGTCTGCAATTGCGACTGATGCGACAATCTGATTGACTGCGCCACGCAGGACAAGCGCATCTTCGCCGTCCGCCTGTTCAAGCAACATATGTACGTTGCGCACAGTCAGATTTCCCGACGTATTCACGACCGGTATTTTTCCCGCATCTTTACTGTCATAACCAGACACAGCAACGCGGTCGTCCGGATGTTCGGCAAGATACGTATAAACTGCACTGTTTACTGATTCAACTAAGTTTTGATCGCTGTTTAAATAGTCTCCTACCGTTTCGGCGATGATGTCTTTGATTGACGCAGGATTTTGCACAAATTCCGCGCTCTGCGGATCTACAGACGGAAGCACATCAATCTTTGCTGCAGCGGTCGGCAATATCATATCGTTAATCTTTCCCGCCAGCACAAAGTTTACCGTTCCACACTCCGTCAATTGTGCACGACTAATCGTTCCTGACGCCGTGTTTCCCGACAGTGTCAACACACAGCGTGCCGGAAGTGATTTGTATGCTTGCGTCAGTAAAACAATTTCTGTCGCGCTACTGTATTCAGTATCCACTGCAATCGCAACGGGGATATTATCACCAAATTGCACCGGCTTACTATCGCTTGTAAGTCTCAGCGACTGCCCTTCTTGCGTAAATTCAATTTTCACTTAAGCACCCCCTACCTCGATTGTCAAAACTTCAAATTCCGGCTTTACTGTTTTTTCTGCACCTGCGCCGTCAATCTGTACAGATGTTACGCGCGCCGTGCCGGTAATGCCGATCTGCCGGTGATTTGCAAATGACACAACATCACCGAGTGTATAATCTTCGCCATACGTCAAATAAGCTTCATTCACTGATAATTCCAGCTTAGTTTCTACTTCGTTTTCTTTCAGCTTTTCCAGTCCGCGCGTTTGCAGCACTTTCGTGTAGTCTGCGTCTGACATAGTTGTTTTGTTACCACTTGCATCTTCCGTTTCTGACTGCAAGTCTCTCGCATCAACAAATAATTCGCGGCGAGAGAAGCCGGTAAACGTTCCCGACGCAGTTCCGGTAATGTCAATGCCGGCGTATTTTCTAGCGCTGCCCTCGCCCTCTCCTGCGACCGTTGCAACATTGCAATACTTAGAGACATCGCGCGTGTAATCACAGCTATCCATTGTGCACAGTACATCGTCAAACAGCACTGTCTTTGTCCGGTCTGCGCCGCGATAAAATACAGGCGTAATTGTTTTTTCGCTCAAATTCAAGTCACAGCGCCAGCCGTATGCGTCCTGCCCAACTGTATCCGTCAAAGCCGTCAACAAGTTTTTTCCCGTCAGCTGCTGATTTGCTGCAGGACCAATATCGTCTCCAACAGGCGACCTATCTAAATCTTGCACAAACGGCAGTGCACGGTTGCTGTCTGCCGGCGCAACCGCATGATTATGGATCATCCACCACATACGGTTTGACATAGATCCATCAATAGTCATGTTCTGAATAATTCGCATCGCAAACACTGCTCGCAAGTCGCGCCCTGCAATTTCTGCCACATTCGGATAATCTTCAGACGGCTCAACCGTTTCGATTAAATATCCTTCTTTTGTGTCGTCCGAAAACACGATGATAAATCCCGTCATCATTAAACCGACATCACCCGCAGACGCCGGAAGGCGCATGGAAAATTTGCCCGGTTCTCGGTATTTATGCGTTCTTACAAGTTCCGATACATTATATAAGTATCCCACGTTATTCAGATCTTTGTCGTAGATGTTCGCAATAATTTCCATTAAATCCCGCCCCACGTGTCATACCAGACGAATTTCCCGTTTGGTGTCTCACTTGTGTTATATGTTGCTGTTATTGTTATTCCTTTTTCGGCAGGCGGCACCGTGACCCAATCATTCGTCAGCGTAATATCCTGTATTGCTTTTGCAGACATGAATCCGTGTGCGCCCGGTGTTGTATCAACTAATCGTACATATCCTTTTGTTCCAACGTGCTGGTAGTAACTAGAGCTTCTGTACGACACTGCGTTGCCCACATTGTCGGATAGCTCAAATGTCCTCAACTTGCCGCTCGCCGCCATCTCTGCATATGCGACTATGCCGGCGCGAATATCTCCCGCCTGTCGCGCAGAAAAGCTTGTGCCATACGGCGCAGATACTTCGTGCGCACGCAGCGACCGGAACCACGGATACGGACAAAAAATCGGTATTTCAAATTCTGATCGGCGACTGGTTCCTTGTGTGCGCGGCATACCTTTTGCGATTCCTTCGATAAAGTATGTGTCGTATTCTGTTTCAAACACAAAACGCCGCCTTGTATTGTACGGAAATTGTCTATACAGTTCACGCGCAGCATATTCGTTCTGCGCATCGACGGATAGTGTAATCGTGCGGTTTTTAACCGTCTGTCCGCTGTATACTGACGCATCCGCGCCGACCAGCTCGGTTGTGTACATGTCCGCTTGCGGTCGGCCGACACCGTCAATTTCCCGAATGCCGAATCGGTCAATGTGTATCAAGTTTGGGCTACCGGCAGGGATCGCCGCAGATCCCGCCGATATGGAATAAAACCCTTTAAGCATTTTTTACTAACCTTTCTATCCTTCGCGCGTCACGGCGGTTCATTGCTTCCCGCTGTGACAGTGTAATCGGCTCGTCAAATTTTTGCTCCGGCGCATAGGTGATGTACACAACCGTCGGGCCGTTTTTGTTGTTACCCGGCGCAGATGTGTTCCCTCCTGATAGCTGCGCAGTCATGTTCAAGCTCTGCGCATTGACTGCCGCCTTCAATTTGCCATTCAGCGCAGACACATTCGCCGCATCTGTCAGCTTACCGGACATATTAGACACCGCCTCTGCTGCCGTGCCGCTGTATTTGTCCACACCCGCCGCAATGCCGAGCGGGATAAATTTACCAACCAAATCGCGGAATCTACGCGACGGAGATTTGATTCCCAATGCGCTCTTTGCGGCGTCCAATGCATTTTTTGCAAGATTTTTCAGCGAGTTAAGCAGCATAGATGCAGCACCCTTGATGCCGTTGATAATACCGTTGATAATCTGTCTGCCAACGCCACCCCAATTCACGCTCTTGAACGCATTCATGCCAGCTGTTGCGGCCGAACGCAGCGCACTCGCTACCAAGCTCGCCGCGCCAGTGATTGCAGACTTGATGAAGTTGATTGCAGCACGTCCAACTCCAGCCCAGTTGATTGAGCGAAATGCATTCATTGCAGCTGTGCCGACAGAGCGCAATCCACCGGAGACCAAGCCTGATGCGCCCGAAATCGCCGATTTGATAAAGTTGATTGCAGCTCGTCCAACGTCTGCCCAGTTAATTGCCTTGAATGCGTTGGCTGCCGCTGTACCTGCTGATTTCAGGGCAGTTCCGAGCAGCGCAACGCCATTCTTGATGCCGTTAACAATTAACTGGCCGAGTGAAATCCAGTTGAATGCGCTGAATACATTTACAATCGCCAGAATGATATTCGGCAGACTGGCGATCAAAACCGGAAGCGCTTGTATAAGACCAAGTGCCAACGTTGTGATAACCTGAACACCTGTAGCAAGGATGGTAGGCGCATTGTCGTTGATGATACCCGCAATATTCGTGACGATTTGCGGGATATACTCAATCAGTGTTGGCAAGCTGTTCGCAATACCCTGCGCCAGCTGCAAAATCAAATTTAACCCGGCATCAATCAGCAGTCCGGCATTCTCTCGCAGCGATTCTGTGAACTGCGTGAGCATCGGTAATGCCTGCGACAAAAAATTCGGGATGCCTTGCGCCAAACCAGATGCAAGGGAATTTATCATTTCCACAGCACTGCTTGTCAGAACCGGCAGCAGCGTCATAATGCTTTGTGCAAGGCTGGATACAATCGTGCCGCCAACACTGACCAATTGTGGGATAGCAGCCGTGAGTACCTGCGCAATCAGCGGAATCAATGTTGCCAGCGTGCTTGTGAGTGTAGACATCGCACTTGGTATGCCTTGAATTAAGCCGTTAGTGAATGATGTTATCGTTTCGCTGGCAGCTTTTGCCATTGCAGGAGCTTGCGCACGCAGCTGGTGTGCACCAAGCTGTGCCAAATTCCCAATCTGGTCAAACATGCCTTCAAAGCCGCCAGTTTTCAAGCCCGATGTAATCTTTCCGATTGACTCAGTGACAACACCGACCACGTTTTTCAGCGGGTTTTCAAATGATTGATAAATTTCAATACCAAGATCTTCAAATCTCGATTTCAGGCTTTTGATTGCACCCGCCAGATTGTCGTTCATGGTATCGGCCATCTGTTCGGCAGTGCCGGCGGATTTCCGCAACTGTTCCTCAAAATCTGCCGCACTGTCTACGCCAGCGTTTAGTATCAGGTTCAATCCCTTAATACTGTCAGACGTAAATGTGCTTGATAATGCGGCAGCTTTTTCAGCATCGCCCATGCCATTTGTCGCAGATTCAACGTCTTTTAAAATGTCTGTTAGGTCACGATAATTGCCGTTTGCATCTTGCACAGCAACAGACGTATCACCAATTTTAATTGCGCCGTCCGACATTTTGGCAGTCAAATCACGCATGACCGCTGCAAGCGCTGTACCAGCTTCGCTGCCCTTTAAGCCTTGATTCGCCATCATTGACAGCAAGGATGTCACTGTCTCAACATCCTGCCCGGCAGCAGCCATATTAGCCGCGCAATTTTTATACGATTCTCCTAATAGTGCAGCCGTTGTATTTGCGTTGCCTTGCGCATACGCCAGCATATCCGCAAAATATCCCGATTGCTCGCACGACATTCCAAACGCCGACATGTAATCCGTGACCATATCAGACGCAGATGCCAAGTCCATACCGGATGCAGCCGCAAGGTTCAAAACGCCTGGCAGAGCGCTCGCGGATTGGTTTGCGTCCCATCCCGCTAGTGCCATGTACGATAGCGCATTTGCGGCTTCTGTTGCAGAGTACTGAGTGGTTGCGCCCATCTCGCGTGCCGTATCTTCCAGCATTTGCAGATCGGAACCCGTTGCGCCGCTGATTGCAGCAAC
>ERZ1027255.314-NODE-314-length-17526-cov-9.252304_pt1 | contig 17526 bp, 9 predicted proteins | sample MGYA00519261_ERZ1027255 | MGnify/ENA primary metagenome ERZ1027255 (study PRJEB26926, sample SAMN06164399) | human gut metagenome | biome: ENVO:00009003; feature: ENVO:2100002; material: ENVO:00002003 | host: Homo sapiens | place: USA | collected 2012 ...
CGCGATGGCGAATCTTCTGGCTCATACGAAGCGCTTGCTGTCGCAATTCAGGAGTTTGCTCCTGAATATTGAAGATAGATACGATTCCACACATAATATCTTTTCCTTTCTTTTACGGTTATTTTTATCTCTTTTTACCTAAAACAAATAACATTTTGTTATGTTTCGGCTGCAAAATTACTACTTTTTGTCAATATACAAAAGATTTCCATTACCTTTTGTCTTAAGAAAAGGTAGATAATTACATATTTAAATATAAGAACCTATTTTATCTTTCATTTTGAAAGATTAAGCACCAATATTTATTTCAAAATAACACATAGAAAGAAAAATAAGATAAAAGCATTTTTCATCATCGGATTACACGGAATTATCGGAAGAGCATTCTTGCTGTACGGATTACGCACGGAATTTAAACGGAATTTGGCCTACCGGCCATAGGCTGACGCCATAAAGGCATCCTGCTGTCTTTCCCATTTTTAGGGGTATCGTTACGACCGTGAGGTCGCTTTCCGTCTAAAATCCGTGCGTAATCCGAGGAGGGAGGTTAAGGTTCCGTTAACTCAGCGTAATCCGATGAATAAAATATCCAATGAAAGTTTAGTTAAAAAATATATAGAATAGTGCCGTTTTTCCCAATTTTTTAGTATCTTTGCAACATTATTGTGTTGTTATTACAAATAACCTAATTTATTCAATTATTCCGTAGATGTTACTATAGCATTATGAGAAAGAGAATTATAAATCTTTTAATGATGACCTGCGTGCTAGCCGGCGGCTACTCTCAGGTATCGCTTGCTCAACAGGCTAAGTCGAGCAAGCTAACCCAGTTTGTCAACCCTCGAATCGGAACAGGTGGACATGGACACGTTTTCCTCGGAGCCAACGTTCCGTTCGGATATGTCCAGTTAGGTCCTACAGAACCATCCCGCGGATGGGACTGGTGCTCTGGCTATCATCATTCTGACTCCATCCTCATCGGTTTCGGACACCAGCACCTGAGTGGTACCGGTATCGGCGACCTGGGCGACGTGGCTTTTCTGCCCGTAACAGATGGCAACCAGAAACAAATCAAGTTCAGTCACGACAACGAGAATGTACGCCCTGGATACTATGCAGTCAAACTGCAGCAGCCTAATGTATGGGTGGAGCTGACCGCTACCCAGCGTGCCGGTTTCCAGCGCTATACTTTCGGTGCTGATGCACAGCAGGCACAGCTGGTACTCGACCTGAAGCAGGGTATCGGCTGGGATGGAGCCAAGGACATGAATGTAGATAATACTACAGCTACCACCGTGGCTGGTCACCGTTTCTCCAAGGGATGGGCGAACGACCAGAAGGCATTCTTCTTCGCAGAATTCTCCCAGCCTGTTACCGTGAAGCCACTGGGCACCGGCAGATGGCTGATTACCGCAGCTGACGTCACCAAGCCATTGTTGGTAAAGACCGGTATGTCCGCTGTGAGCGCAGAGAATGCCAAGCTGAACCTGGAGAAAGAGATTCCGGGCTGGGATTTCCGTCAGGTAGTAGCTGATGCAGATGCTGCCTGGAACAAGGAACTGGCTAAGGTGAACATCGAGACCAGCGATTCTACCTCCCGCCGCATCTTCTACACAGCCATGTATCATACCATGACCGCTCCATCTGTCTTCTCAGACGTCAACGGTCAGTATCGCGGTGCCGACGGCAAGGTCTATGACGGCAACTTCACCAATTATACCACCTTGTCACTCTGGGACACCTATCGTGCAGCTCATCCATTGATGACCATGATCCATACCGACATGTTGCCAGATATGGCTAGTACCTTCATCAACATCTATCGCCAGCAGGGCAAGTTGCCAGTATGGCATCTGATGGGTAACGAAACCAACTGTATGGTGGGCAACCCTGGCATTCCTGTTCTTGCCGATATGGTACTGAAGGGCTATGTAAAGGATAAGGAAGGAGCCTACGAGGCAATGAAGAAGTCGGCTATGCTCGATGAGCGTGGCATGGGCTTGCTCAAGAAGTACGGTTATCTGCCATACGACAAGGAGCCTACCAAGGAAACCGTTGCCAAGGGCTTGGAATATGCGCTGGCTGATGCCTGTGTGGCAAAGGTGGCTCGCATGCTGGGCAAGAAGGAAGATGCCAAGTACTTCGAGAACAGATCAAAAGCTTACAGCAAGTACTTCGACAAGGAGACCGGCTTTATGCGCGGTCTGAGTTCCGACGGCAAGTTCCGCGTTCCTTTCAACCCATTCTCTGCCGAGCATCGTGAAGATGACTATACCGAGGGAAATGCATGGCAATATACCTGGCTGGTTCCACATGATGTTCACGGACTCGTGAAGCTCTTCGGCAATGAAAAGAAGTTCGTGACCAAGCTCGACTCTCTCTTCATCGTTACCGGTGAGATGGGTGCCAATGCTTCTCCAGATATCTCAGGTCTGATTGGTCAGTATGCTCATGGCAACGAGCCTAGCCATCATGTTCTCTACATGTACAACTATGTAGGTCAGCCTTGGAAGGCTGCCCGTCTGCTCAGACAGACCCTGAACGAGATGTACAAGGATGACTTCGACGGTTTGAGCGGCAACGAGGACGTAGGCCAGATGTCAGCATGGTATGTGCTTTCTTCCGTAGGTCTCTATCAGGTAGAGCCAGCAGGCGGCAAGTACATCATCGGCAGCCCTATCTTCGACAAGGCTGAACTGAACGTGGGCAAGGGCAAGACCTTCAACATTGTCTGCAAGAACAACAGCAAGGAAAACATGTACGTACAGTCTGTGAAGTTGAACGGCAAGCGATACAGCAAGTCATACATCATGTACAACGACATCATGAAGGGCGGCACCCTCGAACTGCAGATGGGCAACCAGCCATCGAAGTGGGGAACCCGTCCTGCCGACCGTCCATAAGAATCAAGCACTAACTAACAAAAATATAAATATAATGAGAAAGACTATTTTAACATTGGCTCTTCTTGCCTCCATGAGCGCTATGGCTCAGGAGAATGCTGAGGTAGATGTGCATGCACGCTATACCAAGGTGGTAACCCCAGTGAATGGCAAATATGAGTCAAAGCGTCCTCCTGTAGAGGACCGTCTCTTCACTTCTACAGCTGTAGAGAAGAAGATCAAGGAAGTACAGAAACTCCTGAAGAAGAATCCAAAGCTGGCGTGGATGTTTGCCAACTGCTATCCTAACACCCTGGAGAGTACCGTTCACTACCGTGTGCTCGAAAATGGTGATGATGATACATTCGTATATACCGGCGATATTCCAGCCATGTGGCTCCGCGACTCAGGTGCCCAGGTATGGCCTTACGTAGCCCTCGCCAACAAGGACGAAAAATTGAAGAAGATGCTGAAGGGTGTGATTCTCCGCCAGTTGAAGTGCATCAACATCGACCGCTACGCCAATGCCTTCAATGACGGTCCTACCGGTGCCGGCTGGCAGAAAGACCACACCAAGATGCAGCCGGATGTATTCGAGCGCAAATATGAGATCGACTCCTTCTGCTACCCTATCCGTCTGGCCTACGAATACTGGAAGGTAACAGGCGATGACTCTATTTTCGGCGAGGTATGGATGAAGGCTATCGAGAATATCCTGAAGACCTTCCACGAGCAGCAGCGCAAGGTGACAGCCAAGGCTTATCACTTTACCCGTGTTTCTGACCGTGCCTTCGATACCATCGGTTGGGACGGCTTCGGTGCTCCGGTAAAACCGGTAGGACTGATCGCTTCCATGTTCCGTCCTTCAGATGATGCTACCATCCTTCCATTCCTGATTCCATCCAACTTCATGGCAGTTTCTTCCATGAACAAGGCAGCAGAGATATTGAAGCACGTGGCAGAGAAGGATGCAGCAAAGAAAGATGCAGCCTTGAAGATTGCGCAGGATTGCAGCAGTCTTGCCGATGAGGTACATACTGCTCTACAGAAGTATGCTATCTACAACCATCCTAAGTATGGAAAGATCTATGCTTACGAGGTAGATGGTTTCGGCAACCAGCTCCTGATGGACGATTCCAACGTTCCTTCTCTCCTGGGTATGGGATATATGGGTGATGTTCCTATGAACGACCCTATCTACCAGAACACCCGCCGTTTCGTTTGGAGTGAGGACAATCCTTGCTTCTTCCGTGGCAAGGCTGGCGAAGGTATCGGTGGTCCACACATCGGCTACGACATGCCTTGGCCTATGTCTATCATGATGAAGTGCTTCACCGCACAGAGCGATGACGAGATCCGCTTCTGCATGAAGATGCTGCTGAATACGGATGCCGGTATGGGATTCATCCATGAGTCTTTCCACAAGGACGATGCTTCTAAATACACCCGTCCTTGGTTCGCATGGCAGAACACCCTCTTCGGAGAGTTGGTCATCAAGCTGATCAATGATGGCAAGGCCGACTTGCTGAACAACCTGTAATACACATTATTATATATAAAGAAAATGCCGATAGTTCCAGCGAACTATCGGCATTTATATTTATGCTAACTGAAAAAATGACCTCACTTTATGGCTGCAGGGTGAAACCTACTACCAGATAAGCTTTCTCTGTGCTAGGGTTAGCTGCTACCTGAGCAAAGACAGGAACAGAGAAGGAATCGGTAATCTTGATATCCTTGGTAGCCTTGACACCTACGTGGGTAACGGCAAAACCGTTGGCATCACCATAGAAGGTTGTAGCAAATGGTACAGCACCGATGCTTGCCTCCCAATCGCAGCCACCCAACTTGAATGGAGCGGTAGCCTCGAGATAAGATGAATAAGCACGGTCGCCATCTTTATTGACTCCATCGTTGCCGGCGAAGTTGGTGTACCAGTTCAAGGCAAGCGGACCGAAGTCATAACCTACATTTGCCTCGAAAACATGAGAAGTTTCGTGAGCCTTGTAAGCGAAATACTTCTCGTTAGGAGAGTTGAACCAGTAATCGGTTACTCCGATATGGAAACCACCCGTTTCGTATGCCAAGGTAAGATCAAACTCCTTGGTATCTTCCGGCTGAGAAAGACCTACACTTCCCCAAGCAGTAAGAGACAGACCTTTATATCCGATACCCAAGGTAGGCTGCAGGGAAACGGCTCCCAAATCCTGACCACGCCAGTAGTACTGGCTAACGATATCAGCACCGATAGAAGTTTCTACCTCGTCCTGCGCCATGGCAGCAGGAGCAAAAGCCATCAAACCGAGTGCCAACGCACCCATCTTCTTCATATCTAAAATCTTCTTCATAATCTCTCTTATTATGTGATACATTCCTGTTTTAAAAAAGTTTTGGCTGCAAAATTACGAATAATAATTCTGCCTACCAAAACTTTTATCAATAATCTCTCTCGTCAATATATGAAAGTACTTTAGTTGTAGCAACTCTCACCATGCTCGTAGATATCGAGACCTTCCTCCTCGATTCGCTTGTCAACACGGAGACCAGCAATCTTCTTGATACCCCAGAAGAGGATGATACCTGCCAGGAGACCAATGATAGCTGAGCCCAATGGACTAACCCAAAAACCAGTATGGATGAAGCCTCGCCAGACTATCATACCACACTGGTAGAATCATTAATTAACGTAAATCTAACTGAACTATACCGGGCGAACGAAGACCAGGCTTCAATTCACCGCCAATATAATATAATGTATGTTTTCGCATTGCCACTTGGGCTCCCGCTCTAGCCAGTAGAGGGGTTTGATGGGAAAGAATTTCCCAGCGTTCAGTTTTCAGTTGATATGTCAAAGGACAACCGTTGAACTGATACCAAGAAATGTCCTTCTTCAAATAATCAGCTTGTGCCACCTTGGAATAGGTTCCGCTGATGGCATCCCAGAAGATATCATGGTTCACGCCTCCGGCGCAAATGATCTGGGCTTCACCGTCTGGCGCTACAGCCAGCATGGCAGTAGCGCCCGTCAAGGTGAGTTCCTTGCCTTCGCCATTACGGGGTGCCGGAAGCGGATTCCAGCATTTGCCCTGGAGAAGATAACGCAATCCCGATGTGGCAACGATACTTGACTTGCCATTCTGATAGAAGCCGCCCCAGACATAGAGCTTGCCATCATAGGCAGCACAGACCGGTTGAACTCTCGGTTCGCCAATCATTTCCGTTTCCTTTTTCCATTCCAGATTCTTTCCGAGTTCACAGGTGAGAACGGAAGCGGAAGGATGACCATCCTGATTGCCCCCCACAACAAACAGACGATTGTCCATCAGACAGACGCCCATGTTATCTACCGTACAAGGCATGGCTGGCAAGGATTTCAAGATCGGTTTACCGCTCTTCTTGTCCAAATGGATACTCAAGACAGTTTTCAGACTATGTTCGGTATTGCATCCACCAACCAAAACCAGGCTATCACCAGAGGTTACTACTCCACCATAAGCAGCAGGTTCAGGCAAGTGGCCTATCATCTTCCAATGTAAGGTTTCCCCGTTGCCTGTCACTTTCGCTGCATAGATACCCGAATAGTACTTCTTCTTTCCAGGTTCAGGGAAATTGCAGCCACCAGCCACTATCAGGTAGTCACCGATGAATCCAGAATAACAAGCAGAGACACCGAGCTCATAGCCAGCCTCACCTGAAGGGAAGCCAGACAGGGACTTGATGCTCGTTTTGATTTCTCCCCGGAATGTAGATGCCGGCAAACCGTCCTGGTTTACCAGATTGGCACGTGTGAAAGGTTGCCATGCATATCTTACAAATCTCGGCTTCTTGAGTTCTGGTGAAGTGAGTCGAACCTTGTTTCCCTCAATCTTCACCTGTGCAGGATAGAAGAGACCCTCTTCCTCTGCCATCTCGAAGCAGGATGGAGCCTTGCCGTCGGAAGTACGGAGACCATCGCCATAGGTAAATGATACCACCAGCGACTCGCCCTCTCTTACCACCTTATTATATATAGGACCTGATGGGGTTACACTATGACCATTGGTCTGGTTCAAAGCCCAGCGCCCCAGACGCTCACCTACCGGCTGCTTGTTCGTAGGATGCACATCGAGCGAATCTCCCAGATCGGAAGACACCGCCATTCCGGTATTCGGGATGGATTTCATCAATCGGAGCTGACTGTCACGGAACCAGGTCCAGGAAGGACGGTTCAGGCTAGACAACTGCACGAAATAGAAAGGCATCTGAGGATTCTTCCAATTGCTTCTCCAACTATCCACCAGAAGGCGGAAGAGTTGTTCGTGAGCATCCATATTGTGGGCATTCGATTCACCCTGATACCAGATCACTCCCTTGATAGGATACTGCTGCAAAGGCAGGATACCACTCTCGTAGAGATAGCATGGTTCGTATGGATGACGACCGAGATGTGTAGCATCGTGGGTGAGATTCCTGGCAGCCCTGCCTCTTACCCAATCCTGGATAAAGTCATTGTGCAACCAGTCTCTCAAGATAGCCGGGAACTGGGTTTCCAAGGTATTTCTATCTACCCAGGCTTCCGTCGGAGCACCGCCGATGGCATTGCAGATCAATCCCACAGGCACCTTCAGACTATCCCGCAACATCTTACCATAATAATAGGCTACGGCAGAGAACTGGGCTGCAGTTTCCGGAGATACCTTCTTCCAGGTAGTAGGCTTGAAATACTGCAGATGATTCAGGGAATCCAGACAGGATGCCGGCCAAGCCACATCATAAGTCTCCCATCTTCCCTTCATATCGAAAAGACGGAAATCAGGGTCATCAGCCTGAGCGATGTCTTTCTTGCCGGTAGCAGCCTGATTCAATCGGAATGCCATATTCGACTGTCCCGAACACAACCAGACCTCACCCACTGCCACATGGTGGTATTCCTTCTTCTGCTTGCCCGCCTGGATGGTGAGCGTATAGTCGGTGCCCACAGGCAGCGGCTGCAGCACTACGCTCCATTCGCCCCGGTTGTTGGCAACGGCAGAAGCCTTCTGTCCGGCAATGCTCACCGTTACCTGGTCGCCCGTGTTGGCGATGCCATGGATATCCAGCGACTGGTTGCGCTGCAGCACCATGTGGTCTGTATAGAGAGAGGACATCTGGAGTCCGCCATAGTTTCCGGTGATGCCGCCATAAACGGTCTTTGCCAGGATGCCTGCACCTTCCGGGTTGGGATGGATGGCATCCGGCAACAGGTTAGGATAAGGATAGAGCGGCGCATGGAAATCGATGAGTTCCGCACCACTCACCTTTGCCACCACCTTGATGGCTTCCTGTATCTCATCGTGCCACTGCTTGGTGCCCGAAATGAATCGGGGATGACGGTGGGCTATCGGCGTCATGCAGGCCAGGATAAAGCGTACCTTGGGATTGGCAGAACGCAGAGAGTCCATCAATGAAAGATAGTCCTTTACAAATTCATCTCGATAGTTAGGCCAGTTTCTCGGGTCGGTATCGTTGATGCCCAGATGGATGACGGCGATGTCGCCCTTGAAGGCCATCGCCTGCTTGTATTCCTGCTGCTTCATATAGGGACGGTGGCCGTGGTTCAGCAGGGTGGCACCCGGCTTTCCGAAGTTGCCTACCAGATATTTGTCGCCCAGCATTTTCTGCAGTTGTACGGGATAGGAGAAATGCTCTCTATCCTCGATTCCCGTGCCATAGGTGATACTGTTGCCCACGCAAGCCACCTTGATTTTCTGCACAGTTTTCTTTCGGGCAGCCTCAACGGAGAGGGAGCCCGTGAGGAGCATCGACAGCACCAAGGCCGTCAATGCTCCCTTTGGATTCATTAATTTATCATACAACATAACCTATATAAACTATATATAACCAATTATAACCTTCTAATTCGATATTACTCGTCGAGGATAGCAGCCGTGAACATCCACTTTACGAGGCGGGTCTCCTTAGAAGAGAACTTGCCTACAGGAAGCTTCAGCATCAGCTTGTTCCACCCCTTCTTCAGGGTGATATCTATCGCCGGACGAGACATGTAATTCTCATTCTTCAGCGTAATCTCGTTAGAGCGCTCGGTGTTCGTGTTCTCCCATACAGGAGGCATGATCTCCTTGCCGTTGATCCAGGCACGGCTGCACTTGTAATCCCAGGTGCCCTGACAGGGAGCCAGGTCACTCTCTGAACGGCTATAGTTCTGGAACTCCAGCGCCAGCTTCGCCTTTCTTTCCTTTGGAGAATAAATCCATCGGGTGGCATAAGCGGTGTGGTTTTCCTGAGGGTTGGCGTAAAAGCCGGGAACCAGCGTGCCCCATACATGGCGCAGATAGATGCCGTTGCCGATGATCTTGCGGGTCTTGTAAGTCTTGCCCTCATACTGATATACGGAATCTTCTTTCTCCTCAGGAGGAAAGACCTTGTTCAAATCGCCTCCGTTAGGGAAGGCATCGGTAATCTGCCACTCGCTCTGGGTCTGGCATACGTATGGGAAGGGAACCTCTTTCAACCAGTTTTTCTTCTGCCACAGCAGGCGGTGTTCAAACTCCCTGAACGCAGCCAACTGCTCTGGCTCGTCTTCCCACAGCAGGGTGCCCTTGCCATTGAAATAGCAGTTGCCGCCTCCACGCCAGGCACGTTCTGCCAGGGTGAGCATATAAGGATAGAAGTTGTTTTCTGCCAACAGCTGTGGGGTATTGTCTATGAAGCGGTCGTTCCAGAAGGCTACGATGCAGCCAGCCAGGTCGTCGCTGCCCTCAGGCTGGTTGTAGATGCGACTGTTGAACATCGCCACCAAGTCGGCGTAGGTATCGAAGTGGTTGGCGTAGTGGTAGCGGCAGTCGATGGCAGGGATGCCCTTCTGTGCCTTTCCACGATAGCTCCAGAGCTGCGTCATGTCGATTTCGCCCGGTTTATAGTTCCAGCCAGGGTTATAGGAGATAACCTTCTTGCCCTTGTCGCGGATGTATTTCACCATCATCGGAACGAAATCCGGATTGGTAAACTGAACCTCGTCGGTTCCTATATGGAGATAAGGTACATCAAAAGTAGCGCATACCTCATCGATGATATCTTTCAGAATCTGAGTGCCCTTCTCGCTCTGCATATCGGTCTTGAAGGTACGCTCAAAGGCAGCACTGTGTCCCGGCATATCGATTTCCGGAATCAGGAGCACCTGATGCTGCTTGCAGAATTCCACCAGTTGGCGAGCCTCATCCAGGGTATAGAACTTACCCTTCTCACGCTCCATGTTTTCAGGCGCATTGAGCTGCGGATATTTCTTGCATTCCAGTCGCCAAGCCTGGTTTTCGGTGAGATGCCAGTGGAAAACATTGATCTTGTATCTGCTGAGGAGACTGATTTCACGCTTCAGCTCCTCTAGGGGAATATAGCTTCTGCCCACATCGTGCATGAAGCCGCGGATGCGGAAGGCAGGCCAGTCGGTGATGTCACACTGTGGCACCCAAGTCTTTTTATTTTTAGTGTATTTTAGTTGTTCCAGCGTCTGTCTTCCCCAATACATACCCTTCGGGGTGGTAGCTTCCAGAAGGATGCCTTTCCTGGTAATTGATAGATGGTAAGCCTCTTCCTGGAACTTGGCTCCTTCAATCTGGGTTACAATTCTTTCTTCTATCGTTAACTCGCCGCTGGATTTCTTGCCATTGAAACTATACTTCTGAGGCAGAGGCAATAATGAGGATGGGTAATTGGCTGAGATGCCAGCCATGCAGCAAAAAACGGATAACAAAATTAACAAGAGTCTATTCATGAGAGTAAGATTTTATTAAGAAGAGAGGAAATGTCCCACAGATTTCACAGATTTACACAGATTTTAGACCTGCTCAATCTTTTGGGAAAAAGTCACGCAGATTTCGCAGATAACGCAGATTTTAGACCTGTTCGGTCTTGGATTTCCGCAGATTTTACTGATGACACAGATTCTACTGGTGTAACGAAGAGAGGGAACAGAATTCCCTCTCTTCTCTTTTATAATCAAACAAAAACGATTTGCCTCATCGGCGAAATCAATTTCCACAATAGGCTCCTTATTTGTCGTAACCAGGAGTCTGGTGCAACAGACCGTTCAAGCCGAGGGTGTTCTCATCGATAGGCCACAACAGCTTATCGGCATGAGCAGAAGTATATTTGGTAACATACTCAGCACCCATCAGTCGGAGGTCGTGCCAACGCTTACCCTCGAAGAGGAACTCGCGGCATCTTTCCTTCAAGACAGCCTCGATGACATTGGCATCGCTGCCTACGAAAGAGTTGTTGGCATAGAATGAAGCGTCTGTATCATTAGGATAAGCCACCTCAGCCTGGTGAGCATTGAAGTACTCCTCACCGTAAGCACGCTTTCTTACCTCGTTGATCTCAGCAGCAGGATCCTCGCCCAGCAAAGCCTTAGCCTCAGCCAAGCCCAAGAGACAGTCTGCATAGCGATAGATAGGATAATCATCGAGCCACTGGCGCTGGTTGTAACCCTGTGGCAGGGTTCCCTGGAACTTATACTGGATGTTGCCCACATATTTGAGAGAGCCATCCTCGTTCTTGGCATAGATATCCTTCAAGCTACCAGCCTTACGGGTATCACCGTCACGATAGAGTTCCTTCCACATGTCCTTGTTGAGAGATACAGACATTACACCGTCCATATTGCCCATGGCAGACTCAGCCAGAGAAGTACCATCAGCCTCGTAGTAGTTCTTGAAGAACATAGAACCCATCACCAAAGTCAAGCGGAATCTATCATTCCACAAAGTCTTTTCATCCTTGCCATTATAAACAGCGTAGATAATCTCCTTGTTCTTCTTGTTGTTAAAAGCAAATACCTTGGTAAAGTCGTTCTGCAAAGCTACATCAGCCTTCTTCACGTCCTCATAAGCAGCCTTGGCTGTCTGGAAATCAGCGTTGCCGCCGCCCATCTGCTTACCGCTCCAGAGATAAGCCTCACCCTTGAGCATCTTGGTAGCAGCCAGAGACCAGTAGTTTCTGCCACTGGCAAACTTGTAGTTGTCGCCATAAGCCTTCTCAGAAGCCTCGATATCCTTCTTGATCTGAGCCATTACCTCAGTAGCAGGAGAAGCAGCCTTGCCCATGTTACCGATGCTGATATCGCTACCCTTGGTATAGTCGGTTACTACGATGACGTCACCATAGGTTCTCAACAGCTGGAAGTATATGAAGGCACGCATACCGTATGCAGAACCCAGATAGTTCTTCTTGGCAGTCTCCTTGATGAGGTCGGTATTCTCTGTCTTGGCAATCATCAGGTTAAGCTGGTTGATGATTGAATAGCAGCCACCATAGTTGCTGATGGCAGGACTTGACTGGCTCAAGAGATTGTTCCACATGAACTCGTATCCACGAGTTGCCTCACCTGAGAATGGGTTGCCACCATAGAGGTTGGTACGCATCTCACCCCAAAGGTAAAGGTTGAAAGATTGGTCGCGGAACATCGCCTGGAGACCGGTGTTGGCTGAACTGAACTGGCCTTCTTCCTTCCAGTAGCCAGCATCAGTAATCTCACTTTGTGGTTCTACATCAAGACAGCTAGTCATTGAGAAGACCATGCAGCCTGCTGCAAAATATTTCAAAAACTTTTTCATTTTAGTCAAATTTTAGAATGTTACAGATAAACCGAAGAGTAATGTGCGTGGTGTTGGGTAACGACCGTTGTCAATACCTGCACCATAACCACTATATGCAGCTGGCTCTGGAGAAGCTCCGTCATAACCAGTGATGTAGAACAGGTTCTGACCTGTTACATAGAGGGAAGCATTCTGCATGCCTACTCTGCTGATCCATGTCTTTGGCAAGTTCCAGTTGAGAGTAATCTCGCGCAATGCCAGGTAGTCGCCCTTCTCGTAGAAACGGGAGCTGTTACCGTTGGCTGCTGTGTAACCGTTGTTCTCACGGGTGATATTCATCTTGTTCAACTGGTCAGCGTATGTGAAGACTGGAAGGTCTGCATCGCGGTTGGTCTCAGACCATGTATCCTTTACCTTGTCGATGAGGTTGAACGAACCCTGATACTGTCCCAAAGAACGAGCCTTGAGGTCGTTGTAGATGGTGTGACCCAAAGAGTAGTCGAAACGTGCGTAGAGAGATACGTTCTTGTAACCGAATGTTGTGGTGAAACCACCAGTCACATTAGGGAAGATATTACCTACTACCACGCGGTCGAGCTGACTGATATGGCCATCGCCATTCACGTCTTCCCAGCATACATCTCCTGGCTCGATAGGCTTCCAGCCATTAGACTCCTTATACTTCTTACCGGTTGCAGGGTTGATCTGGTCTGCAAGACCTGGACCATAAAGATGTGCGATGTCGTCAACACGCTCGTTGGCATTAGCCTTCACATCGTCCCAATCTCTGAAGATATGCTGCTGCTGGTAACCTACCAGGTCGCCCAACTTGCCACCTTCACGGTATCCACCAATCCACTTGGTTGGAGTCTTGCCGTTGGCATCTACCTTGCCTGCTGCTACCTCGTAACCACCAATCTGGTTGTTTGGCTTGTCGCTGCTTGGCAACTGCAATACCTTGTTGGCTACAGAAGTGAGGTTAGCTGTAACATCCCACTTGAAGTCCTTGCTGTTGATGATGTTGGCACGTACCTCCATCTCGAAACCAGAGTTGCGGAGCTTACCCAGGTTGGTCTTCATGCTAGAGAAACCGGTGTAACCTGGCAAGCTGATATCAGTAAGCAAGTTATTGGTTGTACGGTTATAGTAGTCGAGGATGAAGCCCAGACGGTTGTTGAAGAAACCGATATCGAGACCTGCCTCGAACGACTTACTCTGCTCCCACTTCAACGCTGTGTTGGTAAGGGTTGAGTTATAGTAACCAGTCTGACCGCCATAGTTGCCATACTTCTTGTAAAGACCATAGATATCGAAGTTACCGATACCGTTTACGTTACCGTTGATACCATAACTTACACGTGGCTTCAAGTTGCTGATGACGCTGGAAATCTTAGAGTTCTTCCAGAAATCCTCCTCCATGATGTTCCAACCTGCAGATACACCTGGGAAGAAACCCCAGCGGTTGTCCTTCAACTTAGAGATACCGTCGTAACGATAGGTGAAAGAGAAGAGATACTTCTGCTTGAAGTCGTAGTTCACACGACCGAAGAGAGACTCGATACGATAACCAGTCTTGCTGCTGCTTGTAGCCGTGCGGTTAGCACCTACATTCAGGGTATGGATGGTATCGAATGGAGAGTTCTCTGTACTTGCATTAAAGTTAAAGTACTGATAGTCGAAGTACTCACCACCAATCATGGCATCCACATTGTGATTCTCGAAGAAGGTATCGTGATAGTTCAAGGTACCGCTCAACTGAATCTGAGTGAAGCGTGTGATGTTGGCATAAGCGCCACGGGTCTGGTTAGGAGAACCCAGGTTCTGCTGCTGGTAAGACTTGTTGAAGCTCTCGTACTGGTAATCGTAGTGATACAATGAAGAGTTTCCGGTGAATACCAGTTTCTTAGGGATAATGTTCAAATCGAAGCCCAAGTTATAAGTCTGCTTGCGTGTACCATCTGTACTTGTCAAGCGAGAACGGTAGTACTCTGGGTTACCGTCACCTGTACCCCAACCAGAAGCAGGAGTGCCATCCTCCAGATATGGATTCCAGGTAGGACGCTGTGAACGGGAACGATAGAAGAACTCGTATGTACCGATCCACAGAGAAGGCTGCTTAGCCCAGCTGTAGGTAGTACCTGCCTTTACATTCAGGAAAGGAAGTACCCAGTAAGAACCGTTGAAAGCACCATTGAAGCGCTTGTAGCCTGTGCCCTTGACAGCACCATCCTCGTTGTAGTAGCCGAGACTTGCAGAGAAGGTACCCTTATCATTACCGCCAGAAAGGCTCAGGTAGTGATCCTGCGTGATGGCTACATCGTGGAAGGTTGCATCTTCCATCTGACCGCTATAGTCCTTATAGAGAATCTGCTTGCCCTCGTAGTATGGATCGTCCATTACCTGCCAGCCCTCGCTCTGGAGATGCTTGGTATCATCATTGAGATAACGGATATCGAACAACTTGTTACCGATACCATAACCCATCTGGTTATCTACAGCACCTGCAGTTGGAACATTATTGGTATAACGCTTGTAACCCAAACGGTTGTAGTAGATGTAATCATGTGCATTGAGGAAATCGTAACCCTGACGGGAGAAGTTCATACCGAGCTTAGCCTTGTAGTTAACTGTGGTCTTACCAGCCTGACCATTCTTGGTCTGAACCAGAATTACACCACCATTGGCACGGGCACCGTAGATAGCGGTAGAAGCGGCATCCTTCAACACCTGGATTGACTCGATGTCTGAAGGGTTGATATCGCTCAAGCTCTCACGGATGATACCATCCACAACGATGAGGGCACCATTATGGCCACCCGTGATAGAAGCACCACCACGGAGAGTGATGTTAGGACTTGCACCTGGCTGACCAGACTCGCTGATTACGCGGAGACCAGTCACTGTACCCTGCAACGCATTACCCACGTTGCTGACAGCAGCCTTCTCCAATACCTTGTTATCCATCTTAGAGATAGCAGTGGTCAATGTGGCACGCTTCTGCTGACCACCATAACCCGTTACCACCACCTCGGCAAGCACCTGCTTATTTTCGCTCATGGTTACGCTGATAGGCTGACCCTCGAACTTGATTTCCTGTGAATCGTAGCCGATGTAGGAAATCACGATGATGTCGCCCTTCTTCACGTTGCTCAAAGAGAATTTACCGTCCAAGTCGGTAACAGTACCATTGGAAGTACCCTTCACGAGTACAGAAGCACCGATAACGGTTTCTCCAAGGTCATCAACAACCACACCTGTACAGGTAGAGGTCTGCTGCGTGGCACTTACTGCCAAGCTGTTAGTACCTGCGAATGCTGGCGAAGCGCCCATGCATCCCAAAGATACTGCCATGACTAATTGTTTCAAATCTGAGTTCATGTTCATAAGTTGATAATTAGTTATTGTTATTTATATCTATTATTCGTTATTTGGTCTATGCCTAACTTATAGAATCGGATGTCGTAATAATCATCCGTCTGTGTCTTCGGATTCTTAAAGGCATTCTCTTCCAGGAGGAAATAGATGCTGCCATTCTTGCCCTGAACCATGGTTGAGTAAGCCGATGTTGTGTTGCTCAACTGATAGCAGCCTTCCCAGTTCTTGGCAATCGCCTCTGGAGTAGCATAATCAGCAGGAGTCTCCAATGCCTTGTAGTAGATACCTACGTTGTTACGGCCTGGACCCACCGGAACACTCTGCAGGAGCAGTTTCACCTTCTTGCCGTTCTTCTTGGCATCCACCATGAGAACCTCGCCATTGCAAGAGTTCTTGTGGGCAGCAACACCCATATTCTTGGCATCAGAAGCTACCACCTTGCCCCAAGAGCCTGTGGCTGTCTTCTTATCCTCATAAGTATAGATGTTGATGTGGCGTCCACCCATCGCACGACTGCTGAGCAATACGTTGCCGTTTGGCAACTCCTCAACCTTAGCCTCATCTCCGTGAGGAGCAGCCTCGGCTACATTCTTGCCCAATACCTTCCAGTTCTGACCGAAGTCATCGCTATAGAGAATGCGGTTTCCGCTGCGGGTACACAACACGGTATAGACACGATAGTACTTGCCTACCTTAATCTGCTTGCTCTGGCAGATTCTACCACTGGTAAAGAAGGCTGATTCCACATCTGGCATGAGGTCGTAAATCTGCTTGGTCACTTCCTCGCCATACCATGTCTTACCCTCGTCATCGCTGTAGTATCTACCCATCATCAGGAGATTGCCACGCTTAGACTCCCAGTAGCCGATGCCGCCCGATGCACACATCAGGAGGATTCTGCCACTCTTTTTGTCTACTACGACAGCCGCATCGCCATGGGCGCAGTCGAAACTGGTAGCAATACCGTTTCCGCCCTTTGCCACCATCTGCTCCGGAGAGCTCCAGGTAGCGCCCTTGTCCATACTGGTCTTCATCACGATGTCGAGATGACGGCCGCCACCAATATCCTTGTTGTGATAACGATGATCGGTAAAGGCAATCAACTTTCCCGACTTACACTCTACGATGGCAGGAATGCGATACTGTGCTTCCTTGTTAGGGAAGACAGTGATGCCGTCCTGAGCGCTCACAGTCTGAGCCTCAACTGCCATTTCTGGGGTTGCAGCAGCAACCTGTGCAGGCATCATCAGGGTAATACCCATAGTAGCGATACACAATGCCTTGCTTATATTTGCTGAAAAAATCATACTTCTCATTTTTTGTTCAGTTATACTTCCTTGTTCAAAATCTCCTGACACAGAGAGTATGCCTTGATCATCATTCTCGGAATGTGGAACGGACCCTTGAAGAGATTACCCTTGGCAGGCTGTGCCACGGTACCGTCTCTGTGAAGATAACCATACCACTCGCCGAACTCTGTATCTGGGAAGTGAGCATAGGTCCACTCGCTGATGCGCTGATGCTTGTAGATATACTCTTCATCACCTGTTGCAAGGTAAGCATAGAGCGAAGCGATGATGGTTTCGGTCTGTGGCCACCAGAACTTCATATCCTGAGAATAATCCTGCGAAGGAAGATTCCTGCAGTCTCTGAAGTTGATGATGCCGCCATACTGCTTGTCCCATCCCCAGTCCCAA
>ERZ1027255.320-NODE-320-length-17295-cov-9.092749_pt1 | contig 17295 bp, 13 predicted proteins | sample MGYA00519261_ERZ1027255 | MGnify/ENA primary metagenome ERZ1027255 (study PRJEB26926, sample SAMN06164399) | human gut metagenome | biome: ENVO:00009003; feature: ENVO:2100002; material: ENVO:00002003 | host: Homo sapiens | place: USA | collected 2012 ...
CTTCATCCATACTTCATTCTGCCCTGCGCCCTTGGGCAACGGGAAGGCGCGGAAGAGTCGCCTGACTGTGCCGCGCGTCACCTTCGGGTGCGGGACAGTCAGGCGTCATCGTTCCCGGAGAGCTCGGCGCCGTCCCCTGCTCCTGTCGTTGGGAGGGGGCAGGGGGCCGGTCGCATGGTCGTGCGGCCATTATATCCGGCATATTCGTTTGATATTTGGAAATTTTTATTATTTTTGTCCTGACACCTGCCACGACGACACGTCCCGTGCCGGTGACGCAAGGCAGGAGCGGGATACAGACCGAAAGGGTGACCGATGGTCGCCAAGTTATTTACCAAAGCATCGCTGAACTCATAGGACTCACGAGACTATAGCCAAAACATCAATCGATATGAGCGTTTTTACACACACACACACGGCGCGCGCTGCTGACGGCTGCCGCCGCCATCCTTCTCATCACCTCCTGCGGTAAGAAGGAGGAGACGGCCGGAGTCTCATCCGTGGCCGTCACCCCGTCCCGGATAGAGATCATAGAGGGCGAATCTGCGGTGCTGTCCGCCAGTGTCTCTCCCGAAGCCGCGTCCGACAGGGCCGTGGCGTGGTCGTCGTCCGACCGGAGCGTCGCCACTGTTGACAAGGCCGGCACCGTCCATGGCCTCAGACCCGGCACCGCGACCGTCACCGCGACGGCGGAGGGCAAGTCCGGCACCTGCGCTGTGACGGTGAAGGCCAAGGCGGTAAACGTGACGGAGGTCACTCTGGACAAGACGGAGCTGACATTGACGGAGGGCGAGACGGAGACGCTTACCGCCACGGTGAAGCCCGACAACGCGGACAACAAAAAGGTGACGTGGAGTTCGGACAAGACGGAGGTCGCCACGGTCGGCGGCGACGGCAGGGTGACTGCCGTGAAGGCCGGCGAGGCTGTGATCACGGTCACGACCGAGGACGGCGGGAAGACGGCGACCTGCAAGGTGACGGTGAGGGCCAAGGTGGTAAACGTGACGGATGTGTCCCTGGACAGGACCGACCTGACCCTGACCGAGGGCGAGACGGAGACACTTACGGCCACGGTGAAGCCCGATAACGCGGACAACCGGAAGGTGACGTGGAGTTCGGACAAGACAGAGGTCGCCACAGTCGACAGCGACGGTAAGGTTACTGCCGTGAAGCCTGGCGAGGCTGTGGTCACTGTGACGACCGAGGACGGCGGGAAGACGGCGACCTGCAAGGTGACGGTGAAGGCCAAGGCGGTTCCGGTAACCGGCGTTGAGGTCAATCCGTGGGCGGTGACCCTGTCCGTAAGCGGCACCTCCAAACTCTCTTACACGATCAGACCGGCGGACGCGACCAACCAGAATGTGAAATGGGAGTCAGAATCACCGTCCATCGCGACAGTCGATTCCGAAGGCAACGTGCAAGGCGTCGCCGCCGGAACGGCGAAGATCTGCGTGACAACCGAAGACGGCGGCTTCAAGTCCTACTGCACCGTCACCGTGAAAAAAACGGAATCAAAATTCGAGGTTGGCGGACTGTGGTATGAATATTTTGGTCCAAACAAGGCAAGGGTGATTCCCGATCCTGACGGAAGCAAATACGGCGGGAATATCTCCATCCCCGGACAGATTGAATATGGCGGGATCACATATTCGGTCTATCAAATATGGAGCCGCGCGTTCTACGAGTGTACAGATCTTAAGTCAGTGACCCTTGGCGAAGGGATTGAATACATTGACGCCCTGGCTTTCTATAATTGCCCAAATCTCGAAAGGATAACATTCTCCTCCACGATGGAATCGTTCGACACTGGCAATCCGGTGTTTGTACGCTGTCCGAAACTTGAGATAGTCACAACACCTAAGACCTCGGAAAGCCAGCGGTATTATTTCTACACCCACGACGGGGCGTTGTATAGGCACTGCTATTATTCAGCATATACCGGAACATTCCGCAAAGAGACAGAAGCACTCTCATGGCTTCCTGAAAAGACCACCGGCGTGTTCGCCATCAAGGATGGCGTGGAGGTTATTGATGATTTCTCACTTTATTTCACGGGTATCGACAAGATCATCATCCCGGAATCAGTAAAGTATATCGCGCCAAGATTCTTTGATGACTCCAAGACTCCTCTTGAGATAGAGTTGAACTGGAGAACGAAAGAGGACATCGACAGGATTTCCACGATAGAGTCGGATCCTTCGAGATTCTTTTTCTTCCAAACAGACCGCTCAGCCGTCAAGGTGACGGTTCCTAAAGGCACCAAGTCTCTCTATGAGTCGCACTGGCTCTGGTCTCACCTCGGCGGCATCGAGGAGCGCCCATAGAGTTTCCATAGAGTCCCCGTAGAGTCCCCGTAGCGCACGACAGCTCCAAGGTCGTCTCGTGAGTGAGACGGCGCATTCTGCTCACGGGAGAGTCTTCCGAGGTTGTCTCGTGAGCGAAACGGCGCATTCTGCTCACGGGAGGGTCTGCCGAGGTTGTCTCGTGAGTGAAAAGCCGCGATCTGCTCACGGAGTGGCCTTCCGAGGTTGTCTCGTGAGTGAAACGGCGCATTCTGCTCACGAAAGGGTCTTCCGAGGTTGTCTCGTGAGCGAGACGGCGCGTTCTGCTCACGGAAGGGTCTTCCGAGGTTGTCTCGTGAGCGGAACGGCGTGTTCTGCTCACGGAAGGGTCTTCCGAGGTTGTCTCGTGAGCGAAACAGTGCGATTTGCTCACGGGAGGGTCTTCTGCTGTGATCCCGTGCGACGGAAAGGTGCGGAAGTGCCGCATTGAAGACCTTGGGTCTGGTTGTTGGCACTCTGAATGTCGAGGAAGTTGAAACACGGCCGGAAAAGTTACCCATGCCCAAGGTGGCGGAGGGGGATTCAATGTCGGCAACATGAAGATTTCAAGGTAGTTCCGCTTATATGACAAAAAAAAGAAGGTGGCCAGGTTAAAAAACTTGGTCACCTTCTTTTCGCCCTTCTTTTTGCCGGCTCGTCCGGCATATGTCAGTGAGGCCTCTGAGGGAGTGTCATAGGATCGGGCCGAAATAGAAGATACGGATGTCCCCCTTTGTCTCACGGTACAGGGTGATCGATAGGTCGAACTCCAGAAAGCGGCCGTCCTTCGACGCATGATAGTGGTTGAGATGGGCTCCGGTTACTGACTTATTGCCGCTCACATAATGATCCCCTTCGGTGCGCTCCAGAGGGATGTACATTGTGGCGACTCCGGGAAGGTCGAGTTCCACCAAGGAAACGTTGAAGCTGATGTGGCTTGGCTCGCCGCAGCGGCAGCGCCATCCGGACATCTTGACGCGAATGTCGTCCCCGTCATTGAATACCCATTTCTGGCTTCCCTCGAAATCTTTTCCCTTGACGTTGGTCAGGTTGCAGTAGTGCTGTTTGTCAACGGTTACATAGCCGCGCGGGGTCCCCTGCTGATCGTCAGGAAGTAATTGATTGCAGGAGACAATTCCTGCCAGCGCGATAAGGAACGGAAGGAATAAATGTCTGGTGCTCATAATTCAATAGTTTTTTAGTCTCTGACAATATAAATCCTATTGATACGCATTTCTTGCATCATCGGTTCCCGGAAAGGAAACTTTTTTTACCATACGGTTCCCTCACGTCGGCAAACTATTGGAATAAGTCTGTTATGAAAAACCCTTTTATGGTGCCGGAGAGGCTGGCATAAAAGGGCGCATAGGCGGCCGGGAGTCTATCTGGCTTTCCGGAGGACGATCTGGTCGGTGGTGCCGTCGTTGGCGACCACCTTGAAGGTGTCCTCGTCGGTCTTCAGGCGGACGGCGGGGAAAGTCCAGACCACACCTGTAGTCTCTCCGGTACTTATCATCCGGTCGACTTGGCGGCCGTTCTGATAGAGGGTCAGGTACTTGGCGTTGCTGTAGACCTTGATGCGGAGATCCTGTCCGGCAGGGAAGTACTTGAGACGGCCGGAGGTGATGTGAACCGTGGTCTCATCCTTGTTCCAAAGGGACTTGTAAAGGTAGAACACGTCCTTTTTAGTCTGGCGGTCACGGGTAACAAGCCCTTTGTCATTCATGTACTTGCGGTCGTTGTTTTTCACGAACTTGACCCCGTCCTCGGAATCCATGTAACCTTCCTGACGGTCGGCAACCGGAAAATCGAACAAGATCCAGACAGACGTGAAGTTCAGCCAAGGCATGGCCTTTATCTGGCGGACATGAGACTCATGGAAACGGTTGCCATATTCTTCATAATGCTTGGAATCCTCATCCTTGTCACGGATGGCCTCGACTGGATTCCAGACATGGCAGTAAGGGTTGACGCCGACTCCATATTCAGAGACATTGATCGGGATGTCCGACCTCAGTCCACGAACCTTCTTCAAAGTTGTGGTGAACCCTGAGAACTCGTTAGGGGTTCTGTACCAGCCGTAGTAAAGGTTCTGTGAACAAAAGTCGCCTTTAAGGCTCGTGTACCCGTCCCTTGACAGGTTCGAACAGTCCGTGAAACCCACAAAGCGGTCCGGATCCAGTTTTTTCGTGTAATTGTAGAGTCTTTCTGTCTCCTTTACCACCCTTTCCGCGTCAAGCGGTCCTTGGAGGTCATTGTTGTTGCCCCAGGTGTCAAGCTCGTTCCACATTCCCCAGAACGCGATGGAAGGATGGTTGTAGAGGTTGTTCACCATCTCCTTCATCTGATGGTGGAGATTGTTGAAATAGGCCTGTGTGGCGTTGGTTCCGCACACATTGACCCAAGGAATCTCCGTCTGGACAATGATTCCGAGAGAGTCACAAAGCTGGAACGCGAAGTCGTTATGCGGATAATGGGCGAGACGCAGGAAGTTCGCCCCAAGCTCCTTGACGATGCGGTAGTCGCGGCGATAGTCAGCCTGAGTCAACGCGGAGGCCTTCCCATCAGTGTCCTGATGCATCGCCACGCCACGGAGAGGGTAAGGACGACCGTTCAGAAGGAATCCTCTCTCCGGATCCATCCCTATCGAACGGTAACCGACCTTTGTCTCGGCGATGTCCATCATCCTCTTTCCCTTGAACAGCTCGACCCTGATCGTGTAGAGGTAAGGATCTTTCATGCCTTCCCAAAGATGCATGCCGGAAAGGATGAACTCATGGTCGAAGTCATATTCAGAGAACGCCTTGACAAGGACCTCGCGGTCAGCCTGATAGCCCAACGCGCCATTGGCCTCCAGAAGCTGGACACGCACAAGGATGTCCGCGTCCCGATTGCCCGCGTTGACCAGTTTAGTCCTGACATTGGTGACAACTTTCTTCTTGGTCACGACCGGAGTCTCGCAACGAAGCCTGTACATTCCGTAGTCCTCCGGCGAAAAATAGACATCATCCATGACCAGAAGCCAGACCGGATTGTGCAGTCCGCCGTTCTTATTGAAGTCCGAAGTGACAGGAGCCATCTCCAGGTCCTCAGAGTTGTCGCAAATCACCTCCACCCTGTTGACACCCCTGGTCAAAGACTCTGTGATGTTTGCGGAGAAAGGCGTGTAGCCACCCTTGTGGGCCGCTACCTGCTCTCCGTTGACCTTGACAACGGCCGCCTGAGCCGCACCCTCGAAAAAGAGATAATATGTCTTCTTCACATCGGTGATCCTCAGATCACAGCGATAAGTCGCCTTGCCACGGTAGTAATAAGGAGAATGGCCATCCTCGGCGTTGTAGGAATGCGGCACGCTCACGGTCTGCCAAGAGGAGCCGTCCTTGCTGAATTCCCATTCCTTCAACTGTTCCTGACGGAAACCACGGATCTGTGCCTCCAGAGGGAGGACAGCAAAAAGAATCGCCGCCGCGACGGCGCAGAATAAATGTCTTTTCATCAAGATGAATGATTTACGCATAATTGGACAAAGTTAGCAATAATCATCGGAATTTCTTAACTTCGCACCCATAATCATCAATCATTTCATCCTATGAACAGGAATTGTTTAAGAAACTATGACAAAACGAGGAAGGTTCACGACTGGTTCAGGTACTTCGCGCCGGTCTTCATCACCTTTTCCGTGGCGCTTGGCTTCATCACAAGGATATTATTGCTGTTCACTCCGCCTACCGTCATCGGATTCACGGCGCTGGAATGGCTTAAGATCTTTCTGTTAGGCTTTGTCAATGATGTGGCGTTCTCCCTGCTCGCGCTCGCACCGGCGATGGTGGTGCAGGCCACGCTGAACGACGCCAAGTACAAAAAGCCGCTCTGCTACATTATCGGAGCCGCCCTGCTCGCCTTCGCGGTCTATTCATTGCTGCCATCCAACATATTCACTGAATATGGTTCCGTCGTTCCGACGATAGCCCGTCTGCTCTCCCTCCTGCTTCTCGGCGCGTTCTGCCTGAGGCTGTTCATCCCGAACATCAGGAAGGGTTGGTGCAAGGCCGGACTGCTGTTCACTATGGGGCTGTACATATTCCTGATGATAGTGAACGCCATCTCTGAGTGTGTCTTCTGGAACGAGTTCGGCGTGAGGTACAACTTCATAGCGGTTGACTATCTGGTCTATACGAACGAGGTGATCGGGAACATCATGGAATCATATCCTATCGTGCCGATGTTCCTCGGGGTCTTTCTTGTGGCGGTGCTGATCTGTTGGCGGCTGTTCCGGCGGAAGGATTTCAGCGAGTCCGGCAACGGGGGAGCCGTTCCGTTCCTGGCGACATTCGTCATCTATGCGGCGCTGTTCGCCGGAAGCTTCTTCTGGCTGCGTTTCAGCTACCGTAACCTCCAGAGCTCCAATAACTACGCGACCGAGTTGCAGTGCAACGGATGCTGGAATTTCCTTGAGGCCTACAGCAGCAGCACTCTTGAATATGACAGGTTCTATCAGATGCTTCCCGAGGATGAGGCGCTGGGGCTCAAGCTCGCGCTGTGCGGCCAGGTTCCCGCCCGAGAGGAGGCTGGCTCCGCGGTCCGGCAGGCAGACCAGCCGGCCGATGCCGCCGTGCGGATGATAAGGGACTCCGTTCCGCCTGTCAGGAAGAACATCGTGATGATCACCGTCGAGAGCCTGAGCGCTGATTTCCTCGCCGCCTATGGCAATGAGGACGGCATCACTCCGAATCTGGACACGCTCATTGAAAAGAGCCTTGTCTTCGACAACCTCTACGCCGCCGGCAACCGATCCGTCCGCGGCCTTGAGGCCCTGACCCTCTGCATTCCGCCGAGCGCCGGCGAAAGCCTTATCAAAAGGCCGGACAACGCCGGACTTTTCTCCACCGGCACCGTGCTGAGGGAGAACGGCTACACGACCTCGTTCATCTACGGCGGCGACAGCTATTTCGACAACATGCGCGCCTACTTCTCCGGCAACGGCTTCGAGATCATCGACAAGTACTGTTATCCGAAGGAGGACATAACGTTCAGCAACATCTGGGGTACCTGCGACGAGGATTCGTACAGAGTGGCCTTGAAGGAGTTCGACAAGAAGGCCGAGAGCGGGACTCCGTTCCACGCCATCATATTCACAATCAGCAATCATCGTCCGTACACATTCCCGGAAGGGAAGATCACCTACGACGGTGAGATGAAGTCGCGCTCCGCCGCCGTGAAGTACACCGATTTCGCAATCGGCCAGTTCCTCGCCGAGGCTTCGCGCAAGCCATGGTTCAGCAACACCGTATTTGTCATCGTGGCCGACCACTGCGCCTCCAGCGCCGGCAAGACCAGCATCCCGGTGGACAAGTACCACATACCGGCGATCGTCTATTCCCCGGGCTTCATCCAGCCTCGGAGGGTGGAGAAGCTTTGCTCCCAGATTGACCTGATGCCGACCATCTTCTCCCTGTTGCACTTCTCCTATGACTCGAAGTTCTACGGCCAGAACATCCTCGCGCCGGACTACAACCAGCGGGCGTTCATGGCCACCTACCAGGATCTGGGCTACTACAGTGATGATGTGCTGACCGTCCTCTCGCCGGTTCGCCGAATCCGGCAGTTCGACGTGAGGGAGACCGGACCGTGGAGCCACACCGAGACGCCGAAGGAGACACCGGCGGACTCCCTGGTGAGGGAAGCCCAGGCATTCTACCAGACTGTCAACCTTAAGCCGTGGTGAATGTCAGACAGATAGCCGCAAGATAAACTATCAGGTATGAACAAGAAAGTCCTCTATTACATCGCCGCCCTCCTTTGGGGAGCGCCGGGGGTTGTCATCGCCGTCAAAGGCATCCAGGCGTACTTGACAATGCCTACGGAAAGGCTCTGGTGGCTGCTGCTCATCACGGCCTTTGTCCTGATGTGCTTCTACCTCATGTTCCGCAAAGCCGTGAACAAGTACTCGGCGCGCATCGCCGGACTGCCGCGGAAGACGACTCCCTGGCAGACATTCCCACCCGGCGGATGGATTCTGATTGTGGGCATGGCATGCCTTGGCGTCAGCCTGAAGTTCATACCCGGACTCCCCGCTGAATTCATCGCATCCTTCTACTCCGGCCTCGGCCCGATGCTCATCCTCGCGGCCTGCCGGTTCATATTCAAATCCTTTATTCCCTGACGTAGTGAGGCATCTCCGATGGAGTGATGATGGAGATCTCGCATAGCCCCTTCACCTCGCCGTCTTCCTTCCAGGCGCTCTGGAAGATGAATTTGTGAACACCTTGCTTCTCGATGGTGTAGCAGTTCGTGCCGCCCGTCTCCAGCAGGTGACGGATTATGCCTGCGGAACGTTCACCGTGGCAGCCGAAAAGGTTCTTTCCGATCAGGCTGCCATGCTTCTCGTACTGTCTCACGGCAGGATCGTTCTGATAGATAATCACTCCGTCCTTGTCACAGACGGTTATGGAGCAGTTCAGCTCCTTGGCCCAGTCAGGTATTATCATAATGTGATTAGTTAAGAAGCTGTTTTGAATTGTTTGAAATGTTCTTTGATGTGAAAAATCTTCATTTTCTTCCCGCTTCTTCAGTCAGATAGCACCGCTATCTTCCTTGGAAGAAGCGGTCGAAACTGAAGTTTTTCACTCTCAAACCTTCAAACAAACAATTCAAAACAGCTTCTAATTGTTGCGAAGGTAAGCATTCCTTCCCGAATGTCCCTGCTGTCCCGTGAGGAAATCTACCGGATGTTGCGGCGGACGGGGAGGAGGGCGATGATGTAGCCGATGAGGGCTACACCGGCGATGGTGGCGAGGACGTCCTGCCACTGGAGGATTACGGGGTAGGCGTTCACGAGGAAGCTGCCGGGCATCTTGATGAAGCCGAAGTGCTGCTGGGCGAGGGAGAAGCCTATGCCGACCACAAGGCCGGCGGCGAGACCGAGAAGGGAGATCAGCCAGCCTTCCAGAGTGAAGGTGCGGCGGAGCATCTGGTCGGTGGCCCCGAGGCTGCGGTAGGTCTCGATGTCATCCTTTTTCTCGATGATGAGCATCGTGATGCTGCCGAAGATGTTCAGGGCGATGATGATGATGACGAAAATGAGGATCAGGAATATCGCCGCCTTCTCGTAGCGCATCATCTTGTAGAGGGATGTGTTCTGCCGGAATCGGTCCAGAACCTTGAAGCCGGGGCCTAATTCTTTCTGAATATCCTTGATCGCGGACCTGAGGTCTTTTGCGGTGGAACCCTCGACAAGCCTCAGTTCCACACCCGAGACCTCCTCCTCGTAGCCGAGCAGCTTCCTCATCTGCTCGATCGGCACGATCATCAGATCATCGTCAATCTGCTGGTTGACCGAGAATATTCCTGAAGGGCGCATCCGTACGGTTTCAATCGAGGCCGCCGGGTTCGCAAGCGAGAAATTCCTGTCCCTGATCGGGAAATATAATTCCGCGGAGGCGAGGAAGGCTGGGTTCATGCCCATCTTGTATGCCAGGCCCGCGCCGACAACCATCTGCGGCAACTGGCCTTTGTGTAGGGAGAACTCTCCGTTGGTGATGTGTTCGGCAAGGGTGGAGCCGGCTTCGAAAGTGCTGTCAACGCCCTTGGCCTTGGCTATTCCCTGATGCCCGTCATAGTCCACGAACACATTCTCCTGAAGGATGAGGTCATATTCACCGATCATCGGATTCGCCTTGATCCGGTCGAACGCCTCGCCTTCGGGGATGAAGACCTTGCCTTTGGCGGGGGTGATGAGAATGTCCGGCTCCACGTTGCTGAGTGTCGATTTGACAAGCTCGTCGAAGCCGTTGTAGATTGAAAGGATGATGATCAGGGCAGCCGTCCCTATAGCCATACCGACAGCACTGATCGCGGAGATGATGTTGATCACGTTGTGTGACTTCTTCGCGAACAGGTACCGTCGGGCTATGAAAAGGGGCAGGTGCATAACCGACTCTGTTATTCAGGCTTGTAGGAGTCCTTCAGGGCTGTCGTCTTGTTGAATATCACCTTGTCGGCGGTGCTGTCCGGATCCTTGTAGTAGTAGCCGGTGCGCTCGAACTGGACGGCGATTCCGGAGTTGTCCTCAAGAAGGGCCGGCTCGGCGTAACCTTTAGCTATTGTGAGTGACTCCGGGTTGAGGAAGTCCTTGTAGTCCTTGTCCTCAGGGATGGAGTTCATGTCCTCCTTGACGAAGAGACGGTCGTAGTTGCGGATCTCGATCTCTTTGGCATATTCAGTTGAAACCCAATGGATGGTGCCTTTGACAGAGCGCCATTCGCCTCCTCCCGGCTTCGTGGTCGGGTCGTAGGTGCACTTGAGCTCGACAACATTGCCCTCGGCATCCTTGACGACCTCCTCGCACTTGATGATGTAGGTGTATTTCAGACGAACCTCTCCGTCTGGTTTGAGGCGGAAGAACTTCTTCGGAGCGTCCTCCATAAAGTCGTCGCGCTCGATGTAGAATTCTCCCGTGAACGGAACCTTGCGGGTGGCTCCCTCCTGCTCGGCAGGGTTGAGAGGGCAGTCGAACCACTCCACCTTGCCCGGCTCCCAGTTGGTGAGGGTGACCTTTAAAGGTTTCTGAACGACCATATACCTGTTGGCCCTTGCGTTAAGATCTTGGCGCACACACCATTCCAAAAGCTGGATGTCCATCATCTGGTCACGCTTTGAGACTCCGATCTTCTCGCAGAACATTTTGAGGGCCTCGGCGGTGTAGCCACGGCGGCGAACTCCGCAGAGAGTAGGCATACGTGGATCGTCCCATCCGGAGACAAGGCCTTTCTGGACGAGTTCCAGAAGCTTTCTCTTGCTCATCAGGGTGTAGGTGAGGTTCAGTCTGGCGAACTCGTACTGATGGCTCGGCCAGATCTCAAGGGTCTTGATGAACCAGTCGTACAGAGGTCTGTGGACATCGAACTCAAGAGTGCAGATCGAGTGGGTGATGTGCTCTATTGAGTCGCACTGGCCGTGGGTGAAGTCGTACATCGGGTAGATGCACCACTTGTCGCCCGTGCGGTGATGCGAGGCGTGCTTGATCCTGTAGAGAATAGGGTCGCGGAACATCATGTTCGGGGAAGCCATGTCGATCTTCGCGCGGAGAACCTTCTCTCCGTCAGCGTATTTTCCGGCCTTCATGTCCCTGAACAGACGGAGGTTCTCCTCCACGGAGCGGTTTCTGTAAGGGCTCTCGGTTCCCGGCTTGTCCACGGTGCCGCGTCCCTTGCTGATCTCCTCCTGTGTCTGGTCGTCCACGTAGGCCTGACCGCGCTCGATCATCTGCTCGGCCCAGGCGTAAAGCTGGTCGAAATAGTCGGAAGCGTAAAGTTCCTTGTCCCACTGGAAGCCGAGCCACTGGATGTCCTCCTTGATCGAATCGACATATTCAGTGTCCTCCTTGGTCGGGTTGGTGTCGTCAAAGCGGAGGTTGGTCTTTCCGCCGTACTTCTGGGCGAGCCCGAAGTTGATGCAGATGCTCTTCGCGTGTCCGAGATGGAGGTACCCGTTAGGCTCCGGAGGGAAACGTGTCATCACGCTCTTAACTCTTCCGGACTTCAGGTCGTCCTCTATTATCTCCTCAAGAAAGTTGAGTCTTTTCGGCTCCTCGGCCGTTGGATTTTTCGCTTCTTCCATTGTTCTGTCAGTATTAAACTCACAAACTTACATAAAAATCTGCGATTTTTACGCCCGTCACATAAGAAAGAAACAGTTTTTTAGAGGAAAAACAAAAATATTCCGCTGATTCTCCATTATGGCTGAACTTCTTTCTTTTTGCGATCCATGGACTACTAGCTGTTTTTGCGTGGCAGATAACTGCTTGATAATTAGCGTAATCGTAAATCACCTAGTGCGAAATCACGTACTAGGTAATCGTTCTGTTGCTTGATAATCAATGTGTTGGGTGCCACGGACCCACCGCCCACACTGCCGCCCACACTACCGCTGTTCGAGAACCTCAAGGCACATGCGGCCGTTGTGGTATGGGCATTTCCAGAAGCCGGCGCGGTCATCGGTGGTGTTCGGGGTGAAATACTTTTTATATTTCTCCGCGTCCGGAATGCAATGCCTGGATGATTCTATATTTCCCGGACGTTAATGCATATTTTCTTGCGGCTTCCCAAGCGTCAACAGCCTCTTGGGTTCTCCATACCTTATCATATATAGTTCCTTTCATGGCAAATAGCAGGCTAAGAATATTGGCATCTATATTAAAGTGTCAATACTCTCCGCTTTTGAAATGCATAGCAAGGCTTTGTCTAAATCCCCAGCATTCTCATATATTCTGGCTTCATAATAATGACAAGTAAATCTCGTGTTGCGATCCCCATGCCTCTCATAATATTTTACAGCTGGGGCGATTATGCTATCGCTGGTGACATCTATAAAGTTTTTATCCAAAGCTATGGAATATAATAACGCATACCGAGCTTTCTGTTTCTCTGTGGTTAATTCACGTGTGTTTACTGATTTCAGTATTTTCAATGACAATTCAGGATTATCTTCCATATTCAGTTCTGAAGAAGCCAGATATGCCTCCATATCACCGCGTCCGCAAGATACAATAACAGAACAACACAGCATAATGAACAATAATCGTCTCATACGTGAAGTATATTAAGTGTTTGGTGCTTTAAGTAATATGTGCAAAAGTAATCAAATCTGGCAGAAAAGCACAGTGTCAACCTAATATTCTTGTGTTTCTTGCTTTTGTCAGAAGAATAATGTGTACCTTATCGTAAGGAATGCGGTGAAGACGGAGGTCAGCCTGAGTCCGTAGCCGTCGTAGGATGACTCCTCGATTTCGGCGTACATCGGATTTTTCTTCCGTAAACATTGTAGCAACCGAAGCTCACCGCGGCCCTTTGCTCCAGGAAATTGCAAACCTTGTCGGTCACCGCATACACTTGGCAGCGCAGGCCGGCGTTCACGTTAAGCCACCGGGCCAGCCTTGTCTCCGCGTTTATCTTGTTTCCGAAGTCAAGTATGTTGGACACGTTGTCATTCTTCTCGGACCAGGTGTCCGGTCCTACGGATGTCTCGTGTCTATGATAGATGTCGCAGACTCCGTCGTTGAATTTGAGGCGCGTCCTTAATATTCTTGAAATTACGGCAGGTATGGTTGCTGTAACCTACTGAATGTCCGGGTATTGGCGGGCGAAGGTGGCGAAGGCTCCGTAGAGGGCGGCCTCCTCGATGTGGGCGACGGGGGAGATGCGATTTATTGAAGCCACGCCCGCAAGTCCCTCTTTCAGAGCCTTTTCCATGAATATGTACGAGCGGGAGATCTGACCTCCGAGAAGAAGACACTCCGTGCCGATCTCGGAAAGGATCGGGCTTACGGCCTGAGCGAGGATGGTCGCGACATGTGAGAACGTTGCCAGTGCGGCTGGTTCCCCGGCTCCGGCGCGGACGCCTATCTCCTTGACTGTCAGCCAGGGCTCTTCCTTGCCGCTCAATTCACGGTAAGCTTTGAGAAATCCTCGTTTGGAGACATAATCCTCAAGGACCCCATCCATGTAGGGCATCTTGTAGATGCTTCTGGCCGGAGACGCCGTGGAAGAGTACTGGATCTTGCCGTCGATGCTGAACGCGAATCCCAGCCCTGTGCCTAAGGTGATGACGCAGACATTCTTGTAGCCGGTGCCGGCTCCATGGAACATCTCGCCTGAAAGCTGGGCGTTCACGTCGTGCACGAAACTGACCTTGAAATCCTTTCCGGCGATTCCTTTGAACCATTCTTTCATATCCATCCCGTAGATGTCCGCGAATTTGTGTGTCATCAGCGGAACCCCGGCATTGTAGTCAAAGGGGCCGGGAAATGTCGCCGCCAGTCCGACCGCGCTCATTCCCAGTTCCTTTGATTTCATGATTCCTTCACGAAGAGATTTCTCCAGGGACTCAAGTATTTCCTTGCGGCTTCCGTCTGAACGGATCGATACCTGCCAGGTGAGCCCGTCGGCCAACTCTCCCGTCGAGTCAGCGAGCCCGCCCTTGACGAAAGTCCCGCCGACATCCAGAAGCACAACAGATTTATCTGTCATTTCCGTAAACGTTTTTTCATTATTCGCACGTTGACATGTTCAATGTGCGATTCACAGGCCACGCGCAGACTTATGTTCACCGGTATGACCATGATTTCTCTTTTCCCGGTAGTGACGTAAGTGTGTTGTGGTGTGGTGCAAATGTAGCCCTTTATTTTCTTAAGTCAAAATATTTTTTTAAATTTGTGACCATACCAGACTTGACCACGGTCTGGAAGTATTGTATTTTGTATGCCGATAGTATTAAGCCTCGATAACTCTTCGCCTGTTCCGGTCTATAAGCAGCTTATGGACCAGATCGAGTCGGGAATCAATGGCGGCGCTTTCCACAGCGGAGAGCTGCTTCCTTCAATGAACGAACTTTCCTCCTTGCTGGACATCTCGAAGGAGACCGTCAAGAAAGCATATTTCCATCTCCGTGACAAGGGGGTGATCTATTCCACGCAGGGAAAAGGTTACTACGTCGCGGATCAGACCAGCAACCGGCAGATGCGTGTGCTCCTCCTTTTCGACAAGTTCAGCAGCACCAAGCAGATGCTTTACAACTCTTTCCACGACACGATCGGCGGCAAGGCGGACATCACGATCTACCTGCACAACCAGCAGATCAATCTTCTTGAATATTATATCGATGAGAATCTGGGCAAGTTCGACTACTATGTCATCACCCCGCATTTCCCTTTGGATCCCGAGACCCGGAAACGTGTCCTGAAGGCGTTGAGGAGGATCCCCAACCGCAAGCTCATAGTCATGGACAACTATCTGCCTGAGCTCCCGGGTAACTATGGGGCTGTCTATCAGGATTTTGAGAACGATGCTTACTATGGTCTCGCGATGGGTGTCAAGAAACTGAAGAAGGTTCCTAAGCTGAGTGTTGTCATCGAGCTTTCCAGTCTGTACCACACCATGATCTCCAAGGCCGTGTCCCGTTTCTGCGAAGAGAACGAGATACCTTACGAGTTCTACACCCAGGTCACACCTCAGATAGTGAAGCCTAAGGAGGTCTATCTGATTCTGCACGGTCAGTTCGACATGGAGCTCATCAAGCTGGCCAGAGCCGCCAAGTCGCAGAAACTCAAGCCGGGGCGGGACTTCGGAATCATCTCTTACAACGAGTCTCCGATGAGTGAGATCGTGCTTGACGGCCTGACCACAATCTCGGTTGACTTCGTGCAGATGGGGCGTCTTGCGGCCGAGATGATTCTGGACGGGAAACTCTTCAAGCAGAAGTGCGATTTCCGGATGATTCATCGCAACTCATTCTGACAGAAGCTTCTCAATGGTTTTTCTTGAGATTACACTGATATTCCGGCTCAACATTTCTTAAAAATTTTTGAAGAACCGGAAATTGTTGATATATTTGCATTGTGGATACCACACCACAACACACATAACATCGGACGAAAATTAACGAATAAAGAATAGCGATATGAAGAAGTTGTTTGTAACCACAGTCTTGATTCTTGCGACGGTGATGTCTGTCTCCGCCCAGAAGAAGCAGTATTCAGTGACATGGCAGAATTTCAACACTTACTCCACCAGGTTGCCTGAGGCCGGAAAGCTTGTCACCAAGCCGGCTGACGGCTCTGGTGATTCCAGATGGTCCATCGGCTGCGAGACCCTTGACAGGGACTACGCTGATTTCAGCCAGTTCAGGAAGTACGTCGGACCTCTCGGAGTCGGCTACGCCAGAATCCAGAGCGGCTGGGCCAAATGCGAGCAGGAGAAGGGCAAGTACGATTTCGCATGGCTGGACGAGATTGTGGACGGGTTGAACTCACAGGGAGTCCGCCCATGGATGTGCCTTTGCTACGGCAATCCTCTTTACGGAGCTGACAGGAATCTCGGCTCCGGTATCTTCACGACAGACGAGGTGATGAAGCCTTGGCTGAAATACGTCCGTGAGACGGTCAAGCACTACGGTGACCGCGTCGCCATGTGGGAGATCTGGAACGAGCCGAACCTCAGGAGCAAGAACAATCCGGAGGTCTATGCGGAGATGCTCATTGTCACGGCCGAGGAGATCAGAAAGGTCAACCGCAAGGCCGTGATCATCGGATTCGGCCTGTCAGGAGTGCCTACCGCCTGGCCGAAGAAAGTCATGGACATCCTTAAGGACAGGAAGAAGACCGATCTGATCGACATGGTTTCTTTCCATCCGTATTATCCTAATCCTGACAACGCCACGACCGACATCCTTGCCCTTGACAGCCTGATGAAGTCATATTCCCCGGAAATCAAGCTTTTCCAGGGTGAGACAGGATGTCCTTCAATCCTTGAATATGGCCATGCGATGAACCACTACGAGTGGAGCGAGTACAAGCAGGCCAAGTGGGATCTCAGGCGCATGGCGAATGACTTCCGTCTGGAGATCATGTCAAACATATTCACTATGGTGGACTTACAGTATGAAAACATGCTTCAGTCGTTTGGACTCATCAGGATGAACCTCCGGAAGAAGGTTGTTTACAAGAGGCCTTCTTATTATGCGGTGCAGCATATGGTAAGCCTGCTGACTACGAAAGTTCATCCTTTCGACCTTGAGGTGGATCACAACGCCACAAGAGAGATTTCCGTTGTGGGAATAAAGGATGAGGCCGGGAAGACAGTGGGAGCCATGCTGTGGTACAGTGACCAGATGCCGACCGATGTCCTTGAGAAGGATAACGTGAGCATGACGATCAAAGGCCTTGACATGAAGGATCCTGTGTACGTGGAGCCGATCACCGGTAAGGTGCATGAAGTCAAGACCGTGATTCTCAGGGGTGGCCTGAGCGGCGGGAATGTCCGCCTGTCCGGCCTGCCGATGTGGGACAGCCCTGTTTTCCTGATGGAGCGTGAGAGTGTGAGCATGGAACGGGAATAGTGAGCGTCCACATTGAATGATGAACACTAAGTAATGTGTAAAAAATTAGTTGCATCAGTTGACCGGTTTGACAAGGTAGTTC
>ERZ1027255.331-NODE-331-length-16655-cov-8.318133_pt1 | contig 16655 bp, 17 predicted proteins | sample MGYA00519261_ERZ1027255 | MGnify/ENA primary metagenome ERZ1027255 (study PRJEB26926, sample SAMN06164399) | human gut metagenome | biome: ENVO:00009003; feature: ENVO:2100002; material: ENVO:00002003 | host: Homo sapiens | place: USA | collected 2012 ...
CGAGATGACGTCGAGTCTCGTGGGCTCGGAGATGTGTATAAGAGACAGTCTATTATAGAGTTTTGAATGTTATTTTGGTTTTACTATTATGCGGTTTATTTGATTTAATCGTAACAAATTGTTTTTTTTGCATTTTTTTGTATTAGTCCCACATTCCGAATTTGATATAAAAGACATAATTATCACATAAGGGATAGAAGCAATTTTAGGCTATTACAATAAAAGAATTATTTTGATATCCTTGATTTTAGAGTCAAATGTAGCAAAACTAAATTTAAATTATAAGGTGGAAAGGTGTAATATGAAAGCATATGACATTAATAGCAAACGACATATTTTAGAAGAACTGATAGATAATGCTCTTTTAGATTCTGTAAAGTGGGTTGCAAATAGGTGTACATCGCAAAAACCACAAGAGCCGGATTATATGTCAGCACTATCAACAAAATTTGTGAAGGATTTATTTAATGTATTAGTTGCAGTTTTCCCATATTATGATTTTTCGGTTTTAGGTGTGTATTGCCATCAAAAACCAATAGTAGATATTAAACAAGCTAAGAAAACAGAGTTGGGAGATATTTTATTTGTTTATGCAGATAGGAAACTAAAAGGTGAAATCGTCTTAAATTCTCTTTTGCTTCAGGCAAAAGTATCAAGTGATCCCTGTCTACGGGTACATCAAAGTGAGAGGCATCAATTAGAGCTATATAAAAACTGGCCACAATTTACATATTGTAGAGCTGGGAATTTGAATGGAAAGAAAAGAAACATTCTACCTAAAACTATAAATGATGGGGCACAATATTTATTAATAGATGACAATTCATTTACTAATGGATTGTATTTTAGAAAGGGAATGTTTCCAATGGGATGTGCAATTCCCGATGATATCTTATGTATTAATAACAGTTTGTCAAGTGAGCTTATTGATTTGCTGAAATTAAAGTCGGGACGTACATTTGATAGTAACCCACATACAACGGAAGATGAATGGTCTAAAATGATATGGGATTTACTAAAGATTTCAACTTTGAAATATTCCAAAAGAAAGAATGCACAACTTAAGTCATTTTCTAGAATTAATGAATGTAGTCATTTTTGTACAGAGGGTATGAGAGATATGACATTGTTAGATGAGGCACTAGGTAATTATATCAATATCGAGGATATATCTGATGAAAACAGTGGTGTATCCGTAGTGCTGATTGAAAGTCGATTAAGAAGTGAAAAAGTATAATATTAAATGTAATCATGTTCGCGTTGCTTAGATTTCTTGAATTGTTGTCAAAAGCAGACACTTTTCCATTCATCTATTTTATAGTCGCAAGACATACTTGTGCAATAAAATAGATGCACACCTTGAAAAGCTCGTATTTGCGAGCTTTTTTTGCGTTTTGAGGGTAAAAATTTCAGGTGTAAAACCGTAGATGTTTTTCAGTCAAAAAGGGGTTTGAACCAACGACACTTGATACTAATCAGGGGTTTTGGAAATGTGTCGGCATTTTCAAGGGGATCGTTACTGATTTTCGCACAAAACTATTTCACCAAATTTACAAGCCTATTTTGTTGGTTTCTCATAAAGTTGAAAATCGATGAAATAGGCTTTTTTTATTTTCTGAGGATCATTTCCACTGTTTTCTTTTACAGGCACAGAGCCTTCACGGGTTGCAATGAACTTCACATAGTTCTACGAATTTTTTACTGCATCTTTTTCACGTATCTGCTAGTTTCGATTAGCTTGGGCATGGTGTCACTCCTTTCGGTGGGGATTGATATTTCTTTTGGAATGTGGTATAATTTAGAAAGTAATGATAAAATACACATCGAGGGTACATGTATGGAGAAATATGAGGTCGCATTACTGAATTTAACGAAAACTAAGAAGTCATCACGGTTGTTTATGCAGATGAAGCAGAAACATGCGATACAGATGATTTTCCAACAATCGAACAACAGAAGTTGTTTATACAGGATTGGTTTGCATCGTTATAATATATCAAGAATCCAAGGAGGAATATTTCATGAGTTTATTTGGTGATATTGATCTGACTAAGCTGTTTGACCATGACAGCGAGTACGGAAAAAGTTATGTATTTGGTGAGCTTACAGATGAGATGATTGCAAGAGCCGAACAGACTTTAGGATATAAAATGCCTGCATCATACATTGAACTGCTGAAGGTTCAAAACGGCGGTATGATTTCTGACGAATTTGATGAGAGCTGGCTAACAACGATCTACGGAATCGGTCCCACTGCTGACACATACAACAGTCTGGAAGAGAGGTTTGAAAACTGGAATGAAGAATGGGAGTATCCTGACATTGGTATTCCTTTCGGTGAAACACAGTCAGCAGGTCATGATATGTATTACATGGATTTCAGATTTGCTGACGAAAACGGCGAACCTCGCATTGTCAGAATAGACAACGAGATGGATAATGAAGTTTATTTCGTCGCTGACAATCTCGTGGAGTTTATTAAGCTGATCATTGCCAATCAGGAAATTGAAGAGAAACGTTTGGAATAAGGAGATTGTTATGGGTTTATTTTCTAAAATAAAGAATTTTCTTAGAGGTCCTATCTATCGGATAAACAGAGAAGTTTTGGCGGATTATATGAATAATGAAATTCAGTTTTCAGTGGAGAATAATTTATCTGCCTGTGGAGAATTTTATTTGTCACCATCAGAAGGTGAAACCGAAGAGCATATCATCATAACCAACAACGATGCTCCGTGTAAATGTCCGATGGAGTCAGAGAAAGATTTTACAGGCATTACGATTTATGCCAACAGAAGTTCATATTACGATCCTGAAAAGGATGAGATTTATCGCACTGTTGATGAATTTATACGATTCAAATTGAATGAATTTCCTGAATGGTTTATTTTTAGATGTGAAATATCAGATTTAGATAAGTATATGATTAAGAATTAAAAAATCAAATCCGAGTATTATGTACAAGCCGTAATCAGACACACTCTGATCACGGCTTTTGTTTTACTCCTTCTGATACCTGACAGCATCCTCGTAGTCAATGGCACCGTTGATTTTACGCACCTCGTTGATGCACATGACAAGAAGCTGACGAAGCGTTTCATTATCAACATCATTCGCCGCCGCAAGCAGGTGCGTCAGCTTGCCAAGCTCAACAGTAACCTTGAAGATCAGATGTGCCAAGCGCTGTTCTGTACCATTGATCTGCGCTTTCACTGTTTCGGTAATCATCGGAGATATATAGTTGAGATTATCTTGCTGACTCAGATAGCCGCTATAAAACAATATAGCCTTTTCAATGAACTCACTTGCTACATAATTCTTGTTCGTATAAAATGTGTCAAGTGATATTGACAAAATCAAAAGTGAGTATGGCAAAGCACTTTTGACAGGAGAACATCTGGAACAGGACATTGAAAGAGATAAGGAACAAGCTATCAAATGGTTTACAAAGTCCGCAAACGATGGCAATGAATATGCACAGGCTATACTGGACAACATATCGAAGTTTGAGAATGCTCTGCTTGCGAATACGATATTAAGCCTGTTTGTAAATCTCAGCAGATGCATTGAAGATGATTATGCACAGAAATACAAGTCCTTTAAACAAACAGCAGACTGCAGACTGCGAAGAATGATTAGGCAGAAAAAACTGTCACTGGGTATCAAGGACGAGCAGGCTCAGAACTATGAGTAATCATATTAATTCCGGAATATATAGATGTTTGAATGGCGGATTGTTTGGTGACAATTATTGCAAAGCCAAGCGTTTATATACGGATGTAAGTGATTTTATAACATAATTAATAAAAGGTGTATTGATTTAGTGAAAAATGTTTGATATAATGTCATACAAAGGTGGTGAAGGATATGCTTAAAATCGCAGTTTGTGATGATAATGAGAGCTTTTTAGAAACATTAAAAAAAATGATTTCTGAAAGTGCAAGAGATTATTTTAAAGATATAAATGTTCAATGTTTCAATAATGGTCAACGTTTATTGAATCAGCACAAACGTTTATTTTTTGATGTGATTTTTTTAGATATTGATATGCCTGAATTCACAGGCTTTGATGTTGCAGAAATATTAAGAAAACAAAGAAGGGATTGTTATATAATATTTGTTACAAATCACAATGAACTGGTGTACGGAAGCATGGAATTTCAGCCGTTTTACTTTATACAAAAGTCTAGCGTTTCAAGATTAAATAAAGATGTTGTTAATGTTTTAAACAAGCTTTCTGTTTATTTAAAGCAGCACCAAAAAATAATTTTGAGCAATGAAGAGCATGGGCGAATCTGCATTCAATACAGGGACATTTTGTATATTGAAAGTGACAATCATCATGTGAAATATTGTATCTTGGATGAGTATGGTTCACAGATTCATATTAAAGTACGTGCAGTTATCGGTGACCTTGAAAGTGAGCTTGCGGAATACGATTTTTCGAGAGTTCATAAAAAGTATCTTGTTAATCTTAGTCATGTTTTTAATTTGGATATGAAAAATGACGAAGTTATTTTTAAGCAAGGTTTTAGACTTCCAATGAGTAGAAAGTACAAACACACGGTTGATACCGATTTTTCAAAATATTTGAGGGAAACGATATAAATGAGTATAATATGGATTGCTTTTGAAGTGATTATAAATTTCTATGAAGGTTTTATGGAAACTTATTTTATATATAAGTTTTTGCCTCCGAAAACAGAAAGCACTAAGAAAAACATTATTGCTTTTGCATTGTGTTTCTGTACGCTCGGATTACTGATAACCGTAATGAATTACTTAACGATTTTTGAGGGCATTCTTGGAATTGTCTGCTACTTAATGGCTTTGTTTCTCTATGCCCTAGTGAACAGAAAAGGCAGTATAATAAAAAAACTGTTTGCAGCCACTGTTCCTCTTGTTATGATTTCTTTAATATCTATAATTACGCTTAATTTTGTTTCATCAGTAAATTCAATGTCAATAAAAGAAATAGTTACGGAATCCGGATTTGCTCGTTTTACGGTATTGATTTTTGCACAGACATTATTCTTTATTTCAGTAAAGTTGATGCTGAAATTATTGGCAACGACTTCTGAGAACTTTAATGCAGTTGAGTGGATCGCTATTATATTAATACTTGCAATATCCATTATTATGATGTTCTTACTTCATTTGATAGCTATTGATTCAACGCAAAGACTCTATATAAACTTATTGATTTTAACGATAGTTGCAGTTAACATTATAATCTTTTATATGATTGATTCTATTTCTGTGAAAAATAATCAGAAAAAAGAATTGGAACTTTTAAAGATCCAAGAGCAATACAGTCACCAATATATAGAGAATGCAAGTCAGCAATATGATTCGATAAGAAAGATTAGGCATGATTTGAAAGATCAGTTGTCCGCTGTATATACAATGATAGCTCAAGGACACGCAGATGAATCAATGAAGTACATAGAGAAATATGTTAACGTTATATCAATCAGTGAAAGCTTTGTAAATACAGACAATTATATTGTAAATGCTATTATAAATTCTAAGTTTGCAGTCGCAGCGACAGAAGGAATCAGAACAAATTGCAGCTGCATTAAGAGCTTTGATGGTATAGATGATATTGATATGCTTCATATTTTAAGCAATACGCTTGACAATGCTATAACGGCTAGTGAAAAAATAACTGACGAGTCAGAAAGGTTCATAAACCTTGACATCAGTAAAACAATGGACATATATAGAATAGTAGTCAGAAATGCAATAAATGAGTCTGTTTTAAAAAGAAATCCGAGCCTTAAAACAACAAAATTAAATGCCCATAAGCATGGGTGGGGAATTAAAATAATACGAGAGATTGCAGAAAAATATCAGGGAAGATGTGAATTTTACGAATCGGATAAAATGTTCACATGTTTGATAACGTTAAAATCAACTTTACTGTAAAACGTTAAAATCTCTTTGTATTGGCAAATTTAAGTCATAGCAAATTGAGAGAAACAAGTTAAACTTATAACGAAAAAGAGAGCTGTTACGCCGGTTTTTATATGGTGGACAGTTCTCTTTTTGTATTTCACGACAAAAACTTACACGTCACGCCAAATTGCTTGACTTGAGTGTAAATAAATTGTATATTATAGCAAATAAAAGACTTGGTGGAAGTAATGAAGAGATTAGTATCGATAATTTTGAATTTTATGATATGGTAATGGCAGTGCGACCAGTGGTGTAACGTGTTATTTGACCAATACAAAGGGACATGGTTGGAGCTCGGTCACATCAACACATACAGCAACTGGTTACTCTAAAAGAACATTAAATAAAACAGGATCATATGTGTCTTAATTTGTTTTTATTTGGGCATAGTGAAAGCTATGCCCGAATTATTGAACGAAGGAGTGTTGTATATTGAAAAAATATAGATCTGGACTAACGATAATTCTAAGTTGCTTAATGATAACGGGTTGTGCAAGCAATTCTGATATTTCCTCAATAAGCATGATCTCAGATTACAGTTCAAATGACAATACAAGTTCTTATGAAACAGATGATACCCTTGATGATGAAGTTGAATACTATTATTCAGACGATACTCCGATTTATAGTTTTGAGAAAAGACACGAAAAAATCAAAGAACAATATCCCGATAAGTCTGTGCTTGTTTGGGTAAGTGACCAAAATATTCGATATGAAGATGAAGTAAATTCGTATTTATCTGAACACAATAAAAATTATGTATTGTGTTTCAAAAATCTTACATATGACGTTGATATGGTAGATGATAACTCTAACTTTATAACCTCATATGCACAACTATTGTCAGATGCGTTTGATAATGGAGAGAAATTCGATATAATTGATACAGGGCTTAAATATCAAGGCTTTGATACATTCTATAATCCATATCAGAATTGTGTCAACAATAATTTTCTCGAACCATTAAATACATACCTTGAAAACACCGAGTGCGGTAAGAAAATTTATGCCGAAATGTCAACAAATTATTGGAAGAGTTTAATGATAAACGGCAAAATTTATGGTATCGACGGTTCGTTGTCTTGCTTAAAAGAAGATCTTGGATATGAGCTTAATGCTAATTTAGTTGATAAAAACAGTATAGATCTTGATGATTTTTTAGGAAAATATGATACATCACTCCAGAAAGTTATTGATCTGTGCAAATCCAGAGGTTGGAAATTTACCGCCGGAATGCACGGATTTATGCAATTATACTCAAATTATGATTTTATAACTGATAATATTTGCATCGATTATAATGGTCACGCCGTGAATATTTACGAAACCGATTATGCAAAAAATCTTTTCAATACCATATCCGACGGTTTCACAAATGACGTTATAGTCAACCCTGTCAATGATAATATAAATGATATAGATACATATTTTGGCTCTATAAATTCTACATTATGCGGTGGCTATACAAACAACAAATTTAAAACGAGCCAAGAATACGGTTTGCAAACGAGCTATGCCTCAACTGAATCATACACTATATATCCGCAATACTCTAATAAAATATATACTTCTTCAAAAGCTTTGGGCATATGTGCGTTATCAGACAACAAGTATCTTGCATTTGACGCTATCTGCGAGGTCATGACAAATAAAGAGTTGAATGATCTCTTGTGTTTTGGTACTGATTATGACATTATAAATGGTTGCATAAAACCATATGGGTATTATAATACAATGGGTGTCGAAAACAGATTGATACGATATCCGTTTTATGGTGTTAATGACCCTAATTCAAATGAAAAGTACCACGAGGCAATAACAGATTTTAAATTATCAAAGAGTGTTGGCTTTTGTTTTGACACTACAAATGTTTCTGATAAAATTTTAGCTGTTGATAAGGTTTTAAAGACTATTGATTCTGATTTTCCTTCTAAGGAATATAAAACAGGTAAAGAATATTTAGATAAATTGAACGATGATCTGAATTCCGCAGGCTTGCAGGATATTCTTGACGAGGTAAACAGACAGCTGGAGGAGTACAATGAAACACACAATACAGATAATTAGCATATTGTCAGCGGCAGCTATGACCCTGACCGCTTGCGGTAAAAGCGATAAAAATAAGGACAGCAACGCCGCACAGGCAGATAAGTGGAGGATAGTTTCTGTTTATGAATGTGCAGACTATGACAATAACATTTGCTTTTCCACGCAGGAAAATTCACGTCTTGACTTTGTGGATATGACAACCCTTGAGGACAGCCCTGTGTGCGACGACCCTTCTTGCAAACATCGTGAGGGTTCTGATTGCACTGCATATGGCAAGGACAATCACCCTTTTATTTACAATAAAAGACTCTATTATCTGAAAAGTTCCGATATAATAACCAAAGATGACGGAACATATACAACAAATACCATGATGTTTTGTTCTGACATAAATGGTGCTAATGAAAAGCAGGTCGCTGAGATTGACGGGCTTAGCTATAATGATTATGATAGAATGGCGATAGTAGGCAGCACAGCGTATCTTGTCATGACTAACCAGCCTTATGACAAGGATTTTAAAGAACTAGAGCCGTCACTGGAGTTGGTTTCGGTGGCTCTTGACAGCGGAAAAGTCAATAATATAGGCGAAGTCACACAGGGATATAGCTGCGGTGCGTGGGTGTATGGCTTGTGGGATAATAAGCTCATTTTCCGTACATCAAAGGCGGCAGATGATCGTCCGTTTATGGAACGTTTGCAGGACTTTGCTGATAAAAACGGACTGTCTGAAAGTGAAGCTATCGAGCAGTATAACGATAAGGCGGAGTATGATTACCAGTATCTTTCCTATGATATTTCAAGAGGTAAAGTTGAGAAAAACGCTTTGTCTGAGCCGTCTGCAATATCAGATAACTGCTATTACTATGTGAAAGACGGCAAGCCATGCTATCTTGACAAAAGCGGCAAAGAGCAGACTATCGAGGGCATTGATGATGGCTCAAACGTGACCAATATCGCAACGATAAACGGCTATGCGCTCATAGACAGCGAGAACAGTCAGTATCTTTTCAAAGAAAGCGACAAGACCATTTCAAAGCTCACGGATACATATGATATTGCCGCCATAAAGGACGGGCAGGCTATTATCAGAACAGGCAGTACGCCTGCATATGAGAAGAAAGCTGTCTCGGAATTGGAGAACTCAAAATGACCCTCACCCTAACAAACCTCACCAAACAATACGGCAACTTCACCGCTCTTGAAAACTTCAATTACGAGTTTACGGCAGGCGTATATGGTCTGCTTGGACCGAACGGCGCAGGCAAGTCCACCCTTATGAATATCATCACCGACAATCTGAAACCCACGTCAGGTTCGGTGAGATTTGACGGCGTTGAAACAAGCACAATGGGCGCAGACTTTCGCAAAATCCTCGGCTTTATGCCCCAACAGCAGGGGATATATCCCAACTTCACGCTCGAGCGCTTCCTCTACTATATGGCTGCCCTCAAGGGTATGAAAAAAGCCGACGCAAAGCCGCAGATAGAAAAGCTAATCAACCTTGTCAACTTGCAGGACAGCCGCGGCAAACGGCTCGGCGGTTTTTCGGGCGGAATGAAACAGCGTGCCCTTATCGCACAGGCAATGCTCGGCGAACCGAAAGTCATTATCCTTGACGAGCCCACAGCAGGTCTTGACCCGAAAGAGCGTATCCGCATAAGAAACCTCGTGGCGCAGATCGCTTTTGACAAGATAGTCATAATCGCGACCCACGTTGTTTCGGACATCGAATTCATCGCAAAAGAAGTTCTGCTGATGAAAAAGGGTGAGATAATCGACAGCGGCGCACCCCATATCCTCTGCGAAAAAATAGACGGAAAAGTGTTTGAGATAACCGCCGACGAAAGTATGCTGGGTGAGATATCCACAAAATACAAGGTGGGAAATATCTCAAAGGACGAGAAAAATATTTACGTCCGTGTTATCAGCGAACAGCCGCCAAGCTTTGAGTGCCGTCCTTGCAAGCCCGACCTTGAGGATCTCTACCTCTACTATTTCGACCAGGGGGCGAGCCAATGATATTCGTAAACGAACTGATAAAAGCGTTCTGCAAGCGCACAACTATTGCAATTTTCGCCGTTCTGCTGATTCTCAACGGCGTTTTGCTGTATATAAACGAGACAAAACAGACGCTTGAATACACCCCTGAACAGTACAAAGCCGCTTATCAGACCATTGAGGGGCTTGACACTCACACTGCTTTTGAGCAAATCTCGCAGAAAAAAACGGAGCTTGAATTGATACAGCGGCTGTCATTCGGCGAGGATATTTCGCAGGAAAACTGCAATGCTGAGGAACTTTTGAAAAGCTATAAAAACAAGGACTATCTTGAATTTACAAACGATATCTACCCCGAAATAGAGCTGACCGACCGCCTTTTTGAGGAGATATCAGTCTGCGAAAATTATGACAGCTATCTTGAAAATATCGACAGCACCGCACGGAAAATGACGGGCATTTCGCTGTTTGCTGACCCTGACAGTTTCAGCTACAAAAATATCGCACGAACGCCTGCGGACTTCGCCCACCTCAAAGGCTCTAAGCTCACCGCCGCACCCTCAAAGGGCGTTTCAATGGCAACGGGTTTTCTCGCCACAGACCTTATTGCAATACTGATGATAATGACCGTGGTTGTCACGATTGTCACCCGTGAAAAAGAGCTTGACCAGATAACCCTCGCGCGCACGACTTTCAAGGGCAGAATGCCGCTCGGTATCGCAAAGCTTTTCACCTGTTTTGCGGCGGCGATGGCAGCTGAGATCTTGCTTTACGCCGTGAATTTCGCAGTTTCATATTTTACATACGGCTTCGGCAATCTGTCAAGGCAGATACAGTCGGTATACGAATTTAACGGCAGTAATTTGAAAATATCCGTACTGCAATACTTTGCACTTTTCCTAGCGGCGAAACTTGCAGTTTACTGCGTATTTGCAGCGATCATCTACCTTGTGACGGTGGTATCGAACGCCGCTGTAAAGGTATACGGCGCGCTGATGATAACCATAGCGGCGGAAGCTGTGCTGTACTATACCATACCGAGCACGAGCTATCTTTGTCCGCTGAAATACATTAATATTCTTGCATACGCCAACACAAAAGATCTTTTTGCAAACTATCTCAATCTCAACCTTTTCGGAAAACCTGTCAACTATATGGCTGTATTTGTCAGCTCGGCGTTGGTATTGCTGATTGTGATTTCCATACTCTCTGTACTGATATTTTCAAAGCAAAGGGTGATAAAAAGCCGCACAAGAAAATTCAGTCTTGCAAAGTTCAGCATTTTCAAGGGCAGGACGACAAACCTCTTTTTGCAAGAGTGCTACAAGGTCTTTATCGGCGGAAAGGCTCTGCTGATTTTGATAGCATTTGCAGTCATCACCGCAGTTTCATATTCTCCTATCAGCGAGAGTTTTTCGTCCGCAGATGATGTGTATTATAAGCAATATATGCTGAAATTTGAGGGGGAATACACCGCCGAAAAGCAGAAAATGATAGACGCTGAGGCGCAGAAATTTGCTGACGCACAGATGAAAATGTCGGAAGAAATGGCAAATTCAGAGGGTGACGGCATTTTGATAATGATGAAATATCAGGAAATTTTGGCTCCGCAATATGCCTTTGAAGCTGTGAAAACTCACGCCAAATATTTGCAGACAACAGAGAACGGACAGTTCGTTTATGACAGCGGTTACAAGCTACTCACGGGCGATGAGACCGCAGGAAACAAGGATTTGACCCTTGGTCTGACCGCAATGGCAATGGTGATACTTTGCCTGACTTACGTTTACGCCGTGGAGTATCAGACGGGTGCGAACGTGCTGCTGAAAACCTCGGCCCGTGGCAGGGAGGACACCTTTCTTTGCAAGTTCGGCATTGGCGTTATCATTGTGACGATCATTTTCGCTCTGACCTATACGCCCTACTTTTACAACGTTATCAGCGCATACGGCACAAGAGGGATAAATGCCCCAGCCTGCTCGATAGAATCACTTTCAAATTTTGATATTTCTATCAAAGAATATCTCATTCTCATAAGCCTTGGGCGGTATCTCGCTTTGCTCTGCGCAATGCTCATCATCTATTTTCTGTCGGCAAAGCTCAAGAGTGTTATCTCGACATTCCTTGCGGCGACGGCGGTGCTTATTTTGCCGATATTGCTGGCGCTGCTGGGGATAGGCGTGTTTGAGTATGTCTTGCTTGATCCTATTTTGGTGGGGAATTTGTAAAGGGCAATATCTTGATAAAAATATTTATTTAAAACCACACATCCAATACAAGCTTTATCTAAAATGACAATACTTGTATAATTCAAAGTGATAAAGACCTGCAAATAAAAGTCAAGCCCCAATCAATTGTTCTTTCTGCACAAGCTTTGATACTTTACCTTAAAAGCTGATAAGGAAAGCTTTGAAACAGAATGGATATGAGGAAATTTCAGCACGAAATTGACCCATTTTTCGCGTCCGTCAGACTCTCTGCGAAGTGAAGTGAATAATGTGTTAGCATTTGGAAAGCAGGAATCAAGCAGGCTGAATAGTCATCGATCAACAAAGGATTGACTACGGATACAAATATACCCTGGTTGTGGAGTGCATTGGCGATCGGTTCATAATATGCACCTGTGTCTATTTCCCCGATCCGTGCCTTTTGCACCCACGTCCCCAGCGTACATTTTGTGATGCACAACTCATCTGCTGCTGCCTTGGTGCCAATCTCCTTTGCAAGCTTTATTGCCTGCTTTTTAAACTCTTCATCATATTGTTTTCCTGTTCCCATTGATGACACACTCCTTTGTTTTTATTATACTTTGATTGTCTTGTATGTGTCAAGTTTTATTATACAGGATCAGGTTTTCATTCATCAATAAACGGACAAGCAAACAGCCCTGAATTGACACAGGCAAAAGAAAACATAGAAATATGGATTTCTGAAAAGCACGAATTATATATATAACCTTAATCCGCAAAACTCACTTTCACCAAACCCTTGCCAAACCGCCTCAAATATGGTAAAATAGTGATATAAAGCTGCTGCAAAAACAGCACCCGGTGGGTGAAAAATAATGAAACCAAAAATAGAGGTAGTATTAAACGATGAAAGACTGATCACACCAAGCGGATTATGCATGGTAGGACAGGTATTCGGAAAATCAAATCTCACGAAAAAAGCGGCACGAATGAAAACGGACAAGAGATCACAGTCGCAGATAAAAAACGTAGATATACTCCTGACAGAAATAGGATTGCTTACACTTGCAAAAACAAGCTTCGATCATGTCAACGAATTTCATTCGGATCCCGAATATTACAAGCTCTCACTCGGAATAGCATACGATATCCCATCCGAATCGACATTAAGAATGCGTCTCGATGCCATAGGACAGATCATGAACTCTAAGCTCATGGAAGGAAACATTGATATGTTCAAAGCTTGTAAAATTGAACCGTCTCCTCTCACTTGCGGATATGTTCCCGTGGATCTAGATGTAACACCCTTTGACAATTCCAAATCCCATAAGGAAGGAGAAAAAGACTATGACAAAAACTATGAAAATTGAAGGCATGATGTGCAGACACTGCGAAATGCACACAAAAAAGGCTCTTGAAGCGCTTGACGGAGTAATTTCCGCAGAAGTGAGCCACACCGAAGGAACAGCTATTATTACCCTTGAAAAGGATATTTCGGACGATGTCCTTAAACAGGCGGTCGAGGAGCAGGGCTATCAGGTGACCGGCATTTTGAATTAAAGTGAATTGCAGCAAGAAGAGTGATAATCTCACGTCGGCTTGTTTGCAATAATGAAAGGATAGGGAATGAAACAATGAACATCTCTGAATTTATCGAAACAGCGAAAACCCTTAACGTGCTTGGAATTAAGATTACAAAAGACAATGAAACAGCAGCTGAATGGTACAGCGAAGCTGAATGCCGCAGAAATATATATTCGGCTACCAAGAGTTTTACATCTTGTGCAATGGGATTTGCAGTTCAGGAGGGATTGATTTCTCTTGACGAAAAACTGACCGACGCTTTTGCAGAGGATTTGCCTGATAGCATTGACGAAAATCTTAAAGCGGCAACAGTTCGTGATTTGCTCACAATGTGCTTAGGACAGGAGCATGGTAATCTTATGGGAGCGCAGCGTCCGCTGTACAAAGAAGATGATTGGGTAAAAATGTCTTTGGCTATTCCGTTTAAGTATAAACCCGGAACACATTTTGTGTATAATAATGTCGGTCCGTATCTTGCAGGTATCCTTGTACAAAGACGTTCGGGCTGTGATCTTGTTTCCTATCTTACTCCAAGACTTTTTTCCCATCTCGGAATTAAACGTCCGACATGGGAAACTGACCCTCTTGGAAACAGCTTTGGTGCGGGCGGTTTATTCCTCACCCTTTCCGAACTTCACAGCTTCGGGCTATTTTATCTTAACAAAGGCAAATGGAACGGAAAACAGATTTTATCCGAGAAATGGATAGAAGAAAGCACAAAGCCCGCTGATACGGATTATTATGGTTATCTTTTTTGGAGAGGTGAGTGCAATTCTTTCAGAGCAGACGGAAAATATTCTCAAATCTCAATGGTTCTGCCAGATAAGAATACGGTTATATCCCTTGTTGCGGAATGTCGCAAGGGCGAGGAGCTTATGCGCGCGTTATATGATTTGGTTTGTTCAAAATTATAAGGCAACCTCTGAAAACCAACAAAAATATAGCAACTTAGAGAGGTCGAGCAAAAGCAGTCAAATATCACTGAAACATAGAGCCTTCCATCCTTTGCCTTCACCTCGCTTATGTCGGTCACAGCTTTTTTCAAAGGCCTGTCTGCGTAAAAATCACGTCTGAGAAGATCATCCGATTTTTGAGCAAGCCGATCAGCTTTGGTTATCCCGTTTGGCTTTCTGCGAGGCTTGTGTATCAATCCTATTTGCGCCATGACCTTGCGTACAGTAGCTTCACAGGGAATGTCAATGTCAGTTTTCCCGGCAGTCTTTCTCTGCTGCAATGCAAGATACATACGCTCCCTGCCGTAGCAGTCATTATATTGGTCTTCTTCGTGGATCTTCATCATTTCATCCGCAAGTGCCTGATACTTCCAGGGGGCGTTTTTATGGCTGAGATGATCGTAAAATGCTTGTCTTGTAACCTCCAAAGCCTTGCAGTAAAAACTGATCCTTCCTGTGATCCTACCGTCATCAGTCTTTTTGGAAATGAACTTTAACCGTTCTTCTTTCCTGACTTCCGACGGTTCGCGGCGAAAAAAGCAGATGCTTCCTCCAGAAATTCATTAAGCTCTTCAAGCTCACGGTTTTTCTTTTCAAGCTCTTTGATCCGTTTGTTTGCTGCCTGAAGCTTGCGAGCTTTATTGCCTGCTTTTTAAACTCTTCATCATATTGTTTTCCTGTTCCCATTTATGACACACTCCTTTGTTTTTTATTATACTTTGATTGTCTTGTATGTGTCAAGTTTTATTATACAGGATTATCTTCAAATCATAAAAACTTCTTTACGAGTACCCGTCAAAATGCAGAGCGGTTTTGTGCTATTTATGTACGAAAAAGTAATCGCTGCCGTTTAGGGATATTGGTATGGAATAGAGGATATCGTCGGAAAAATAGCTGGTGATGTAGCCTGCTATATCGGCGAGTTTTTCGGTGTCGGAGATGTCTATGGCATAGGCGTCAACATACGAGGTCTTGCCTGTTATGGCTATTCTTACATCATTTATATGGAAAACGTCTTTTACTTCTTCGAGGTATTCATTAGGTCTTTTGTAGCCTAACAAGGTTTCTGCTTTGCCCATGAGTTTAAATCTGACAAGGGATACATCTACATTGCATTTTTCAAGAAGATCTTTAAGTTCTTCTATATTGTGTTCGTAGATAACGCCTATTTCGCTTATGCCTTCCTCTGCTTCTGACCAATAGGTAAATTCAGGCTGATAACCCATATTGGAAAGTTCGCTCAAAAGGTTTGATACTTTATACGGATTTGTTATAGGCGTATCGCTGACGGGGAGTTCGCCTGTCGGCTCTGGGTAGGCGGTGTGGACGTCCACAAGGTCTATATTTATGCCGTATGCTTGGAGGTAGGCTTTTGTGCAGGTGACGTCATTTTCGGTGTTCACTGTTACATCGAGGTAGGTTTCATGGTTTTCGGCGGATATTATGCCAAAGTCTGAGGTTCTTGAATTTAGTGCGGAAAGTATTATGTCAAGATCGTCTGTGTTTTCAAGGTCGGTGAGGCGTTCGGTAAAGGTCGGTATCTCTATATCTGCCGCTTCATATGTGCCAAGCTCGTCTTCGGTGAGCTGTTTATCGGTCTGTTCGTCAGAGTCGGTCTGTGAACTGTCATTGTGGATATACGTTCTTTGCTCAGGAACTGGACCTTTACTCACAAACAGGTTGACTTCTTGCCCTGCTTGTATTTCTTCCCCTGCGGCAGGCTCGGTATTCATGACAGTTTCGGCGGCGACAGTATCGCTATATCTATCACGTCTTACGGGCGTGCCGCCTGCCTGTGCGATAAGCTTTTCGGCTTCGGCATAGGTCTTGTTGGTGACGTCCGGCACTGTGATAGGCTGTGGGGTCTGGGGCGGCTGTGTTGTGGTATCGGTGGAGGCTGTTGAGGGGGCAGGGGTGGTGGCGT
>ERZ1027255.335-NODE-335-length-16515-cov-67.773390_pt1 | contig 16515 bp, 11 predicted proteins | sample MGYA00519261_ERZ1027255 | MGnify/ENA primary metagenome ERZ1027255 (study PRJEB26926, sample SAMN06164399) | human gut metagenome | biome: ENVO:00009003; feature: ENVO:2100002; material: ENVO:00002003 | host: Homo sapiens | place: USA | collected 2012 ...
ATCAGGAGATTATGGACAGGGACAACTTCGTCACTGCCGACAAGGTGAAGAACGCCTTTCTTGGCTTGGAGTATCGTTGCCATACACTGATGAAAGTCTATTCTCAAAGCCGTGATGAAATGGAAAAGCAATATAAGGCTGGCATGAAATCTTTGAGTACATACACGAAGTATAGAATCGGGTGTGCCTATGTGGGCGAGTTCTTGCAGACGCATTACCATGTGAAGGATATTGCTCTGAAAGAGTTATCGCAGCCTTTTATCACAGACTACGAGACTTTTCTCAGAACCGACAAGCACTTGAAGATAAACTCTGCGATGGTGTTTGTCCGCAATCTCCGTGCAATGGTATTCCGTGCCATAGATAATGAATGGCTCGTAAAAGACCCATTCAGACGATATGAGTACAAGGAAGAAGAGACCACAAGAGAGTTTCTGAGCAAAGAAGAGATTCACCTGTTGATGGAAACACCTATCACAAGAAAGAAGATGAGTATGGTGCGTGACTTGTTCCTGTTCTGTTGTTTTACAGGTCTCGCTTTCATTGATCTGTACAACTTGAAGGAAGAGAACATCAAGGAATTTTTCGATGAAGGTGAATGGATTGTTATCCATCGACAGAAGACGGGAACGGAAGCCAACATCAAGTTGCTTGATTATCCCAAGCAGATTATGGAAAAATACCGTGGATTGTGTGAAGACGGCAGGGTGTTTCCAGTACCCAACTACCAAAGTTGTATGGATTCGCTCAAAAGACTGGGAAAGAAATGTGGTATCACCAAGCCGCTTTCCTGGCACATGAGCCGTCATTCGTTCGCAACCTCGGTTTGCCTCTCCAACGGAGTTCCAATAGAAACCGTGAGTTCAATGCTTGGTCACAAGAACATAAAGACAACCCAGGTGTATGCCAAGATTACCAAGGAAAAATTGAGCAAAGACGTGGAAAAGTTGTCTCAGCAAATAAATAACATTGAGGAATTCACGTTTGGAAATGTTTGCAACGATAATACTAACACAATAAATGGCAGAGTATGAAACGACAAGTGATAACAATACAAGAAGATATGGTCATCTACGCCCCACATCATGGTGAGGTGTGGATGACAGTTTGGGAGATTGCCGAACTGTTGAATGTAACAGGGACAGCAGTGAAGAATACCATCAAGCGCATTTGGAAACAAAGTGTGCTGAAAGATTTCCAGCATTCTCAATACATCAAACTTGAAAATGGATATTCTGCGCATGTCTATGATATGGAAGTGATTATCGCCATAGCACTTCAAATGGATACATACCAAGCCTTGTTGTTCAGACAATGGTTTATCAGTAAGGTTGTGAACCGCAAGGATTGCCAAGCAGAGCAAGTAAAACACGAGTATCCGATGATTATTGTGATGAACGAAACGATGCCAAGAGGTGCAAGTTAGAATTTCTCATCTTTTAATAAGATTCCTACACCTTTATAATATAATAGCGTACAGGGGGAACGATTTTTGTCGTTGTACCCTGTACGCTATTTTTGTTTCACTATTATGAAGCAGTACCCTCCTCTTATGAAACAGTGCCGTCGATTATCGGCTTGCGGTAATTACCAGTGAGAAGTGCTTGTATCTCGGATTCCGGATAGAGGGTCTTGCCACATAATATAATGTAGGGCAAGATGCCTTGTTTGCGATATTCCTGCAAGGTACGGCGACTAAGCTTCAAATGCTCGGAGAGTTCCTTGTCGGTGAGGTATCGCTCCCCGTTCAAAGGTGGGCTGTAGGACTCGATGAATGAAGATAGCCAGTTGTTGGCTTTCTTCAAGGATTGCATGGCGGTGTCTATCGACTTGCTCTCATGCGTAAGAAGTTGGTTCATGTTCATTGTTTACAATTTGGATTAAGTGGTGAATATAAAATGTGTTGGCTCGCCCAGGGTGAAGTTTTCGGCTTTGCCTTGGGCGAGTTTGGCTTTACGCTATACCGATTTGATTCTGGCGATAAGCGGAACGATGGCTTTGACCTCTTCGGGACAGTAATAGAATTGGCGACCTATCTGGGTATGCCCCAAGAAACGGCGGTCACGAAGTTTTTGTAAGGTGCGCTGGCTGATGCGAAGTTGCTGGCAGACCTCATGACCTGTAAGCCATTTGTTCAGCCGCTTGCCGTTAGCCTTATGCTTCAGCAACTCCACTTTCTTTACCAAGGCATCGTATCTTGCCATCATCAAGTCGAATGCCTTCTTTTCCATTGTTACTACTTCCATGTTCTTGATTTTTATGGGTTTGACATTTTCGGCTGCGAAGATACGACACGAATTAGGAAAAACAATGAAAATGGAGATTTGTGGCAGTGCTTTTCCGTCGTTTGCTGACCGACAGGCAAGTAATTCAAGAAAATTATACGTGGGTCATTAATGAGTTGTTAAACGGGTATTTCGCAAATGATTAATTTTGCCACCGAGAAATCAAAACAGCAAAGTTTGTAACATTTAAAACGGAATCAAAATGGAAGTAATAACAATGGAAAGTTCAGCCTTTAAGATGCTGACAGAACAGATTGCCGACGTGGCAAAGTTGGTAGCTCTCATATATTCCAATGCGAGAGAAAATACCAAAAGAAGAAGCATGGAACTTGTGCTGACAAGCAGTGATGCAGCAAGAATACTTGGGATAAGCAAGCGAACCCTGCAGCGCTTGCGCTCTACCAACAGCATCGAGTACTTCATGGTGCGCGGACAATGCAGATATAGCATCAACGCTGTACAGAAATTGATTGAGGAACGAACCATTGCCAAGGAGACATGAGTATGGAAGATGGAACATTGAGACGATTGGAATTATATCTGCATGACCTGCACAAGAAGATTGACGGCATCTATGACATGCTGATGTTGAGACATGAGCGAAGCGGAGAGGACAAGGGATGCTCTGGCATCAACGAGAAATTGCTCGATAACCAGGATCTCTGTCTTTTGTTTCAAATTTCTCCCCGTTCCCTGCAACGCTACCGCAGTCTGGGAGTGCTTCCCTACAAGCGGCTGGGACAGAAGACCTACTACACGGAGGAAGACGTGAAGCAATTTATCAAGAACAACGTGAAGGATTTCAATCAGGAGAATGTGGAGCATTACTTGACTCGCATTCATCAGAAATTCAAATAACAGCAGTATTCACCATTAAAAATTTACAATTATGGTACAAAAGAAAAAGAGTGATGAACAGGACGTGCTGGTAGTCCGTGACGAGAAGACGGGCGAAATCAGCGTCGTCGCCGGACTCAGCAGAGACGGCACACCGAAGCGAGCGCCCGCCAAGGCGGAGAACACGCCCGACTTCCTGCGTTTTGACCGCAACAGTGACCTGATGGACAGTTTCTTTAGAAACTTCTTCCGCCAGTGCAAGGAGCCAAGCCGATTCGGATTCTACCGCATAGCGGCAGACCAGGTGGAAAACCTGCTTGGCGTGATGAAGGAGTTGCTGAAAGATCCGGAGGCTAACAAGGAGATTCTTTCCGCCCACAAGGTTGACATCTCCAATTATGAGAAAGAGGCAAAGCAATCGGAAGGTCAGGCGAAAGAAACCGCATCATCGGACGATGCGTCCAAGACGCAAGCTAACACAGAAAAAGAGAATGTATCATCTGAACAAACCAACGAAAAAGAGAACGACATGGAACAGAAACCAGAACAGACCGCAACCGAACAGCAGGCACAGACCGCTCCGGGTGTAAAGCAGAACCTCATTAGTGGTAACGATGTGAACCTGCAGGAACTTGGTGCCAAATATGGCATAGACTTCAACAGTATGAATGAGAAGGATATGAAAGCCCTGCTCAACTACGGCAAGACGGGGCTTGTGATTGTGAAGCCGACCTTCGGCGGTGAACAGATAGAGATACAGGCCCGTCTGTCATTCCGCAAGGACGATAACGACCAGTTGCAACTCGTGCCGCATTTCGTGCGCAACGAGCCTAAACTCGATGTCGCTTACAAAGGCTATACCTTCACTCCAGAGGACAAGAAGAACCTGTTGCAGAACGGTAACCTCGGAAAGGTTGTGGATTTCCCCGACAAGAATACAGGTGAGCTGCGTCCTCATTTCATCAGTATCGACCGTCTCACCAATGAGATTGTTGACATCCCTACCAACAAGGTGCGCATACCCGATACCATCGGCAAGACACCTATTACCAAGGACGACAAGAGAGTGCTCTACTCAGGTATTCCGCTTCGCAAGGAGATTGAGCTTGCCAACGGGCGCAAGTTTACACCGCTGTTGCAGGTGAATGTGGAACAGCGTGGCGTGGAGTTCGTGCCTGGCAGCACAAGACAGGCGCAAGGTCAGAAACAAAATGGAGACAAGAAGCAGACCGCTGACAAGCAGGAGCAGAAGGCAGAAGGTGATGCGGGCGGTCAGAAGAAGCAGCAAGATCCCAACCACTGGCTCAATGAGGACGGAACCATCCGCCGACTCAACACCTATTTCAAGAAGGAACTGACCGAGCAGCAGAAGGACGACTATGTGGCAGGCAAGACCATCGAGATCAAGGAAGTGCCCAACAAGAACGGCAGCGGTACCTATACCGCCTACGTAAAGTTCGATTTCGACAAGATGCAGCCTCGTTCCTACCGCAACAATCCAGACCTCAAACAGGCAAAGGAACAGATTCCGACCAACGAGAACAAGGTACAAGTCGCCGTCAACGAGCAGGGCAAGACCCATGAGGCGACCAAGCACACCAAGGATCCGCTGAGTCCGGGACAGTCTGCGCCAAAGAACGAAAAGCAGCAGAAGGAACAGAACGCCGAGGAACAGAAGCCAAAGAGAAAGGCAAGAAGCGTGAAGATGTAGTTGCCGCCACTTGATCCACAGAGTTAATCATCCATCATAACAACCGACATCTGCGACCGTCTATCCCACGGTTGCGGATGTCACAAAAACAACAGACAATGAAGACAATCATCGCAGAGAAACCAAGCGTAGCCAAGGAAATCGCCCACATTGTAGGAGCTGACAAGCGTGAGGAAGGCTATATGCAGGGCAATGGCTATTATGTGACATGGGCATTCGGACATTTAGTGCAGCCTGCCATGCCGGAAACCTACGGCATGAAGGGATTCCATGCAGAGAATCTGCCTGTGATTCCCGACCCGTTCGTTCTTGTTCCCCGACAAGTCAAGACAGAGAACGGCTACAAACCAGATGCAGGTGTGCTTGCCCAGATTAAAATTATCGGCAAGCTGTTTGACAGCAGTGAGCGCATTATCGTAGCAACCGATGCCGGACGTGAGGGAGAGTTGATTTTCCGATACCTCTATGCGTATCTCGGTTGCAGGAAACCTTTCGACCGTCTCTGGATCAGTTCGCTTACGGACACCGCCATCCGTGAGGGACTTCTGAACCTCAGGGACGGCAAGGAGTATGACAATCTCTATCATGCAGCCAAGGCAAGAAGCGAAGCTGACTGGCTCGTCGGCATCAACGGCACACAAGCCCTGACGATAGCCGCAGGACGTGGCACCTATTCCGTAGGTCGTGTGCAGACCCCGACCCTTGGCATGGTGTGCGAACGCTATTGGGAACACAAGCGTTTCGAGTCGAAACCGTTCTGGCAGGTACACTTCGGTGTGGTTGATGCAGACAGTGGCAATATACTGAAGTTCACATCTGCCAACCGCTGGACAGACAAAGCTACCGCAACCGATATATATAATAAGGTGAAAGAAACAGGTTCTGTCATCATCACAAAGGTCGCAACCAAGCGAAAGGTGGAGAAGGCACCGCTCCTTTACGACCTCACCACCTTGCAGAAAGAAGCCAACTCCCAGCATGGCTTCACGGCAGAGCATACACTCTCCATCGCCCAGAAACTCTACGAGGCAAAGTTCATCACCTATCCAAGAACATCAAGCCGCTATATCTCGGATGATGTATTTGCCACCCTTCCCAAACTCTTCAAGAATCTGGAGAATCATTCGGAATATGGAGAAAAAGTGAAACTCTTGCCTGGCAGTGAGGACTACAGCAAGAATAGCGTGAATGCCGCCAAGGTGACCGATCACCATGCCCTGCTCATCACAGAAAATGCAGCCATTGGTCTTTTCAAGGACGAGAAGATCGTTTATGACATGATATTGTGCCGGATGATTGAAGCGTTCTCGGCAGACTGCATCAAGGACATCACATCAGTATCGGCGCAAGTGGATCATGAAGTTGAGTTTGGCATCAGTGGCTCCATCATCCGACAGACTGGCTGGCGAGCGTTGTCGCTCAAGGAAAAGAACAACAGGCAGGACAAGGATGCAGACGCAACAGACAATGAGGTCAAGGAGCAAGTCATTCCCAACTGGCAAGAAGGACAGCATGTCACTCTTTCTGGCTGCACCATCACGGAGGGCAAGACCAAACCGAAGCCATTGCATACGGAATCCACATTGCTTGCAGCAATGGAGACCGCAGGCAAAGAGATAGAAGATGATACGAAGCGCCAGGCAATGAAGGACAGCGGTATTGGCACACCTGCCACACGTGCCGCCATCATCGAAACCCTGCTCAAACGAGAGTATATGGTGCGCCAGCAGAAGAAACTTGTGCCGACGGAAAAAGGACTCGCCCTGCATTCCGTGGTGAAGAACATGGCGATTGCCAATGTGGAGATGACGGGCAAATGGGAGGCGGAACTTGCCAAGATTGAACGAGGTGAAGCAAGTGCAGACGGGTTCACCCATAGTATCGAAGGCTATACCCGTGAAATCACTGCGGAATTGTTAGGTTGTGATAGACTTTTCAGCCACAAGGATTCCGGCTGCCAGTGTCCTAAATGCAAGCAAGGTACCATGCAGTTCTTCGGAAAGGTAGTAAGATGCAGCAACAAGGAGTGCGGTATGCCAGTGTTCAAGCAGGTAGCAGGAAAGTTGCTCACTGATGCCGACATCACCGACTTGCTCACCAAGGGCAAGACCAGAACGCTCAATGGTTTCACCAGCAAGCAAGGCAAATCGTTCTCCGCAGCCATAGCCTTTGACGAGAATTTCAACACGAAATTCGTCTTTGCAGAGCGCAAAACAGCAGAAAAGCGAGGAAATGTGAAGAGATACAAGAAATAGTATGTACCTTTGCCACCGAAACATGGTTCATAAATGGTGTCTTTATTCAGGATGCTTTTATTTACTGTGGATTAAGTGGCGGCACTCGGAGGGATACCGAGTGCCTTTTTCTTGCTTTCACACAAACACCAACCGCCATCCACGGTTTATTATTCACCACTTAATCCATTCAACAGACAGATGAACAGAAAGAAACAGGCACAGACAGAACTGTCCTATTACGGACTGTATCTCTTGAACCATCTCAGAGAGAACCGTTTTCCACAAGCCAGCGATGCGGACTTTATCCGCGAACGTGCAGACCATGCCGCAGAAGTATATGAGCAGGCACGGCGTGATGCCCTCTTTGCCGATGCGGCACAAGAGCTTGCCATGTCAGCATTGCTGAAAGGTCTCCGCTTTTCCAAGTACAGCATCCTGTATGATGTTGTTGACCGTGAGTTTCCCCTGGAGGTAGCAGTAGAAGACCAGGAAGCGTTTGTCAAGAACCTCCTGCCTTTGGTTGACAACGTGTATTCCATTTACGACCTCACCGATGACGATTTTGCCCAGTCACCGGACTACGAGCAGCTCTACACAGAGTTGACGGGAGCCGTAGCTCTTTTCATTGAGTCAAATGGCGTACAATAGAAAACAACGTCTGAACGACAACATCAAGGCGATAGAGACGGCATTCATCCTTGACAGGGAACAGCGCACACCGACCGCCCGTGAGCGTCTCCTTCTGGAGCGTTATTGCGGATTCGGTGGATTGAAGTGCATCCTGAACCCTGCCAGGGAACTGGCGGATGCCGTCCATTGGGCAAAGTCAGACCTTGAATTGTTTGCTCCAACAGTGGAGCTGCATAGACTTATCCGTGAAAACAGCAAGAATGAAAGCGAGTACAAACAGTTGATGGACAGTCTGAAACAGTCCGTCCTTACGGCTTTCTACACGCCGTCAGCCGTTACGGAGGCTCTGACGGATGTGTTGAAAGAGCATCAGATTATCCCCGAAAAGGTGCTTGAACCCTCGGCAGGCATCGGTGCCTTTGTCGATTCCGTCTTGGATAACAATCCCAAGGCAGACATTATGGCATTTGAAAAAGACCTGCTTACGGGAAAGATACTTCGCCATCTGCACCCGGAGCAGAAAGTGCGCATAGAGGGATTCGAGAAGATAGAAAAGCCTTTCAATGACTACTTCGACCTTGCCATCTCAAATATTCCATTTGGCGATGTTGCCGTGTTTGATCCGTCCTATACAGCCATGAAAGGCATGAGGGCACTTGTCACCAGACGCATACACAACTACTTCTTTGTCAAGGCTCTTGATACGGTAAGGGACGGCGGGTTGGTTGCCTTCATCACCTCACAAGGCGTATTGAATGCCAAAAACAACAGTGCCGCGCGTTTTATGATGCTCTATCATGCAGATCTCGTGTCAGCGATTCGTCTTCCCAACAACCTGTTCACGGAAAATGCCAATACGGAAGTGGGCAGTGACCTCATCATTCTGCAGAAAAATACCCAAAAGGAGTCGCTGCGAGGAGACGACAACCTGCTTGATACCGTCTATAATGACGAGAACCGCATTCCGACAAACAACTACTTTCTGGAACATCCGGAACGCATTATCCATACAACAGCAAAGTTGGATACAGACCCGTTCGGCAAACCTGCAATGATATACACGCATGAGGATGGTGTGGAAGGCATTGCAGAGGATTTGCGAAAGATGCTCCATGAAGACTTTAAGAAGAACCTCAATTTGAACCGATACTTGGGGATAGAGGAAATAAAGACTGAGGAAGTTAAGGAGGTTGAAGAAACAGAAAAGATAGAAAAAACAGAGAAGATAAAGCCTTCCATTGAGGAAAAACAGAACGACACGGTAGTATCCTTGCAAAAGCAGGAAAAGCCTACTGATGATGCTGAGCTATCCCAAAAGTCCAATCATCAGCAGCCACCAGTCCAAATGACTCTGTTTGACCTTTGGGGAATGGAAGAAGAAAACCGTCAGGCTGTACATTCAACGAAGAAGAAAGCAGAGGTAACAGTGGGTGCTGCCGCCAAGAAAGTGTCAAGGAAGAAAGCAAGTCCGTTGGTAAAAAGCGTCAATCCGACTTTTGAAGTTGTGACAAAGCCTGTGGAAAAAGAAGAAAAGCCTTCGTTGAAAGATGCGAAAGAGCAGGAAACAACACAGGAGACAAAACCAATCCTGCCTGGTGATGAACCATACGCAAGCATCTCTTGGGAAGAGAATCCGCCAATCAACGGCTTTTACGAGATGATGATGACCATGGCTCCCGAAGACAGGGTGCTGCTGCGCCAAAAGGCGGAACTGCACCGTCAGGAACAACTCAAGGCTCTGGGCGTTGAAGATACGCTTGATCCGAAGTTCAAGCCGCCGATGGAACCGATAGAAGTTCTCAAAGTTCAAATCGGGCATGGACAGTCGAAAGAGAATGAGGCAAAAGAAGATTCCAAGACTCAGAGCACATTGAAAGAAACAAATCATGAGCGGGAACAACAAAAAGAGCAAGAAAGAAAGCGGGAAGAGCAGTCAAGGAATAAAGAGGATGTTATGAAGCCCCGTCCATTTGATGAGAAACTGGAAAGTTTTCATCGTGAGGGTTCTATGGTGCTCGACTCTGCCAGAAACATCGGTGTATTGAAAGAACTTACCAAGTATGGTGCTACCTTCATGCCGTTGGATCTGAATATGGAGCAGAAAGAAATGGCAGTCTTGTATATCGCCCTCCGTGATGCCTATCAGAAACTTTACACCTATGAAGCGGAAGAACAGACGGAAAACAAGCAGATGCGTGAGAGTCTGAATGTCTATTATGACGCTTTCTTCATCCGCTTCGGCAACCTCAATGCCAAGCAGAACGTGAAGTTCATCCTTATGGATGCCTCAGGGCGCGACATGCTGTCGTTGGAACGGGTGGAAAACGGACAGTTCACAAAATCAGACATCTTCGACCACCCGGTCTCTTTTTCGCTTGACGAGGTCAGCCATGTCGATTCTCCAGAGGAAGCACTCACCGCCTCGCTCAACAAGTTCGGAAGTATCGACTTGCCGTATATGACTGAATTATCGGATATGCCGGAACAGGAACTGACGGAAGCGCTTAAAGGGCGCATCTATTACAATCCGCTCATAGACGGCTACGAGATAGCCGACCGCTTCATTGCCGGCAATGTCATAAAGAAAGCGGAGCGTATAGAAGAATGGCTGAAGGAAAATCCCGACCATGCAATCGTGAGGGAGGCGTTGGAAGCCTTGAAGGCAAGCATTCCCGAACCGATAGCCTTTGAGGATCTGGACTTCAACTTCGGTGAGCGTTGGATACCTACAGGTGTGTATTCCGCTTACATGAGCCACCTATTCAATACACAGGTCAGCATCGTCTATTCCGACAGCATGGACGAATATTCGGCAAAATGCAGTATGAAGACCATGGCCATCACGGATGAGTATATGGTGAAGGGCTATTACCGCCACTATGACGGCATGAGTCTTCTGAAACATGCCATGCACAACACTTGTCCCGACATGATGAAGAGCATCGGTGAGGATGAACACGGCAACGACATCAAGGTGCGTGACAGCGAGGGCATACAGCTTGCCAATGCCAAGATTGACGAAATCCGCAACGGGTTCACTGAATGGCTGGAGGAGCAGTCTGACTCCTTTAAGGAACGCTTGACCACAATGTACAACCGGAAGTTCAACTGCTTCGTGCGTCCGAAGTATGACGGTTCTCACCAGACCTTCCCCGGCTTGGACTTGAAAGCCCTTGGCGGAAAGTATGGCATCAAGAGTGTGTATCCAAGTCAGAAGGACTGTGTTTGGATGCTTTTGCAGAACGGCGGCGGGATATGTGACCACGCCGTAGGTACAGGCAAAACCCTCATCATGTGCATGGCTGCGCATGAGATGAAACGCCTCGGTATGGCTCACAAGCCGATGATTATCGGGCTGAAAGCCAATGTCGCGGAGATAGCTGCCACCTATCAGACAGCTTATCCCCATGCGAGGATACTCTATGCCTCGGAGAAGGATTTTTCCACCAAGAACCGTGTCAGTTTCTTCAACAACATCAAGAACAATGACTATGACTGCGTAATCATGTCGCATGACCAGTTCGGGAAGATACCGCAATCGCCAGAACTCCAGCGACAGATATTGCAGGCTGAGCTTGATACTGTGGAGGAGAATCTGGAAGTGATACGCACGCAGGGCAAGGACGTGTCGAGGGGAATGCTCAAAGGCTTGGAAAAGCGGAAGCAGAACCTGGAGGTGAAGTTGCAGAAGATAGCCTACAGCATCGAGCAGCGCACCGATGATGTGGTGGACTTCCGCATGATGGGCATCGACCACTTGTTTGTGGACGAGAGCCACCAGTTCAAGAACCTCATGTTCAACACCCGTCACGACCGTGTGGCAGGACTCGGCAACAGCGAGGGAAGCCAGAAGGCGCTTAACATGCTCTTTGCTATCCGAACCATACAGGAGCGGACAGGCAGAGATCTGGGAGCGACATTCCTGTCGGGAACAACTATCAGTAACTCACTGACTGAGTTGTATCTGCTTTTCAAGTACCTGCGCCCCAAGGAACTGGAGCGTCAGGACATCCGCTGTTTCGATGCGTGGGCGGCAATCTTCGCCAAGAAAACTACCGACTTCGAGTTTAACGTCACCAACAACATCGTACAGAAGGAACGTTTCAGATACTTCATCAAGGTACCGGAGCTTGCTGCTTTCTACAACGAGATAACCGACTATCGCACGGCGGAGGCGGTTGGCGTGGACAGACCACAGAAGAACGAGATCCTTCATAACATACCACCGACACCCGAGCAGGAGGACTTCATCCAAAAACTGATGGAGTTTGCCAAGACGGGCGATGCTACCATCCTCGGCAGACTTCCACTGTCAGAAACGGAAGAGAAGGCAAAGATGCTCATTGCCACGGACTATGCCCGAAAGATGGCTCTCGATATGCGCATGATAGACCCGACTTGTGAGGATCATCCCGACAATAAGGCGAGCCATTGTGCGAAGATGATAGCCGACTACTATCACCGTTACGACGGTCATAAGGGCACGCAGTTCGTATTCTCAGATCTGGGAACATACCGACCGGACGAATGGAACGTGTATTCAGAAATCAAGCGCAAGCTGATAGAGGATTACGGCATACCGTCATCTGAAATCCGCTTCATTCAGGAGTGCAAGAACGAGAGGGCAAGAAAGGCGGTGATAGCAGCCATGAACGAGGGTTCGGTACGAGTATTGTTCGGCTCCACATCCATGTTAGGTACAGGCGTAAATGCACAAAAAAGGTGTGTTGCTATTCATCATTTGGACACACCGTGGGTGCGACATGAAGTCGCATAGATAATTGTTGGAATGATACTTTAAGTATCAGTTTTAACCCGCTGTTCCGTCAGCGGTAGCCTACCGACCGATGCACCTTAATGTTGTATTAAGCGGTCGGGACAAAGTACACTTTCACAAGACAAGACAGAACCGTGAGGGGAAGTCAAGTATGGTTAGTATCATACCGTAGAGTGGCGAGGCTGGATAGTATGGTTAGCGTAAGCGAACTGTTAGTAAACTTCGTAATGTCGTAAAAGAGTGCAAGATACTGATACACTCTACCCAAAATGGGATGCGGTCAGATAATCCTCTCCATGGTAGGATTACACGGATGTAAAGACCGTCGGAGGATGAGACAGAACCTAACCTATCCGTTAGTTATCTATGTGGAACATGGTAAGCCTGTACATCTCCTGTCAGACAAAAGACAGGTAAGCTGAAAGTAATGGATGCTGAATGATGTGCAGGTATAAGATAACAGAGAAAGCGAATGCCGTTCTGTAATGGGACGGATAGGGTTTGAGCCACTTATCACGAGTTGACAAGGGACAACATCAACCTACCACGAAAGTGGGCAGACTTCTGTGGTAATGTTTGGGAGGCAAATACCCAACATTAGCCAAATGGTAATTCTTTACAATAAACTTTTAGAACTTTTTAAAGTAGGAATGCAAATGAACGATAAAATCAAAGAAAATCTCCTCGACCAATCGTGTGCGCCGACTGACAACCTGCAATCAAATTGGGACAGAATAGACTGGACTAAGGCGGAGCAAGCTGTTAAGAAGCTTCAAGCTCGTATTGTAAAGGCTCAGAAGGAAGGCAGACATAACAAGGTGAAAGCCTTGCAATGGACGCTTACCCACTCTTTTTACGCAAAAGCCTTAGCCGTAAAGAGGGTTACTTCTAACGGGGGTGGTTGTACTCCTGGGGTTGACAAAGAAATATGGGATACCCCTAAAGCTAAAATGCAAGCAATAACCCAACTCAAACGCAGAGGCTACCAGCCAATGCCGCTGAGAAGAGTTCATATCAAGAAGAGCAACGGCAAACTGCGACCGTTGGGAATACCGACAATGAAAGACAGAGCCATGCAAGCACTCTATCTTATGGCATTGGAGCCTGTATCAGAAACTACAGCTGATACTCGTTCATACGGTTTCCGCAAGGAACGCTGCTGTATGGATGCAATACAGCAATGTCATAACATTCTCCGAAAGGGATATTCTCCCGAATGGATTTTGGAGGGTGACATAAAAGGGTGTTTTGACCATATCAGCCATGAGTGGTTACTTGCCAATATCCCAATGGATAAGGCAATACTCCGAAAATGGTTGAAATGTGGCTATGTTTTCAACAAGCAAATGTTCCCGACCGAGGAAGGAACACCGCAAGGTGGTATAATTTCTCCGACACTTGCCAATATGACTTTGGACGGATTGCAGAAAGCTCTTGCAGATAGATATAAGCGCCATCATGTTAATGGTAAGTTGTATTCACCAATGGTGAACCTTGTACGTTATGCGGATGATTTTATCATCACTTGCGAGAACAAGGAAACTCTTGAAAATGAAATCAAGCCATTGGTTGCTGAATTTATGTCTGAAAGAGGTCTGACCTTATCAGAGGAAAAGACGGTGATAACCAACGTGCATGACGGTTTTGATTTTCTTGGCTTTAATATCCGCAAATACGGCAAGGACATATTGACCAAGCCGACAAAGAAATCCGAGAAACGCTTTATGGAGAATATCCGTAAGGTAATTAAGGAGAACAAGGGTTGCAGACAGGAGTCGTTAATCAGAATGTTGAACTCTAAAATCCGAGGATGGGGAGGTTATTATCAGCATGGAGCGACACGTGATTCATTTCACAGAATCGACCATCAGATATTCCTCTCACTATGGCAATGGGCAAAACGCCGTCATTCCAAGAAAGGGAAACGGTGGATAAAAGACCGATATTGGCATGACATTCGAGGGAACAAATGGACTTTCGCTTCAAAATTCAAGAAACCAAACGGAAAGGAAGACCAATTGACATTATTGTCTCTGACTTCATCGTTTCCATTCCTGCAATACACGCAGATTAAAGGAGACATGAACCCGTTTGATGCAGACTGTCGTCTGTACTTCTATAAAAGAAAGAAGTCGAAAATGCTTGTTACGCTAAAAGGACGCAAGTCACTGCTGTACCTATGGGAAAAGCAAGGACGCAAATGTCCTATATGCGGTGAGCCTATTGATACGCACAAGGCATGGAATGTCATGCCAACCGTTCAAAACGGAAAGAAATGCAATCTGTTGGTTCATGATGAATGTTTTAAATTATCCCGCAAATCAAATGGAAACAAGAAGTAGTTTGAGCCGGTCTCTGCATACAAACAGAGGCTTAGAAAAGCTTGAGCCGTATGAGGGGAAACTCTCATGTACGGTTCTTAGGGGGGAAGAGGGCAGCAATGCCCTTGACCTACCCGATCGACCGTCAGACTTGGCACAGCGTGACGGTCGAGGTGTGCGTGCCGGCAACGAGATTGCCAAGCTGTATGCCGACAACAAGGTGGATGTCATCATCTATGCGGTGGAAAAGTCGCTTGACTCGTACAAGTTCAACCTCCTGCACTGCAAGCAGACTTTTATCTCGCAGTTGAAAAGCGGAGCCTTGGGGGCGAGAACCATTGACGAGGGAACGATGGACGAGAAATCGGGCATGAATTTTTCAGAGTATATGGCTATTCTCTCTGGCAATACCGACTTGCTTGACAAGGCGAAGCTGGAAAAGAAGATAGCCTCCTTGGAGGGTGAGCGCAAATCGTTTAACAAGGGCAAGCGTGACTCAGAAACAAAATTGCAGTCAAAGACGGCAGAGCTGGGCAACAACAAAGCCTCTCTCAAGGGAATGACCGAGGACTACGGCAAGTTTATGGGCAAAGCCAAGAAAGACAAGGACGGCAACATCCTCAACCTCATCACTCTTGATGGTGTGGAGTCCACGAACTTAGAGGTTATAGGAAAGCATCTGCAAATGTTGGCGGAGAAAGAGACAACTGGCGGACAATACAAGCGGATTGGAGAAATCTACGGATTCCCTGTCAAGATTGTCAGCGAGACAAGTTTCGAGAATGGTCTTTCATTTGTTGACAACCGCTTTTTTGTCGAGGGCAATTACAAGTACCAGTACAACTACGGTCACATTGCCAAGTCGGACCCGATAGCTGCGGCAAACAACTTTCTGAATGCCTTACAGAAGATACCAAGCTACATTGAGCAGTATGATTCAAGATGCAAGGCTTTGGAAAAGGAAATACCGCAACTGGAAGAGATAGCTGGCAAGACTTGGAAGAAAGAGGAAGAACTGAAAGGTCTTAAAGTGGAACTGGCGGCGTTGGATAGAAAAATACAGTTAGAATTGGCACCACCACAGGAGCAAGATACTGCTGAAAAACACGAAACAAAGAATATAGAAACAGAACAAAGCATAGTTGGAAAACAAGCACGCTCCGTCTGTCGGTTATGACACCTTATTATATATAGGGGTATCTTGATGTTTTTATCATAATAAGATACCCCTGTTTTTTAGAATAAATCTCAAATTTGTAAACATAACCCCATCATAAAAAATGAATCGCAAGTATTCCTGCTGTGTTTATCAAATCAGGGCCATTGTTGTTGATGACGACTCTACCATCAGCTCATATATACCTTTCCGACACAAGCATATGGTGTTTTCATTTGTACTCCGAGTGTGTACAGTTTCAAACCATGATTTACATTCTAACATAAGAAACTGAAGCCGTGACCATTTGTGTATTTTTGCCAAACTAACTCCAGTACATACAACAGATGTAAAAGATTTCTGCAAAATTGACCGAAATCATAAGAAAAAAACGCCAAACCAGCAAATTTCTTAAAGATTATATCCGTTTATTAAGATTATTTTTGTATATTTGCAGCATTAGTTTGGTGGTAAAGCCTATTGGCCTGCCACGTGACAATAGGACCTTACGGAGCAAGCCTATATCACAATTCTTCTCCGTAGTAACAGTCCGTTCTCTCT
>ERZ1027255.336-NODE-336-length-16508-cov-5.492980_pt1 | contig 16508 bp, 26 predicted proteins | sample MGYA00519261_ERZ1027255 | MGnify/ENA primary metagenome ERZ1027255 (study PRJEB26926, sample SAMN06164399) | human gut metagenome | biome: ENVO:00009003; feature: ENVO:2100002; material: ENVO:00002003 | host: Homo sapiens | place: USA | collected 2012 ...
GTATAAGAGACAGCCATTGCGCCGCCGACGGCCACAGCTGCCGTCTTTGCTACATTTCCCAGCTTGCCTACGCCAGATTGTACGGTCGTTCCCAGACCATTTACTTTTTCCTTGAAATCAGTATCATCGCCTGTAATCTTGATGATTACCGATCCGCTTTCTGATGCCAATGCCGCCCCTCCTTTTAGGAGATCACAGGCACATTGGCACAGTTAGGTGATCTGTTTTCCGTCTATGATGATAATTTCAAACGTGCGTTTACACGCTTGATTCTTGCATACCGCCCACATTCCAGTGCTATTGGCTGTGTCTTTGTATTGCACAGCCGCGTTTTCTCGTCCGCAAAATGGGCAGCATATTTTTTTCAGTTTGTTTCTTTTCATGCTTCTTCGTATGCCTTGCGCAATTCGGCAATTCTAGCAGCTTCGTAATCCTCGACTGTCTGCGGCTGCTGCTGCGTATCAAATTCTAGTCGGCATTGCTCACGCGCTTTCATAACCGATGCCCGCTGTTCCTTCGGCAGCTTTGATGTATCAACCGTCCGAATATATACCAGCCGCCGGAATGGTGTGTCATCACTCAATCCAGCACACAGCTGGCAAAATTTCCACCAGTGCAGATTTGCCGTACATAAATCAATCTTGTAATCTCTCATAAACGATTGATACAGCGCATCTTCGTCCTGCTCGAAGTCATATCCGACTTGTGCGCATCCTTGTTCGCTGCCTGATTCCGCTTTTTGCTCCACGCCGCCGCGATAAAACCAGATCAGGCGCTCTACCGCAGCATCCACGTTGTCGGGGATGTCGTTGCGGTAAAACGCCCGTAAGACCTGTTCGATATTCAATTTGTCACGGTGTACATCTGATTCCAGCTTTGCGAAAATGCGAAAATCTGGATTGATTCGGTATTTTCTGCCATCGACACGCACGAATGTCTGCGGCTTGCGAAACATCACTTGTGATTGCCCTTATAGCGTCGCTTCTTGCTGCTGCTCGGCTTGTTCTGCTTCGCCGGTGTAGTCGTTCTGCGCTGGTATCTGTTCTGCTGCGCATTGGCAACCTCTTTCGTGATGTATTTGAGCACATCAAATGCGTCCATCGCATCCGCATCTTCATGCCCTGCAAAGATTGCATCCGCCGCACCATCGCCGAGCATGTCATCAATTCGATCACATGCAAATGCAAACTGATCTTCCAATGTATCGTTGTTGGTCGCAGGATCACGTCCATACGCCACGAGCTTATTGCCAAGCTGTCGAACTTTTTCCAAAAACGCCGCATCCAGCTTTACCCGAAACGACGCGGACGCAATTTGCAGATCCAGAATTTTCTTTTCCTTGAATTCAAATGCCATATGCGGTCTCCTTACGTTGCGCTGTATGTGTACTCAGTCGGGATGCCGACGGACGATGCTTCCACGGTAAACGCAGCCAGCGCGTTTGCGTCTCCGTCACCGTCTGATGTCACATTGATAGTCAGACTTCCCTTTTCGCCCTTGCCAGTCAGTGCATTGAAATACACATACGGCACAATTACATCCGAGCCAGTACCGTACTTAATCTTATGTCCGCAAGCCCAATCCTGAAAGGCATCGCCAGCCAAGCGCTTGCCGGATACTTCGAATTTTCTCTGCGCACTTGTCCGGCTTGTAGACTTGCCTTCATACATGTAGTTCGCATCCTCTGTTTCAGATTCAATGCTCTGACCCAGTGCTTCTACGTGGGGTCCCGCAACTGTGTAATCCGTTTCCTTTGTCTGTGTAGTTTCGGTCTGGATGCCCAAAACAAAGTGATTTGTCTTTACTTCTCCATCCTTCTTGGTGCCAGGTGTAAAACCAGCTGCCTCAATCAGTTCGCTTACTTTCATCTCAAAAAATCCTTTCTATGTATTCCACTTGCAGCGTGATTCGGTACACAGCTCTGCCATCTTCTACAACAGTCACAATCGCACCCGTGCTGTTGTCGATCACACCAACGCAAGTAATCTTTTCACCCAGCTCCGGATAATCTCCAGTCAGATTGCGCTGGTATATCCAATGCGCAAAATTTTCATACCAGGTCAAATTTTCTGTGTTCTGCGCGATATTTTCGGCATCAAACGGGCAGTCACGTACAAGATAAAACGTCCGCTTTCGGTGGCGCGCCCACATCATCTGTGATACATCTTCCGGTATATCCTCGGCAATAATGGAGAAATCGCCAATTTTGCCTGGATTGCCGTCTACATTCAGGCGCCCACCCGACATGCCATCATATTTTTGCAGCCATTCTCTCAGTCCGGAAATCATCGTGTTCTTTTCGCTCACTTGATTTTTCCTCCTACGATTCGGGCAAAATCAGACAGCACGCGCTTTCCGTCCGCTTGCATGGTGCGCTCTACCCAATTTGCACCGCGATTTGGCGCTCCATGATACGTCAAAGACTTGCCAGTGTAATGCTTTGGTGCTCGTCCGCCCATCGCCTTACCTTCGTGCTGATAGTGCGCGTATGGCGTTGGATACACAATATATCCGTTTCCGCCGCCGCTTACGACAATTTGCTTGCTATTTTTCAGTGTGCCTTGCTGCATCGGCACACGCTTATCTGAATAGCGTGCGATTGTAGTACCGAGCTTTTTTACAGCTGCCGTGCTCTGTCCAAGCCCTCTGCGGCGTAAAATCTCCGCTGTGTTAATGGATGCCGCAACTCCGGTAATTTGCACTCTCATCGCGCTGTCACCTCCACATGATCCAACGGCGTACCAAACAGATACTTTGATACGTTTTCGACCTGACGCCCGCCTGCGTCTATCAGTGCAGCCGCATTGCCCGTAAACGCCCCAATGTCACAGCCGCCAACAACGATGTAATCACCTTGATGCACGGTGCACTCTGCCCAGACATCCGCCGGGAAATCCACCAGCGTAGCCGGTGCACTTGCGGTCGTTGTGCTGCTTGCGTTGATCGCCCGAACATCCTCTGTGTACACGCCGTTTACCGTTGTCGGTTCCCATGCCACCGCATCATCTGTCAGAGATTTGTTGTAAACCGTTACCGTTGCATTGTATCCAATCATCATATAACACCTCTGTACAGTAGTCCGGTGTTTGCAAGGTACAGCACCGCAGCATCATACAACTGCTTGTCTGTGCTCTTACCGGATGCCACATATGTTCGAGACACACCATGATTGCTCTCACTGGCGACTTCGCCGCCTGCATCTTGCTTCGCGTACACATCTGCGACTGCACAGCACGCATTTTTCACGCGCTCATCCGTTGTCCAATCGTCTGTGATCTTGTCCAGCGTCAGTATATCCAGATAAGCGGACGCCTGCCGAGACAGACGGGTAAAGTCTGCCTCGGCGATTGTCTTGCCGCAATAATCGTTGATGTAATAGTCATAGTCTGCGTAACACATGCAAACACCTACTTATCAATCTTTACGTCCTGCGTCTTGTTTTCCTTCGGCTTTTTCGGCTGCCGCAGCCCTACGAATCTGCCCATCACGATGCAGCATAGTGCAGATAAATGCCTGCAACCTTGTTGTCGTACACGTCAGCAATACCGACATTGCGATAACCGAACTTGTACGCATCCGCATCCGGGTTTGCTTCCGGTGTAATGATCTTCGGCGCAACGTGCTTCTCAAACTGGATAACCGCAGGCTTATGAATAATCATAAAATTGATGTTCTTGCCGTTGGTCTTTTCTTTGATGTAGCCGCCTGCTTCCTCGCCGGAAGATGTGCCGTCCTGCTGGTCAATCGCAGTGTAAAAACGTGTCTGCGGCACAGTGATAACCTGTGCAAAGTTTTCCAGCACAGCGCGGGACTTATAGGTTTCCAGATCCTGAATCATGCCGTACAGAGTCGGTGTCACAAACAAATAACGCTGATCCGCTGGAACCTCATCTTCGTCCATCTTTGTTGCGCCGGTACGAATCGCCTTGATGACAGCGTCACCGGTTGCAAGCGCAGCGCCGGCGGCAATCTTGGAGATACCAGTGATGCCCGCATACGTTGCAAATCGAAATGCGTCCAGCTCCGGTGCAACCTTCGTGCGGATGAACTCACCGGACAGACGGCCGAACGCAATGCCTGCGGTTTCCAGATCGTCCATGCTGTCGATAACGAAAGATCTGCCGCGGTCAAAATTGCACTTCACGGTCTCGTTCGTCAGTGTCACGTCACCGGAGACATAGCCACTGTTTCTGCTGTAATCTGCCAGACCCTGCATAGACATCTTCGGGATAATCAGCTCGTTTGCGTTTGCGCCCTGTCGCGCCAGATCAGACGCGCCATCCAGTACGGATGTGCACGAAGCCAGCTTGTATGCTTCGTCAAGCAGCGGCACATACTGCTTTGCCAATTCAATTGCATTTGCCATTATTGTTTACTCCTTTGTGTTATTTGGAAGCCCCATCGCTGCACGCATGGCAGCCATTGCACCCCCAGCATTTCCGCCAGTTGTTCTTCCGACTACACGCGGCTGCGGATTCCCGCCGTCATCGTCCGCGAAAGCGTGTGGGTCGCTTTCCTTGTAGGTCTTTACATAATCGTCAAGACCCAACAGCTTGCCATCTTCCAGCTTCAAGCCTTTGTCTTTCAGGTCGGCCACGAACGCCTTCTTAGCTGCTGCACTGGTAAACTGCATACCAGACACCGCACCATTGACAGCATAGCTATATTCCTGCTCGGACAGCTTATCCTTTAATGCCTGTGTGTCTGTGTTGTACTTGTTTTCCCAGTCGGCCGCCTTCTGCTTGATGCCGTCAATATCCATGTCCTTATACGACTGAATTTCTGTGTTGGCATCGTTCAGCTGGGTTTTCAGTCCATCCCGTTCGGTTTCCAGCGCTTCGATTCTGCTTCTCAGTGCACCGACATCTGTACTGTGCTGGTCCATGATCTGCTTCAAAACGTCATCGCCGATGTCCGGCAGCAAACCCTTGATAAATTCACGCTTCATTGTGTGTTCCTCCTGCCGCTGCGCTTTGTTGTCGCGGGTCGCATCCGCTGCGGTGCCGTAGTTTTGCGACTTCGGCACGGTCAAAAATAGAGCAGTTTACCGCCGTACTCAGGGCATAATAAAAGGCTATTGGTTTACTGCGACGCTGATTTCGCGTCCGTTTTATGCAATAGCCTTGGTATTCGGTTGTTAATAATCAAATAGGTTCATATGTCTGTTTAAAAATATCCGGCTTGCAGGGATATACTTCACCCTTAATGCCGCGAATAATATAATCACCCGGAAGAGCATAATGTATTCCTTCTAAGGTTTTGATTGCCAGACAGATTCTAGGATTGAGACCCATACCAAGATAACCTCTTTCTTCCGTTAGAATCTCACATGTGCCGGATTTAATCATCTCAGCAATCCACGTAGGGTCTTCCAGCTGGTTCTCGTCACCCGTCCAGCAAAATGCTTCAACGACTATCGGCTTCTTTTTATACTTCATGGTGTCTCCTTTCAGAAACAAGGTTCACTTGTTTTTCGCAACAGCTTTTACAAACGCTCTCACAACTTCCAATGTAGCCGCCACGCCGAGCAGCAAGTAATATACCGCAGACATTTTCAGCTTTAGTCCAATCATCAACAGCATAATTCCATAAATCATAGTTTCCTCCTAAAAACGGGTATAACAAAACCGCCTTTCCGAAGATTGGCGGTTTCCGATTTCAATATTTGATAATTCCTGTTCTTTTTTGCTCTTCGTAATACTCTTTCCAATAGTTATACGATTCCACAGCTTCTGGCGGAGCTTTCTCTGTCAGATGTGGCAGCCCTTCATCATCATACCATACCCACTCAGGGTTGGTTTTAAAATACAATAATTTTTTCACATGATCACTTAATGTCATATAGCACCAGCCTCCTTCATGAATGTAGTACAGAATTCTCTTGGCTTGTTACTAGTATACCATTCGCTAAATGATTCTGCAATAACCTCTTGACATATAGGGATGGTATCTACTGTAGAGTACTGAGATAGTTCTTTCGTCAGTGCATTTTCACGTTGTTGAACATTAACGTAGCCATATCCCATATCTTTAAGAACTTTATCTATTTTCTTTTTATAACCCGTCATGTTGTTCGCATATGCATAAGCATGTCCGAACTCATGATAGAATGCACCATCCGGAGTTGTGCCCCGCGGAAACCATCCTTCTTTTACCAATTTTTCATACTCTTCACAATGATAATTCCAATTACCTATGGTCTGTTTGTTGTATCCTATCGTTTTTGTTTTAGGGTTATACCAACCAACGGTATCAGAATTTTTGCTGTAAGAATACGCTATGGTTAAGCCTTCCGCGACTTGTGGATATACAGTTGCCATGCGCTCAAAAGCCGACAACATATGCGATAAAGTCTCTTGATCTCCATAGTATCTATCAAAGCCTTTCACAGTGTAACCCTTCTCTCGCATCTTTTGAGAAAAGTTTTCTATCATATCAGCTTGCTTTTTCGCGGTTGTGCCCGCTTTTCTCGCCTGGCTTCCGCCAACCCAACGGTTTCCTGTCTTGCGCTCTGAACCTTCAATCCGGTTTGCTCCAAGAAATCCCGCTGTCGTTCCCGCCAGCTACGCAGCTTAACTGCTGCTTCTGTCGTGTCCAATCCAGCGGCTTCCATTGCTGCATACTCACGCTTCCATCGTCTGATTTGGCGTTCATTATGTCGCTGCATTTGGCTTGCTTCATACTCGGTGTACATTTTCCCGTTGTAGGAAATACTCTTATCCTCGTAGCTTCTCAGCTGGTCAGATGTGTATGCATGTCCTGCACCCTCGAAGTACGGAAAAAAGCTGTGTCGGCAATTCCAGCCACACAAGCCCGCGCCTGTTCCGTATCCCGTTGCTGACCGGAAATCTAGATACTTTGGATTTTTCCCGGACAGACTGAACACCTGCCCTTGCCACACAACATGTGAGGGACGCGCACCGGCGTGTGCCGTAGTCTCTACCAAGTCGCTGTCCAACTCATCCGCAAGCTGTAGCTGCATCTGTGCCGCTGTCTGGTTGATGCCGGTTACAACAGACCGCCTGACCGCCACTTCCAGCGTGTCCGATCTGCCGGACGGATACTGTACCGCGTGCAAGCCTTGCCGTGATAGCTCTTTGACTGCACTGCGTATTGCTGTGCTGTAGTCAAAAGCTCCGCTCTGTACTTCCAGCCAAGCGCGGTCAAGCGCATGTACAAACTGTGTTTGACCAGCGGACGCTGTTGTTTTCGTCAGATTCTTAAACAACTTTCCAGTTGATGTATATCCGGCATTCAGGATATTCTTCATCTCTTGTGACAATGCCGTCGGAACATCTGTACCATGCTGTCGGTAATACTCTCGGTCAGTTTCGAGTGCATCGTCACAGGCTTGCTGCATCAGCTGTTTGATTTCATCTTTGCTCTTGCCGGTCAGCTGTGACAGCTGCTTGATGATTTCCTGCTGCGTCACATTCATTTCACGCAGCTTTTGCCGCTGGTGCTCTGCCGCCGGTATCCAGTAATCATACTGTGCCAGCCGCCGCGCCATGTCAGCAAGAATATCCTGCTCAGCCTGTGCATACAGCGCAACCAGCGCATCCGGCAAGCTGTCTAGTACATTCGGGTCAAGCATCGCCGTTCAACCCAAACGGATCCGCTTCGTCTGTTTGCACCGGCATCATCTTCCGTGCTTCTTCCTCGCTGCACCCGAAGTACCACGATAGCAGCAGTTCCGGGCGGATGTACTGTGCCGATGCCATCTGCATACGCTGCGCAAACTCCTTGTCAGTGTCTACAACAATGCTGTCATCCCAGCCGAACGATACTTCATATTTTCCCGCCGGTGCAAGATGGTTGATGGTTGCCCATACATCCATCGCGTAAACAACATCGTTCAATGCATGTTCCAGCGCCGCTTGCAGGGATGCAACTGTGGAATACGATCGCTGCTTGCTCGCCTTGATTTCTTCCGCCGTTTTTTCGACTGTTTGCGGATCCGATAATGTGCCATAGGCAAGCCCACACTGGAACTCAATCAGCTGTAAAATGTGTTGAAAGCCCTTGTACAATGGCTCTTCGCGGATTTCCGGGCTAAACACCTGATACAGCGGCTTTTCGTTGTCGCCCAGATCAAGCGCGCGGAAAAGGCGCTGGAATCGCTTGGGGATTTTGACACCGCCATTGCCATCCGGCATAAATGCCTGTGCAGAAATATCTACGGCAAGCTCCGTGCCCTCGAACTCCCACAGCATCCGGCTCCATTGCTCGTCCGCCTGCCGGATGGTATCAACCGCACGTGCATATACTGACACGCCAAGCGGGCTGTCACGGTCAATGTTGTTTGCAAGAGGTACGCGGAAATAGCCAAACAGCGGGCGTGCAATGCCGTCAAGCGTCAGCTCGCTATCCAGCTCAGCCCATTGCGGCACCGCATCCAGCGACACGGGTACGCCGATGCTGTCACGATCATATGACATGTAAGCAACATTTTTGATTGTGTACGTTGTGCCGGTCAACTGGTGACACTCAAAGCGCGTATAAAACTGCCGACCGCGTGTGTATCTGTCAACGAATACGCCGCCGGACAAATTGCCAGATGCATCAAAACCGGTTGGGAAAAAGCGGTCTGCCGGAACGCAGTCAACAATGAGTTGTCCCGCATCTGTAGGATACGGCTTGAACGCCATGCCACCCAGCGCGCAGCCCTGCTCGATCTTTTGCTGCAATCCCGCAAGCAAGCGTCCATACTGCTCGTTGATGTATTCGGCGCGTGCGCTGCCGCTCACCTCGCTTTTTACTTCGAGCACCGTGAGCCGCGCCAGCTCTCCGGCAATAGCAGCAGGCAGTCCAAGCGGAACTGTTGTGCTATTTTTCCAATCCGGCTCGTTGCGGTACATCCTCTCCCACTGTTCCAGCGCGACTATCATATCGCTGGAAACATCTACATCCATGTGTGTTGCCTGTTTGATATTTGATGCACCAAGCATCTTGCTTACCACCTGCCTTATCCATGACAAAAATTTTTGAAACATCTTACCACCTGAATTTCTTGTGCAGAACGGTCATGCAAAAATAGCGCATGTCATCCATCGCGTGATCGTTCTCCTTAATCACTGCATCCTCTTGCTTTTTATCGTCCCAGCTGTACGCCGAGAATTCTCGGATAATATCCGTACAGCTCTCATGGACTCGGATACGTTCCGCGTTGAGCAGTGAGTTTGTAACGCGAATACCGTCCAGCACAGCATTGTTTGCTTTGCTGACACGATACTTGCCATGCCGCCGGATTGTCTCGATAAACGATGCCGCAGACGGGTCTATTACAATCGCCTGAATCGTCCGACCTCCCGCCAGCTTGTCCAGTGCGCTGTAATACTCCTCATCCGTCTTTTGTTGGCGCTCCTCGCGTCCGTTGTAGTAATACTCTGCTGTGCGGTACGCTGTGCCGCCATCAATGCACCACAGCCCCATAGAGCACGGATTCATCGTGCCGTAGTCGCAGCTGATGTAATACAGCCCCTTATTCGGACAGTTTGACACAACATGCTTTTCTGCTTTGAATGTCGGATACACCAGTCCTTCCGCGCGTTGCCACTGACCGAGAATGTACCTTGCATAATAAACCGTTCCAGCGTATTCTTTCTTCAGCTCCGACACAATATTTTCCGGCAGGCATCCGTCATCAATCGTATATGACTGCTGATAAATATCTGCGTCAGAATCTAAAAACTGCTTAAACCAATGCAGCGGGCTGTCTGGATTGCACGTCCCATCAAAGCGGCTGTGTTCGCAGCGCAAACGCGATTTCAGCATCTGAAATACATCGACCGACCATGTTGTAACCTCATCGCCGTAAACGTACTCCATTGTTGCGCCCTGAATCTTTGCCACTTGATTCTTCTTGTCTGCGCCAATCGCATAGCACTTCTTGCCAAATAACTGCACAGTGTTTTTGCTGCTAATCGTACCGACAAGCACATCTCCCCAGATATTTCGCATCGGATCCAGAATGTTGCGTTCTAAGGTACCCTGTGTGTTGCCGATCAAGACAATCAATCCCTCGCCGCGGCACGCCATGATGCGCTTCGGAATCGTCACAGCGTAATCTATCCAACTCTTTCCGCTGCCGGTTGCACCAGTCTTGACATTCCATCTGTGATTGCAATGTCGTAAATACATCTGCTGATACTCAGTCAATGGCACTGTCAATTTCTCCTAACAACTCAGCTGCACGCGCAAGCTGGTCTTGCTCTGCATCCTCTCGCGGCGTGCTCTCACCAATCATATCAATCACAACCCTTGCGGCGCGTGCATCGCCGTCCGTTGCCGCATCGACCAATCCCATAATCATGAGCATCTGATTGTCAATATCTTCTACATCGACATACCGCCGTACCGCCTTGTTAAACTTTCGCTTGTCGGATACCGGCAACGAAAGAAACAGATCAGCAGCTTCTTTCATGCTGCGCTTTCTGCGTCTTGCCTTACCGGATGCGATGCCGGCTTTCCTGGCGTTTTCTCGGCGTTCGCTCGGAGTTCTTTCTTCATTCGGTATCAAGTTTTCTTCATTCGCCACCGTCACCACCTTCCTTTTTCATAGCATAACAAAATCGCCCACGAAATCCGCAGACGGTTGAAATAATTTGAATATTTTTGAATTTTTTACTGACCGAAAGAAAGGAACATCAACATGTCAGAAAGTAAATATCAGTCTCAAATGAAGAATCTCCGCAAGAATTACGTTCGTTTTCCGCTTGATCTCAAGCCAGACGTATTAGAAGCTTTCCGCGCCGCTTGTGAGAAGAACGGAACGAAAGCTACTACTGAAATCAAGAAGTTTATCAACCAGTATATTGAAGACAATCAGTAATTGATTGCAAGCCGCCGGTTCATGCCGGCGGTCTTTTTTGTACAGCAAAGCCGCCCCGATTGGAGCGGCCCGCTGAAAGGAGATTGAATATGCCATGACAAAAAATGTCATTTCATTGGAGCTGCAGGTTGGATTTGAACCAACGCCCTGCCGATTACGAGTCAGCTGCTCTACCACTGAAGCTACAGCAGCGTATTGCCGGTCTTTCCCGGCTGTCAGGGAAACAAGTAAAGTATGTGTTGTTTTATATTGGAGAAAAAGGAACCAATGCGTTTGCGGTGCAAGCAGCAGATTCCCAGCCCGCCGCTTCGTTCACCTTTTGGACACTACCAGTATAGCACGCATTTTCGGAAAAATCGTCCCGTTTTTTTCCCAACTTCTCGTTACGTTTCCACCTCGCCATACAGCGCCAGCGTAAAACGCCGTAATGCTTTTTCTTTTCGCCGATATACTTCGGACTTTTCTACATGCAACTCTTCACAGAGCCACTCTGCATGTCCTTTACGCCTATTTACATAAAACATGTCCAACAAATATCTATCTGCATCTGTCAAGGCTCTGAGGGCTTTATTTACCCACTCTACCCATTCTGCCGTCTTTTGTTTTGCTCGTTCCAGCTCTGTTCGTTCAGAAATGTTGTTCAGCAGCGCGTCCTCGCGGCAATTTCCGCCGCCGTGTACCGCTGTGCTGTCCGTTGTTGCCGACCGCACGCAAGTCATCTCTGCTTGCAGCTGCGCAATACGCTCTGCCACAGATTCAAGCGACTGTTCTTTTGCTGCGTAATCGCGCAGCTTTGATTCCGCTTCTTTGACCCAGTTCAATGTTTATCCTCCGTTCTTTCTTTCAGCCGCAGATGTCGAAGCATCCAATTGATGTGATCCAGCCTGCGTGCAGCAGCAGGCAAAGCCTTCCAGTACTCGCGCAACCAAGCCTTGTATCTTTCACACTGCTTCCAGCCGCAGCCGCGACCAGCTGCACACGCGGTTGCCCCGCACGTGTCACAAGGCCGTTTCATTGTTGTCCCTCTCTTCCAGCCGCTGCATCCAGCGTGCTGTTTTTTCCTCTCGGGTGTGCGCCACGCGCTCCCAGTCCGCAATGGACAGGATTTCACCCAAGCAGACCTGCACGTCTGCCGATTCTTCAAGCAGCTTTTTCCAACCTGCTTCCGGTGTTACCGGCGTCGGATTCGCGCCGTCAATGATGCGAATCATTTTGCTCGCCGCGGACGCCAGTTCCGCCGCTTCCTCTACCAGCTGGTTCAGCAGCTGCACTGTGTTCAGATAATCCGATGGTCTTGTTTTCATATCAACTTTCCTTTCATCTTTTTCAGGTCCGCTATACGTTTCCGGCAGCCATTCGCTGCACGAAATCCAGTGCAGCGAGCTTTTCAAAGCCTGCACGGCCATGCGCAGAGCTTCCAGTTCCAGCCTCGTTTGCTGTCTCAATTTTCATGTTGTCCTCCCAGTTTCACAATCTTGTTCAGCGAACAGATCGTAAAGTATGTTTCATCTCTCGCTGCTACAATGTCCGCGTACTCCGGCTTTCTTTCGATGCTTCCGTAGACCTCAGCCAGCTGCGTTACAATCTGCTTGTATGTACTGCCGACCGTATCGCCGTTCGCAACAATCGCCGATGCGGCAAAGGCTCTGCCGTTGATTCGCAGCGTGATGCCGTATCCGGTTTCGTTCGCGCGTGCTTCGAGTTCAAATACTCGTTTCATGCTCGTCCTCCTTCACTAATTTTCTGATAATTCCGCGTTCAACTTCATACGCGACCACCATTGTTTCATCTCCCAATCCACAAATTTCTTCGCTTACGGTCTCCTGCACCAGCTGGATAATCTCGGACGTTGTGTACAGCTTTTCACCGCCCGCCGGTGCGGGTTTTGTCATCCTTTCGACTTCCTTGCACAACGTGTGCGCAGCATGATAACACGATGCTTGCATTTCGTTCATCGCGCTGCGCAGCTGTGCCACACGGTCATCAAGTTCTGTTTTCATCTGTTCAAAGCTTTCCGCCGTTGTCATTCTGTTCCTCCTGTTCCTGTCCTCTTGTCATTGCCTTGTATTCTGTCAACCAGTCCTGTTCCCAAGGTTCCAGCGGCGCGTTGGATGCCGTGACTGGATGCACGTTGCTTGGCACGCCGTCTGACGCCCAGCGACGCAGGATGTTCGTTGCATACCCTTCCGGTACGTTTGCGCCGGTGCTTTTATCTATCGCTGCGCATATGTAACCTACCGAAAGCCCTGTCTGTCCTGCTGACCGAATAAATTCCCGTGATGGTTCCCTGCCGACCTTATCAGCAAAGTAATTTCTGATTACCACATCAGCATCAGAATCAGCGTCAGTGTGCGCGCTCTGGCTGCGCTCTTCTGCTTCTCCTTCTGTCTTCTGACTTCTATCTTCTTCCTTCTGACTTCTCTCTTCTGACTTCTCTCTTCTCTCTTCGGTTTTTTGGGTTTTGTTGGGTTTCGTTGGGTTTTTATTTTGCCCATCAGAAAACCGTTCGGTTTTTTCAGAAACCGTTGGGTTTTTCTTTGGTCTTCCGCCCTTGCGTCCATTCTCTCTGTTTTTCTCGCACGTTTCTTTGTAATGTTCCAGCGAGGAATCAATATCTTCACGGAAAATTTCAAACGCAAAGCCAACAATTCCGTTAACCTCAGGGATAGCACCGCCAGCCGCATAATCAAAAAGCGCCGTGAGCAGCTCACCGCGCTGCTCCATTGACAAATATTTTAATTTATCTTTGTTTTTAAAAAACAGCGGGAAGAAAGGTCTCTTGCTGCTCACTGTTTGCTCCTTTCTGCCGAGGGATTTCTCCCCCGGCAAGATACTTCTTTGTTATGCGAGAATAATAACGTCATCGCGCAGTTCCTGCGGAATCTCACGCTCAAAATACGCTTTGATGTTCCGAATTGCGGCATTCTTCCACGCGTTTCCGTCAGCCTCAAACAGCGCAGCACTTACGCCATCCTCGCCGCCCTTCAGTCGGAACACGAAGCGCCGCATTGGCTGTTCCGCATCACTGAATGTGCATAGCGGTGCAAGCTGCACCGGATTTGGGATTGCCACCTGCGACGCAGTCAAGATGCCGGTCTTTGCCGTGACAGTCTGTGTGGTTCCGTCATCGCTCTGCGTCACAGAATTGGTATCTGTCACGTGAGAAACCAGCTTTACAAGCTCACTCGTGGTATCATCCTGCAAAAAATACGCCTGCATGGCTACGATAAAGCCCTCAACGCTCATATAGCGTCCGAACGGGAATGTCGCAGTTTCGTCTCGCGCAAGCATCAAAACCTCGCGTTCCTTATCGCTGTTCAGCTCATGATTCAAGCTTACCCTGTTGAAATCTTCGATGTGAATAACATAGCGGTTGTTGATGTCCTCGGCATCATCATCCGTTCCGTTTGCGATGTAATCAACGATAGAAGACAGGGTGTGCGTCTCCATCGTCGGCGCAAGACGTTCCGATGCGATATAGTGCAGCTGCTTGTCCGTGTATTCTTTGCCGTGCGATGACACAATGTTCGGCTGCGCCATCTCTACGATTTTCTCGATTGCTTCCTTCAACATAATCATTACCTCCATTACGCTCTTGCCTTAATCGGCGTTACATTGCCCGTCTTCAGTGTGAACTTCACCGAAATGCTGCGCGCTTTCTTCGGATCGGTGTTCACGTCCTTCAAATTCTCCAAAACGCGCTGTAAATCGCGGTCAGCCAGCTCCTTCACGCCGCCTTCCATCAGGTCAAGCAGGCTGCACTGTTCGGTCTCGCCTGTTTTCATGTTGACTTTTAACATCGTTTTTCTCCTTTCATTCTTTGCAAATTCGAATATTGATACCGGGAAATTCCCGTTCAAATCGCTCTAAAAATCGTCCCGCATCGCCGCTGCTGGATGACATATGCAACAACCAAATTCTCCGTACTTTACTCAAATCCAGCTTGTGCAGGTACTTGATGGTTGTTTCGATTTCCATGTGTGAGCGGCGAATGCGCTCTTTCACCTTGTCCGGCAGCCGCGAAAGCCTGCCCAGAAGTTCATCCGCATAGTTGCATTCAATCGCAACCTGTGTCAGGCCAGACCACCGGACATTCAGGTTCACAGTATCTACAGCAAACAGCAGCCTCTCTTTTGTGTTCGCGTCTTCGATGGCATAGCCAAAAGGCTGTGCTGTATTATGATAAGTATCAAACGCTGTGATTTGCAGCGAACCCACCTCAACCGTTTCATGCTGTTCCATGATGTTCGCTTCTTCCAAATCCAATGCAATCGCTGTACCTTCCGACATATAAACCGAAACTCCAATATCGCACAGCTTTTTGACACACTTGGCATGGTCCATGTGTTCATGTGTGATAAACGCAGCATCAAGGCTGCTGATTTGCACCGGGCTGCGCTTGCGCAATTCCTTCATTGTCAAGCCGGCTTCTAACAGAATTGTTGCGTCGCTACCGGAAACCAGATAGGCGTTTCCTTTACTGGAACTCGCAAGAGGGAGGAACATCATATCGGGCACTCCTCTTCGGTTTCCGGCTCACTTTCATCGCCTTCGGATGACTTTTCCTCAAGGTCGTCCTCCGGCGGATTCTCCGCGAACTGTGTAGACTTCTTGATTTTGCCCTGAATCCATTCCGGCAGCTTTGCGAAAACTTCTTCGTCACGCTCGTCAATGTCGTAAGCAAGCAGTTCTTGTTCTGTTGTCGGAGCCGGCACGCCCTTCGGCAAAGCTGCAATGTTTTCAATGCGATTGTATGCGCCGTTGTCCCCGTCTTTCACGATAACGGTCAGCATACAAGGCTTTCCCAGCATGGATTCAATATCAAAACCGTCCCCGTCTGTGTCCAATTCGCTCTCTGTAAAATCCCGGGACCGCCATGCGACAAGGTGCTTGTACAGCGCAGCCTTTTCATTCAAGCTCGCTGTATATTCCCGCGACAGCCAGCGTGGCTTATCTTCCCCGTCTACGTTGACGGTTTCGCCGGAAATCTCAAACAGCAGCATCAGCTTATCTGCATAGTTTTTGAAATTCTGGTTGTACTGCTCGCCAAGATCAATGATGCCGATGCAGATTCCCAGATATGTACCGCCTGCCAGCGGCGGCACAGTTGTCCGTTTTTTTCTCTTGAGTTTCAAGCTCATACTTCACACCTCAATTCAGTATCGTTTTCGGACACTACGAGTCGAATAACCTGCGTGTCCATGTTGTATAAATTTGTCACGCTCTCTGCGTTGTCCACAAAGAGCGGAACATGCACGTTGTAAAATTCCGACAGCGTTTTGATGCAGTCCAAACCGGCATTGATTTGCATTGCGCTGTTCAGGTCTGCATAAGGTACGCCGCCAACGACCGGATCACAGCAATCCTGCAAGCTGCCGTTGATCGCTTCGGTAAACAACCGGAACGTTACCAGCCGGAATTTTCCGTTGACTGCAGCGGAAACGCGCTCAACCTTTTCCTGGATAAACTGTTCGCACAGATCCAGCATGCAATCAATATGTTCGATATATGCCGCCTTTGCGTGCCGTTCGTTTTCCAGTTCCGCAATGCGATCTTCAATAGACTTCCTCAGTTGCACCTTTGATGCAATCGCGTCCTGCTGTGCTTTCTGCTGCTCTGCATCGCAAATCTGCTCGCGCAGCTTGTCCTTTTCTGCGCTTGCATGTTCGTCCCACGC
>ERZ1027255.348-NODE-348-length-15944-cov-7.655296_pt1 | contig 15944 bp, 14 predicted proteins | sample MGYA00519261_ERZ1027255 | MGnify/ENA primary metagenome ERZ1027255 (study PRJEB26926, sample SAMN06164399) | human gut metagenome | biome: ENVO:00009003; feature: ENVO:2100002; material: ENVO:00002003 | host: Homo sapiens | place: USA | collected 2012 ...
CGTCAGATGTGTATAAGAGACAGCCGTTATATATTAATCATATATATTAAAAAGAAAATATATAAAAGAAAAATATAACAAGTATGTAACGGGGTGCAAAAGTTGCATTTTCTAAAAAATTCTCCCGATTATCTGCCAACCTTCAGACCTCCGTCAGAGATACTTCCAACGCCGTCCTTATGACGGGTATATTTGCCGGTGACACCGCTCAGATGCACGCCGCCAACACCATCCAGATCAACATTCAACACTTGGCAATCAACCTTGGCGCTTACCTTACCCACGCCATCATTGTTGATCTTCAGGTTTCCGCCCTTGAAGAAATCGAGCGTAACGGAGCCTACACCCTCGTTATCCACCTTCAGGTCGCTCATCGCCACATTGCCAACCTTTACGGAGCCTACACCTTCGTTGTCAATCTTCATCACGTCGCCCTTGGCATGATCGATGCTGACGGAGCCTACCCCCTCGTTGGTAACATCCAGCTTGTTGGCAAGAATCTTATTGATACTGACAGAGCCTACGCCTTCATTATCGATTTCCAGGCGGTCGCTGTTGATAGACTTGGCATAGAAAGCCCCTACCCCTTCCTGAGTAATCTTCACCAAGTCGGGGCTGGTGATATAAATCTTCAATCTATACTTTTCAGAGTTACACATGGCAGGCACCTTGAGTCTTCCCGTCAGACCGATCTTCACTTCGCCGTCTCGATACACCACCTTGATTTTCTCCTTGAGTTTCTGAACGAACTCAGCATCCTTGATGGCAGAGTAATCCAGTCGAACGCTGCATTCATCGCCGTCGTTCTGTGTATAATAGACACTGGCAACCATATCCACGTCGATAGCCTTGAAAGGCTTCTCTCTCAAATCATCCTGCGTAAACTCCAGGCTTCCTCTCATTTCAGAAGAGGTAGTAGAACCCATACTGCAGGAACAGATGCCCATAGAGGCAAGAAACAAAGTTGCCGAAGCAACCCAAATACTCATTGTTTTCATACTTTTTCGATTTTAAATTTCCTATATTCTGATGCTTAGACGCAAAAGAAACCCGAAAGGTTGCAAAAAAGCCCAAAAAGATTGCAAAAAGAGCCACAAATGTCTGGCAACAGAGCCTCTATTACCTTGCAATAGAGCCTTACTTGTCATCCAATTAAGCCTCAATTAAGGTTTACGTTAGGCTTAATTGAACGTTACGTAAGGCTCTTTTAAACAGCAAGCAAGGCTCTTTTGAAACAAGAAAAACATGCAAAGGAATGAAAATATATCCCCAAAAACTTGCAAGTTCAAGAAATAAATCGTATTTTTGCCGCAGGAATTTTAAAAGCAATACACTATGACAGCATTAGAGTTACAATCAGAATACCAGTCACTCGTCAGCATAATAGCTAACGAAGACTACGAGACAATTAGCAAGGCAGTCAAAGCACTTAAGAAAATATTGTCTCCCAACAAAACAAAGGCTAAGAAAATAACCAAGGCAGACTTAGTTATAGACCCAAGAATTGCAGCTATGACCAAAGGCATTCATACGCCTGAGACATTCGACTACAAAAATGAATACTACAAGGACTATATAAAATAAGCTGATATGATACAGGTTTTCTTAGATACAAACGTGATAATTGATTATCTTGGAAACAGAACAGGGTTTTACGATGATGCAGCAATCATCATGAGCTTAGCTATCAACAAAAAGATAGAATTACACGCAGCAGCTTAAGAAACGTACCCGGATTTTAGACATTTTCACAACTTCGTTATCGCTAACAAAAGGTAACTCCATAGCACTCAGTACAAAAGATTTTCCACTTTAAGAATATTTAACCCGTAAATCTACTCTATTTGCAATAATTACAGTATATTTGCACCGTGAATTTGCAGATAGAAGAGTAATGGCTTAGCATTCGCACTTTGCAGTTGCCCTAACACCTGCTAAAAAAACATTTATTATTCGAACTGAACTTAAAAATAAGTGTCCGAACTGAACTTAAAAAGCGATTATTCGAACAGAACTTAAAAAATAAGTAAAAGTAAAGGTAATAATGAAACACAAGGTAATGATGAAGTAAAGATAATAAAGTCTAAAATAAAATTAAAACTATTAATAGATATGAAGGTAATCAATTCCAAGCTTGCTGCCATCGGTTTGGCGGCATTTGTTTTCGCATCATGTAGCGACAGCAACAGCGATCCTACTGGTGGCCCAGACTCTAAAGTGGATGTTGCAGAGACTATCACTGCAAATCTTACAAGCAGCTCTGCAGCAGAACTCGCTGCTCGCGTTTCAAACTACAAGAACACAACAGCTAATGCAAGAAAGTTCTTCTTCTCAAGAGCAACTCAGACTAGAGCATTTGCTTCTGCCGACAAAGTAAATATCCCTGATCCTCCTAAGGATGCAAGACAGTGGAGCGGTGCAGAAGACATGACTCCAGGCAAGACATATCTGATCACCAGCAAGACTACACTCGACATGAGCGGTCACAAGCTCGCTGGTACTACCATCTTCGTAAAGGGTAGTTCAAAGTTGATTTTCGACAGTTCTATTGCAGGCTGTACCATTTACGTTGACGGCGGTGCTACATTGGAGTACAAGGGCAAAGGTGCCTTGGAAATTCCTGCTGACGCAACCATCATCAACGATGGCGGTTCTATCATTGCAGAAAACGATATTACCGTAGCTGGTAAGCTGTACGCTAAATATACAAACGAAAAGGGCGGCATCGGAGCTATCAACGCTTATGACAAGAACGACAAGAAGGCGATCATCACACCAAAGCACAACATCACATTCAAGAACGGTTCAGAGGCATACATCGGCGGTTCTATCCGCGCCGTTGAGTTGAACATCGAGGAAGGCGCTACTGTAAACGCAACCAAGCACATCATGAACGCTGCAACAGTTAACGTAGATGGTGCTTTACAGTTCGGCGGCTTCTTGAGAACAGAGACCTTGAACGTCAAGGGCGAGATGATTGCCAGCGAGAATTCTGCTATCAAGGCTTCAAAGGTATTCAACGCAGAGGCTGGTTCAAGGATCACTGCAGATTACATCAACGTTACCAACGATCAGAAAGATGCTACTCTCAATCTGAAGGGTAACTGCAAGATCAATATCAATAACAAGAGCGATATCTATACCAACAATATCGTAACTGATAACACAAATTCAGGTCAGATTACCTTGAACGACGATAACGCCATCGCTGTTATCAAGGCTAAGAAGTTCACCAACACAGGTGCCAACCAGATTCAGGCATTGGCAACATCTGGTAACAATGCAACCTTCCTGCTCCAGTTCACAGAGTGCTATACTGGTACAACTAAGGAGAATACTTTCGAGGATCTCGACATTGCAGCTTCTTACCTCGACTACGATAAGGCAACTAATGGTAAGGGTGTCAAGGAGAAAGCAGATGGCGCAGACTACAAGGCTTATGGCTTTGAGTGGGCAGGTGATCCTGCAACTATCATCGCAGCTCCAAAGCTTGACTTGGTTGCAGAAGACAAGAATAAAGACAATGACATGTCTGCTACTTGCATCCAGCCAGGAGAAAACGGCAAGTTCTATGTAGCTTACCATACAAACGGCAAGGCTTCTAATGGAGCTATCGAGGCTATCAGTCTGGCAAACAACACCTTGACTATAGATCAGAGTGTAGAATCAGACAATGCAACCAATGACTACAACCACATTCTGGTAGATGGCAACACCCTTTGGGTAGCAGGTAGCCAGAGCGGAAACAAGAGCCATGCTGATGATGTAACAGGTGTAGGTCCGTTCATGGGACAGATTTCACTGAACAGCGATGGTACATTCGCTAACCAGATTAAAATTTCTGCTATCGACAGGAAGACCAAAGGCATGGATGCCAACTGTGTAGCTAACTTCAAGAATAACCACATTGTTGCAACCACCAATGGATTCACTATCTTTAATGCAAAGATGAACAAGTGGAACGAGGGTAGCACTGAGGGTAAGTATCTTGTTGCAGCAAACGGCAAGCTCTACGCATTGACAGTTGATGGCACACTGACAGCATATAACGACAATGAAATGCAGGACGTTGCAGCAACATATAATGTCGGTACAATCTCTCCTAAGGGCAACAAGGCGGTGATTGCAGTAGATGAAGCCAAAGGTGAGATTTACGTCTGCAAGGGCGAGAATGGTATCTCAAAGATTGCTGCCGATGGTACAGTTAGCCAGTTCTTCGATTGCCCAACATTCAAGGCATCTAATAAAGCTGAGAACTTGGAAGCAGGAAAGGAATACGTGAAGGGTTGCGCTAATGGAGTTTACGTTACAGCTAACAACGTATTTGTAGCTTGCGGTTCATACGGTCTGGTTGTTCTCGACAAGAATGGCAAAGAAGTTTGCCACCGCAAGGCATACAACGGCAAGTCTGCCAACTTCGTAACAGGCGATAACGACAACAACATCTTCGTTGCATATGGTCAGAGCCGTGTACAGGTATTCAAGCTTACAGATACCAAGAAGTAATACGAATAAAAGAAATAATCCTTGTTCTCTCCCACTCCTTGCGAGTGGGAGGGAACATTCACCTTATTAGAGCTAAGTTGACTAGCTGAAACAAGAAATACATTCAACAAGAATGTTAACGATAAAAGTTAAGTAAATGAATATGAAAGCTATAAATATTAAACTTGCAACGTTCTCATTTGCTGCAATGCTCTTGGCATCTTGTAGCGATTCCGGCAACGATTCAGTCATAGACCCTATCGGTAAAGCTGCTACTATCGTTGGTACAGACGTAACCGCAGAGTATGCAGACCAGCTGGCATCCAGAGTATGGAACTATAAAGGTGCATACGCTAATACAACTACAAAAACTAGAGCTCTGGTAACCAGAGCAGAGGCTACAGAGCCAGCCGTTCCTGCAGGAACTCCTAATCTTTCTTCCGTAAAAAACAAACATGATGCACATCCTGGAACCTATGTTGTACCAGCTGGTGAAACCCTCAACGCAGATGGTTACAACATAGAAGGAATGACCATCTATGTGAAAGGTACATTAGAATATGGTTCTGCCAACGGATCAGGTGCCTCAATCAATGTATTGAGCGGAGGTAAACTGATTGCGAAAAATCACACTGAAGTATTTGGAGATACAAAGGTATCCAACTGGGGCACAATTGAATTTCCAGCCAACCAAAAAGAATATATCATCAAGAATACATTTTATCAGAATGCTGGGGATTTAAATATAAAAGGACACGATTTGAAAATGGTAGAAGGCTCTCAGCTCTATGTCAAAAACTCCCTCTTTGCTGATAAAGTTACTATGTCCCAAAAAGCCCAATTGAATGTTATAGACAATGCTACCTTGACTGGAGCGTTCGAAATGTCAGACCGGTCACAAGCCTGGGTAAACAACATCATGACAACCACCAGCTTGAAGATTCAAAATACAACTGTGCTCCATAGCGGTTGTGCCCTCAAGATAGAAGGAGATATTTATGCCACCTATGGCACAGAACTCTCCGTCTTGTATCTGAAGGCAAAGAACTACAAGCAAGATTCTGGTGCAGCCCTTCACCTGCAAGACCAGAGTATGGTTGACATCGAAGGCAAATACGTGAATCTGAACAATGGTCAAGGCAGGGCAGACTTACAAGACAAGGACGGTGTAGCTGTGATCAAGGCAAATGCCTTCTACTACAATGCGCCACAAAAACAGGGTGATCGGAATCCGGGTGGAGCCAAGACGGTAGATTGCTCTGTTTTCTCCACATCAGGAGATAATGCCCATATCATCGTGGATGCAAATGCTGTCTATGGAAGTGAAGGGGCTACCACTCCGATTACAGATGACAATACAACTATTGTATGGAACAATAATGCCGATGTCCTCTTCAAGGATGATCCAGAAGCTAAAAACTACGTCATCAAGAAGACAGAGTGCAATCCTAACGGTTACAATGCAGACAAAGAGCCTACAAAGGAGCCTACACTCAACTTGATTTCAAGTATCGACTATAATCACGACCATGACATCTCTGCGACTTGCGTACAGGTACACAATGGCAGATTGTATATGTCTTACCATACCCGTGACAAGAAACACGGTGGCTGTATCGAGGTATTCAGTCCTGTAGAAAACAACAAGGTAACACTGGAGCAGTATCTCTGCGATGACCAGAAAGATCTCGACTTCAACCATCTGCTGGCAGTCAAGCTCAAGTCTGGCAAGCGCCTGGTTTACTTACCAGGAAGTTCCAACAAGAAGGGTGCAATGCTCGCATACATCCCTATTCAGGACAACCATCTGCTGGCAGACCAATCAAAGTCTATCACATCAACCATCAATGGCAAGGACACCGTGATCTACGAGAAGCCATTGCAGTTCATCCAGATGAATCCTGCAACAGCAGAATTTGCGAAAAAGGGTTATGATGAGAACTGCGTGGTCTATAACGACGAAACCAACCATCTGATCGTTGCAACCACCAAGGGCTATCTGGTTTACAATGCAGATACCTATAATGAGCTTGACAAGATCAACAAGCCAGGAAAGGTAAAGCACATAGCTATCGGTAATGGCAAGATCGTTACAGTTTATCTGGACAGAGCTGCAACCAACGAGACAGAGGCTATCCCTGCTACCGTGGAAATCTTCGACCAGAAGGCAGAAGACCTCAGCAACCCGATCAAGAGCTTCGCTATCAGCACCATTGAACCAAACAACGGTAAAAACGTGCTTCGTGTGGATGATAACAAGATTTACGTTTGCCGCGGTGCTGCCGGTATGTATGTTTACGATATGGAAGGCAATGAACTCTGGCACTACCAGATGCCTAGCCCTACTATCACAGAAGGCGAAAATGCCGGAAAGTATAAAGGTCATGCCAATGGCTGCTACGTAGGAAAGAAGTATGTATATATCGCATACGGCGGATTCGGACTTGTGGTTCTCGACAAGGAAACTCACAAGGTGGTTGCACACCGCAACCTTGCCCACTCTGCCAACTATGTTATAGAATATAATGGCTATATCTACGTAGCCTACGGACAGAGCAGACTGCAGGTATTCCAGCTCAAGAATGCCGATCCTGAGGTTTCTTATACTAAATAAGGAATCTGATATATGTTCAATTCATAAGAAATAGATAATAATTATCATTGAGCAATAGAATTCAAAAGACACTGGTTGAATGCAGCTGCAACAGCTTGCAGCTGCATTCATAGTGTTTAAACTAAGAGAATGATGAAGCGAAAATTGATACTATACACTACAGCTGTTCTTCTGATGAATATCGGAGGAAGGGGTGTTATGGCTCAAAATCTGAAACAACAGGCAAAGAAGAAAGCATTCAGCCCGAAGATGCTCGTTTATGAAAATCTGAAAAATGAAAATGTACTCAAGCACTTCAAGAATCGCTTCGCACAACTCGATACCCTACTCAACCACCCTATCTGGGTAAAATCCCCGGTCATCAACCTGGGACTCAACAGTCAGCACACGGCTGACATCAGAAACACAGACTCGCTCTACTGGTCTAAGACTGCCCACGAGCAACTGGCAATAGCAAGACACAACGGACTGGAAGTAACCGGACAGGTGTATGCCAGACCCGATGCCTACTTCGATGCCGACAACGACAACGAAGACCAGGTATCCAAATACAAGGTAAAGACCCAGGCAGAACTGGGATGGAACATCATCAACAGCAAGTTCTACCAGGGCAAGGAAAAGAAAGCCAAAGTAGCTTTGGCTAACGAACTCTCCAGGCTGCAAAGCAAGAAGAGAATGACTGCAGACATCTATGAAAAGGCAGCTGAAGAGCTGACCGAACAATATAACTTCTACATCGGTACCATCATCGCTCACCGACTGGACAACCTCGACATCATGAACGAGGCTTACCAATACATGCTGGAGAAAGACCGAATCAGCAACGACAAAATGCTGAAGGTGATGAACGAAAAACTGGCAGCAGAATACGATATCTCCATCCTCTGCTCCGACCGAGACATCTCCAACAAGCCCATCTACCGCATCAGACCAACACGGATTCTGGTAGATACAACAGCTCTCTGGCACCACATCGACGAGGAAAGCATCGACGCAAGAATCGTGATGGTAAAAGAACAGATTGCCGACAACGACAGCAAGTTGGCTAATTACTTATCGACAACAAGAATCACGCCTTTCGCCAGATGGTCATCCTACTGGCAAAGCAACAACAAGATAAGCAACAACGCTGATATCGGAGTGCGGTTCACCATTCCGATCTACAACGAGAATCCACGCAAGCGCAAGGCTCTCGAAACAGAAAAGGAAATCATCAGAAGCAGCAGAAGCACCGATGTCAAGGAAATCAAGCAGTCGGTAGGCATCCTGCTGAAGAGAATAGAGAATTTGAACCACGCCATCGCCACCGAGGCGTTCCATATAGAACAGACCGGCAAATACATCGACATGAGAAGATTTGCCTACAAGAACCAGAAGCAGGGGTACAACTACCTGATGAGAATGGACGAATATACGGGATTCCTCGAAAGCATGGAGAGAATGTATAAGCTGATGTTAAACCGCGGACTTGCCATCATCAATATCGAGAAGGCAGTCAGCATCTACGACAACAATACTATTTTCAGGGAAATAGAACTATGAATGAGTTTCAATTTAATAGCACGCCGCAGGAACAGGCAATGTCTGACATGCTCAAGTCGCAGAGCCACCGACTGGCAAGACAGCAGATTATCTTCGCACTGATCTTCCTGCTCGTCATCGCACTGGCGGCATACTATATCATCACAAGAATGATATGGGTCATCTACGACGGATACATCACCATTGATGAGAACCCGATTTCGGCAGTTGACGACATCTACATTCTGAAGGTGAACAAGGAAATAGGCGAGGTGGTACACAAGGGTGACACCCTCTACTCCTACGTGCTGCTGGGAAACATCGTGAACCAGTATGACCCCAACATCCTGCCTTCGGCTGTAAAGGAAACGCACGATATGGAGGTACAGGCACAGCTGGCAAAGGAAGAAATTCCGGTGCTCCGTACCCGTCTGGCAGAACTGAAAAAGCAGAAGGCTTCAGAGAGTTCGGATATCTATTACGGACTCACCGACAACACCAAGCGCAATGCCCTGGATGCAGAGATTGCCGAAGTGGAAGAAGAACTCAGAAAGCAGGCAAACAAGGTGGAAATCTACGCCAGGGCAAAGAACACCACCTACAACTTCATGGCTAGAAGAGGTGCAGCCACCAACAATGCGGATATGCCCTACTCCAGCAACACGAGCATCTACAGCCATGGACTGATACACTACTGCTGCGCTCCAGCCGATGCCTATATCACCAAGATCAATGTAAGCGACAGGACGCTGGTATTCAAGAGCCAGGAAGTCATGACTATCCAGCATACCGACTACGCTGCATGCCATCTGGGAGTAATCACCTACGTACCCAACGACAAGGTGAAGTATATGGAGAGTCCTGACGATGCAGACATCATCATCAACAAGGATCTGGAGCTGAAAGCCAAGCTGCAGATGGTGGGTCTGAGAGTAGAGGAAATTCCGAAGCATCTGCAGAGTAACTTTTCGCATGATGCCAATGCAGTGGTTGCCGTGTTCACACTGAACCCTAACCAGAGAGTTCCGGCATGGGTGATGAGCAACAAGCTGCCAGTGAGAGTGAGAATCAACAAGATCAGCGCTATGCTCGATCCTAAACCACTGCCGATGTACACCATCCCAGTGGAAAAGAATCAACATGTCGTAAGAAGTTCGAAGCTGATTTCGACCGACAAACCAAAATAAAGAACCAGAAGAAATGATTGGACTAAAAAGAAACAAACGTGGAGACATGGTGCTCACCATCGACAGCTATGTAGATATAGACTCAACACCAGATATCCAGTCCGACTACTTCGATTGCATATATATCAATACGAAGAGTGAGCGAACGTTCCTTGCTATCCTGTATGGAGCCAGCCCTATCCTATCGTACAAATGCAGCTACAAGCCGATATTCGTCAACACGGCGGTATCGGGCAAGGGGCAGATTACAGAGTTCATCATCGATGCTTTTGTCAGCGATATGAGCAATGAGAAAGTATATGAGATCATTGACAAGATCAAGGCTGCCAAGGAGAAATATGGCATCAAGCAGGAGGTGGCACGCCCCACTCAGCCCAACGAGCTCTTCTCCAACATCCTGAGGTTTCTGCTCTCCAGAGACCAGAGAATTCTGTCTCACGTGCTTCTGGAGAAATCGTCATTGGGATACATCAATCCTATCTTCGAGCACTACCACAGCATGGGTCTGTTTCATCTTGCCGAGATGTTCGCCTTCATTGATACGCTGGAGGAATATGGCGCATTGCGCAAGCACAAATACCTCATCAAGGAACATCTCTGCCCGAAGTGCAACCACAGTCACCTGCTATACACGGAGTGCTGCCCGAAGTGCGGAAGTTCGAATCTGAAGATCCAGAACATTATCCACCACTTTTCCTGTGCCAACGTGGCTCCGGAAAGTGCATACAATGTGGGAGGAATGCTCATCTGTCCGAAGTGCCACAAGAGACTGAGACACATCGGTGTGGACTACGACCGACCAGCAGTGATCTATTCCTGCAACGACTGTGAGAACTCGTTTACCACTCCGATCACCAAAGCAACCTGCTGCTATTGCGAGAATACCTTCCCTGTCAATGCACTGGTTCCCCGTGATGTGGAGGACTACGAGATTACAGAAGAAGGTATCCGTACGTTGACCCAGAGCGGAATGCTCTTCAGCAACATGACCAATACTTACGATAACTATATGGAGTATAGTCTGCTGCAGAACCGTCTGCGCCGCCAGCTTCTGGAAACCTACCGCGAAGAACAGGTATCAGTAATCGTAGGTAAGATCTGGATTCTCAGCCCGCAACAGGAGACCGTCAAGATCAAGGAATCGATGCAGGCAAAGTTCTGCCGCATCTTCCACAGTCACAAGGTATCGTACAATAACAATATCTTCTACGTTACCTATACGGGATATGACGAGAAGTCTGAGAATGAAGCGCAGCAGCACCTGAGCAAGGACATGTCGAAGGCTATCCGAAAGGTAAGCAACATGATAGAACCCGATGAGCTGATCTGCTGCGTACTCAATACCAAACATAAGGGAATGAGCGGACAATATGATGACTTCTTCGACAAAATGAATCTCATAGAGCTGACTCCAGACGACTACTGCGGATATTCGGAAAATCCGATGACAGACGATGAAACCGTGAAGCAGCAGGAAGAGCGACTCGACATAGCTCCGGAAGAAGACGAAACCGACAAGGCTCTGAAGAGAGTGAAACTCTACAAGGAACTGGTAGGAATACTCGTCGCTATCGCCGGTATTCTCGTCCTCATCGCCATCATGGCACTCACCGTACTGAGATAAGAGAAGAAAGGAAACTGAAGAAATGTTTAGTATAGTAGATACGATCAACCGATTCTGGGACTGGATTGGCACACTCTCGTTTTCGAGCATTGCCAACATCTATTGGTTCCTCTTCTTCATCGAGGTTCCAAGATACTACCTGCTGGAGTATCTGGTGATCTTCAACCGGTTGATGAGCCGTAACAAGAGATACAAGGAAAAGGAGCTTGCCCGATTCTATCTCTATAGAGAAAACCCACTCATCAGCATCCTGGTGCCGGGTAAGAACGAAGGCAAGAATATCTATAAGATGGTGAAGTCGCTGAATGAACAGACTTACCGGCACTACGAAATCATCGTGGTGGATGACGGTAGCAACGACGACACCAAACTGATATGCACCGACCTCTACCGTGCGGGACTCATCACGCACTATCTGAGATTGGAGACCCGAGGCGGCAAGGCTGCTGCCACCAACTACGGAGCGAACATGGCACGAGGAAAATACATCGTAAGCCTCGATGCCGACTCTTCGCTCGACCGTGACGCACTGGAAAATGTGCTCCTGCCCTTCTACCTCGACAGTGAGGTGAAAGCCGTGGGAGGTTGCATCGAGGTGAGAAACTACAAGGAGACGATCTGCTCTTCGCTTCAGGCATTAGAATACCTGAAGCGAATACAGGTGGGCCGCACCGTAACCAGTGCCCTGGGTATCTACCACATCATTTCGGGTGCCTTCGGCGCTTTCGAGCGCAAGACACTGAAGGAAGTGGGATTCTGGGACATCGGTCCGGGACTCGACGGTGATATCACGCAGAAGATCCGCAAGGCAGGCTACAAGGTGAAATTCGCCGAAGATGCCATCTGCATGACCAATGTGCCAACCAAATGGTACAAACTGTACCGTCAGCGCATCAGATGGTCGAGATCACTCGTGAGATTCCGCCTGCGCAAGCACCTCGACATCCTGCTGCCTTCCAAGAACTGGAGCATCCTCAACTGGTTGTCGAATATGGAAAGCGTGGTGTTCGACTGCGTATTCAACTTCCTGTGGCTGGGATATATGATTCAGCTTGCCATCACCTTCAACACCCACATCGTGGATGTGCTGCTCTTGGGCTACTTCATCCGTGTATGCCTGTCGCAGCTGGCATTCATCCTGGTGCTGCTGGTAACGGAAAGAAAGAAAACCGCCTGGTTCCTCTATCGGTTTATGCCACTCATGTCGCCATACACAGGCTACTTCCTGCGCTTTGCCCGACTGGAGGCGCATCTCCAGGAACTGTTCTTCCGCACCTCTTACAAGGATGAGTGGAACCCGAAGAAGACATCGCGCTACGCACAGCTGGAAGGAATCTAAGGTAAAAAGTAAACCAGAAAATAGTAGTAATAATAATAATTAAAACAATATAGATATATGACAAACAAACCTTACGAGTTTAAGGTTGGAGTGATAGGACTGGGCTACGTAGGTACCCCCCTAGCATGCTTATTCTCAAAGAAATACGATACGTGGGGTTATGATAACAATGCGAAAAAGGTAAACAGACTTGTCCAGACGCAGATAAATCAGAACAAAATGCTATCGAAAGCCTTGGCTCAGGGACTAAAACTGACTAGCGACATAGAAATGCTCAGGAAGTGCAATGTGTATATCATTGCGGTTCCTACACCTGTCAACAAGTCGAACAAGCCAGACATCAGCTGCGTAAGATGTGCCACCCGCTCCGTAGGTGCCATTCTGAAAGAAGGCGATATCGTGGTATATGAATCGACTGTATATCCCGGGCTCACCGAGGAAGTATGCGCTCCACTGCTGGAGGCAACATCCGGCTTGAAGCTCAACCAGGATTTCTATGTAGGCTTCTCTCCGGAACGCATCAATCCGGGCGATACCGTACACACCATCGAGAACATCGTGAAGGTAACCAGCGGTTCTATCCCCGAAGCTGCCGAGATCATCGATTCGCTCTACGCTTCTGTGCTGACCCACGGAACCTTCAAGGCAAAGAGCATCAAGGTGGCAGAGGCTAGCAAGCTGATGGAAAACTGCCAGCGCGACGTTCAGATAGCCTTCTTCAATGAAATGCAGAAGATATACGACAAGATGGGCATCAGCATCCAGGACGTTACGGCTGCCGCAAGTACCAAATGGAACTTCGTGCCTGCTACCCCAGGACTGGTGGGCGGTCACTGCATCGCTGTGGATCCCTACTATCTCATCAACAAGGCACAGGAGGTGGATGTGGTTCCATCCCTCCTCTCTACGGCACGCGAGGTGAATGAGCAGATGGCAATATGGATGGCAGGAAAGATCAAGAGTGCCAGCGAGGTAAGAAACTTCGTTCCAGCAGAGACCAACGTTCTCATCCTGGGCTTCTCGTTCAAGCCTGACAGTGATGACATCCGTAACACCAAAGTAGCCGACCTGTATATCAATCTTCTTGGTACAGGATACAGAACCACCCTCTACGACCCACTGGTGGACGCAGAAGAAGTAAAAGAAGAATATGAAATCAAGATTACCGACAACCCTTCCGTGCTCGATCAAAAGTATGAAATCGTAGTCATCGGTACCAATCATAAGATATTTAATAACCTAGACATGAATAAGATTCTCACCGATAAGGGTTTCGTGTGTGATATCTACGGAATCCATAAGGTAAAGGCTTAGGATTGTCGCAACGAATTGCGAGAAATGAATAGTAAATGTAAAGTATTAGTAGTAGATGATATTCACGAGAATATTGAATTAGTTGCTGATATGCTGAAAGGCTTAGACGTTGAGATTCAGAAAGCGGACGGTGGAGCTAAAGCTATCGAACTGGTAGATAGCTTCCAGCCCAACATCATCCTGCTCGACCTGATGATGCCCCAGGTAAACGGCTGGGATGTCATCAAGTACGTCAGAGCCTCTTACGACAAATCGGAGATGGCAATCATTGTGGTTTCCCTGCTCAACAACAAGGACAACATCAACGACTGCTATGAGATGGGGGTAAATGACTATATCTGCAAGCCTATCATCAAGGCACAGCTGGTCAGCTCTGTAGAAACCCATAAAGAAAACATAGTTGAGCCTACCCCCAAGGCAAGCCCAACTATGGTAGCATTGCATAATAAGAATAATGATAATCAGGCAATCTTCGGAATGTAATTGCCCCTACTGTATATCATAAGAAATACGCTCTGCCGGGTCTATAATGCTTTCTGCAATATAGATTCGGCATGAGCCACACGTTCTCTGCCAGGAGGTTCTATGCCATCTAGCGGATAAGGGATTCCCAGCTTCTCATATTTGTAGATGCCCATCGTATGATAAGGCAATACATCTATGCGCTGGATATTGCTGAGCGTAGAGAGGAAGTCTCTCAACTCTTCCAGGTATTCATCCTTGTCGGTAATACCTGGAATGAGGACGTGACGTATCCATACCGGCTTGTGAATCTCGCTAAGATAGCGGGCACAATCGAGTATGTTCTTATTGCTATGAAGCGTCAACTTGCGATGCTCTTCATCATTGATATGCTTGATATCCAGAAGGACCGTATCTGTAACAGCCATCAGACGCTCGAATTTCTCAAAGAATTTTCCTTCTTTCTTAAATGGTTGCGCCGAGGTATCAAGACAGGTATTGATGCCACGCTGATGTGCTTTCTCAAACAGTTCGATGAGAAAGTCTATCTGCATCAGGGCTTCTCCACCGCTCACGGTAATACCGCCCTTGTCTCCCCAATAACTCTTGAATCGCTCTGCCTTGTCCAGAAGGTCATCAGCAGTCCATTCCTCTCCCACTCCCGTCTTCCACGAATCCGGGTTGTGGCAGAACTGACAGCGCATCGGACACCCCTGCAGAAAAATCAGAAAACGGATGCCTGGTCCATCTACAGAACCAAAGCTCTCTATACTGTGAACAAAACCTTTCATGCAGCTTTCTTCTCTTGGTAATTATCCCAAAGAATAAAAGCAAGCCCAGGAACGACTATAAGAGCTGTGACGACACCCAAAAAATCAACCAAATCCATAATTATTTATTTTTATTTTTAGACTTTATTATAAAATACATTCCTAATGCAACTATCAAGACCATAAAGAAAACGCCCCAAGCATACAACCTAGTTCTATCTATATTATCTTGCATAATTCCTGCAAAAATGACACCACCAAGAATGAGCTTGACAACATCAAAACAGAATTTGTAACCCTCTTCATAAAGGGCTTTCTTTTGTTCATTATTTAGTTTCATACTGCAAAGATAGTACATTTTTCAATACCAAGCTCTAATTTGCAGTTAAATAAGCTAAATTGCCCACTAAATATCCTCGGAAAGAAAATCTAGCGGGCAATCTATATATTACAAAGAGACAAGAGAATTCTTCACTCTTCTCTCTTCATTCTTCACTTCCTTAAAGTCTCTCGTGAGCCTGACGAGCGATTACGTCGAGCTGCTGCTCGCGTGTCAAGTCGATGAACTTAACTGCGTAACCACTTACACGGATGGTGAAGTTCTGGTACTCTTCCTTCTCTGGGTGCT
>ERZ1027255.361-NODE-361-length-15600-cov-11.701254_pt1 | contig 15600 bp, 10 predicted proteins | sample MGYA00519261_ERZ1027255 | MGnify/ENA primary metagenome ERZ1027255 (study PRJEB26926, sample SAMN06164399) | human gut metagenome | biome: ENVO:00009003; feature: ENVO:2100002; material: ENVO:00002003 | host: Homo sapiens | place: USA | collected 2012 ...
TCGGAGATGTGTATAAGAGACAGCTTACAATCTGTAAGCAGAAAACAACCCAAATAGGGGGTCGGAAATAAACTGAGTCACTGAGTCACTGAGTCACTGAGTCACTTTTTGGGGGATATCCGCCAGGTATCATCATCCTCCCTTAATCTTTCAGATTACTATCTCTTGTAAATAAATAAGAAATATTCGATAGATACCGCCAAGCGTGAGGGAAAAGAAGAAGGACTAGCCACTTCCTCTACCGCCATCTGATAAGTAGGTTCACTACCTACTGCTTCTGTGATAACATCCGGCACATATCCACTCGTCACCTCAATTTAACTGGTATTTAATTAAAAATACGTTTATTATTGTTAAAGCATTCTAAAACGGGGGGGGATTTTGTAGTATCTACAAAGTTATATACCTTTGCAATCAGAAATCAGTCTCCAAGTAATATACAAGGGGATTGGTTGAAATATGTTGAGGACCATTTGATAAGTCATAATAGGTTTATATTGGTTTACAACAATGTTTATATTGCTTAATAACAATGTTTTATATTGCTTAATAACAATGTTTTATATTGCTAAACAACAATACAACAGTAAGATTCCGGGTAACCGGATAAATAGTTAATATAGTAAGTGACAAATGAAAAAGATAGCAGTTTTGCTGTTTGTTATTTTGGGAAATAAAACAGTAGGTTACACACAAGATTTCGCCCTGAAGACGAACGGACTCTACTGGGCGACAACCACACTCAATATGGGCGTGGAGAAGGCAATCAGCAACCAGGTAACCCTGGAAGCAGATGTTGCATACAACCCCTGGACATTCAGGGAAGACAAGAAGATGCACCTTCTCTTGGTACAGCCAGAAATGAAATACTGGCTGTGCGAGAAGTACGAAGGTCATTTCGTAGGTATCCACCTGCATGGTGCTCAATTCTACGGAGGTTTTGGCAGCAAGCTCTACGATGGCTACTTGGCTGGCGGAGGCGTAACATACGGTTACGACTGGATTCTATCCCCTCACTGGAACCTGGAGGCAGCCATCGGTGTGGGATACGCCCACCTCTGGTACAAGCAAAGCCCTAACTTGCCCTGCATCAAGTGCCAGGAAAAGAAGAACGATAACTATATCGGTCCTACCAAGGCTGCGCTATCATTAGTCTATATCTTTTAAAAAAAGTGCATCATTTAATCACAAAGAACATTATGGATGATAGAATGAAACTCAAAATAGTATATCTGGCTATTGCAGGTGTAGGCTTGGCTCTTCTGACGACAATGTCTTCATGCAGCAAACAGAACATTGTAAGTGATAAAAAGATTACATGTACTCCCGACTCCTTTATGCTCCTGCCAGATAGCAGCAATCAGGCTGCACTCAATCTTCAGGTTCATATCCCGAAGCATTATTTCTCGAAGAGAAGCCGTCTCTTCGTAATACCCGTATTGACAGACAGCGACAGCATAGTGGCTAAATACAAGCCTATAGTGCTGGATGCGCCAATCTACAGCAGGAAGATGGAACGTAAATGGGTGCTCGACAGCATTGTAGATCCATACGATTCTATTGCACAGAGAGTTACAAACACGAAAGTAGATTTGTCCGTGTTATATAACGACACCATCACCCTGCCTGCCAACTTCCATAAGGGAAGCCTCGTGGCAGTGGCTTCTGCCGACGGATGCGGCGAATGCCGTGCCATCAGCCATACCAAGATAGCCGATGTGTTCCGTCCGGAAATCAAGAAGCAACTGCATCTCAACTGGATGAAGCATACCTTCGAGATCAAGCCGAAGATAAGAAAAGGAAAGGGCGTGGCACGACTTGAGTTTGCTATCAATAAATATGATATCAATCTCAAGATGAGCAACAACCAGGCTGAGCTCGACCACATGTTGAGCGATATAGCTCCAGTGCTCAGCGACAGCCTCGCTACCCTCACTTCTTTGGGCATCTATGGTCTGGCGTCAGCCGACGGCCCGCTGAAGTTTAACACCCCACTTTCCCGCAACCGTGCCAACTCAGCCCTGAAGTGGCTGCTTGCGCACATAGAGAATGGCGACAAGGTGAAGAAGATAGCCCGTATCGGTTCACGCCCTGAAGGATGGCAGCCAGTATTGGATGCGATGGTGGCCGCCGGCGATGCCGACAGCACGTTGGTGAAGAACATCCTGACCCGATATGCCAACTTCAACGATGATGTGCAGGAACGCTATATCCGCCGCCTGCCTATCTGGAACAGCATCAAGAAGAAGTATCTGCAGAAGAGCCGTAGCGTGGAATACACCTACACATACATCATCAAGAACTTCACCACCGATGAAGAAATGCTGCAGATGTACGAGCTCCGCCCAGATGCCTTCAGCGAAGATGAGTTCCTGCATGTGGCACAGATTGCAGAGAGCGCAGAAAAGCAGAAGCAGGTATATGAGACGACTTTGAAATATTACCCTATGTCGAAGATTGCTGCCAACAATCTTGCCATCCTACTCGAGAAAGACGGCAAGGTGGATGTGGCTGAAAAGATCACAGAATAAATAACAGCGTATGACAAGATTAAAAGTTATCATATATGGCATGGCACTGGCTATATCATTTACCTCGTGCGTCCGTGAAAATCTGGACCAATGTCCTCCTCTGAGTATCAACATCGAGGTGAAAGACAAGAATTATTTCAATGTCGACCAGACTGCACCAGAAGAGAAACGAGATGAGAATCAGCCATTTAGGTCATTCGTTTCGTCTCTTTCCTATCGTCTGAGCCGACTCAACGACGACGGCACTCAGCAGGTTATCGTAGAAGAAAAAGGTTTCGGAGTAGAGGGTGATGGATTAACTTATCCTGTAAGCTTCGACCCCGATATGCCTTTCGGAAAATACGTCTTTACGGTATGGGGAGGTATGAAGACGCGAGGCGAACTCAATCTGGATAAAAACGAACTGTTGCTACATCCGGAGCACAGTCAGGGCGATGATGTTTATCAGGTTTGCGATACCCTCGTCTATGATGAAAACCATTATTGCTATACCAGCGAGATGGAGCGCACCAAGGGTAAACTGGTTATATGGACAGAGAATCTTCCTGCGGGGTATCACCTGATGAATGCTGAAGTAAGCCAGCTCTATGGAATCGTAAATCCAAGTTTCCTATATTCTGAAGAGACCAGCGTCTTTCATGAATCGGAAATTGAAGCTGGCGCCAAGACCAAGACCTCTATTTTCCTGGCTCCTTCTTTCCTGAAGGATGAGTCAGTGGTGGATGTCAATTTCTATAAGAATAGTGGCGAAGGCGCAGGCAGCAGTTCTTCAGTGTTGACGCCTGATGACGTGAAGGTAAGCATGGAGCGCAATAAGATTACGGTGCTGAAATATGTGTACGATTCCGACCGCAATCGCTTCACCATCTATATGAAGGTGAACGACAACTGGGAGGAAATTCACGGCATGATATTGGATTGATAATTAATTTATACTTAATTTTTAAATTTATAATTTATGAAAAAAGGTATGTTTTTTGCGCTTGCAGCAAGCAGCTTGCTGTTCAGCGCATGTAGCAGTGACGACGCTGTGGTTAGCACAGTGGGTCAGAATGAGGCAGTACAGCAGATTGTATTGCAGGTAGCAAGTAGCGGTGATGGCTTGACAACACGTGCAGGCCGCCCATTGTATTCTTCACAGGCTTTGCAGACTATCCAGAATGTTCGCGTAATGATTTACAAGAACGAAACTGAAGGTGGCGAGAAGACTATTGTATTTGACAAGAAGTTGGACTGGAAATCAAGTACTACTTACAGCACAAATGGCCATGGTCGCCAGTTTACTCTTTCCTTGAAGGGTAATGACAAGTTGGAAAAGGGTAAGTATACTATTATGGCTGTAGGTTATAGCGATAACAGTGACTATACCTATGATTTGGACGTAACAGGTGCAAATAGCCTTGCAAATAGCACATACAAAGACATCACAGCAACTTTGAAGTCTGGCAAGAATGCTGCAGAGGAAGTATTCGCTGGTGACGCTGCTATCGAGATCAACGAGAAGAAGGAGCTTGTAAAGAAAACAACAGGCGAGAATGGCGTAGCAGTAACTTTGCACCGTCAGGTAGCAGGTGCTTTCGGTTATTTCGAGAATATCCCAGCAAGCGTTGATGGTAAGGTTGCAAAAACTCTTCGACTTGTAACAAGAAGCAAGAACAACACTTTGACTTTCAAAGGATTTAACAGTTCATTCACTGCTGCTAATACAGCAGGCAGTACTATCAAGTACTATATTAATGGTTCTACAACTGGCACTGCATTCACTTCTGATGCCAAGTTCCTTAGTGGAGATCCGGCTTACGTGCTTTACTCTATCAATTTGGAGGACTGGTATAAAAATGGTGACACAAATAAAGACGGCTTATTGACAAAAGAAGATGGTTGGACTCATCCTACAGCTGTTAAGACTACCCTTGCTAAGGGTTCTGTTTTCGGAAGCAACTTCATCATTCCATTTGAATTGGCAACAGGCAAGAACACTATGGAGCTTCAGCTCCTGGATGGGGATGGCACTATCATCAAGACTTGGAATGTTTCTATCCCTAGCGCAGATGTTAACAATGACTCTAATTTGGGATCAAAAGACGAAAGCGCTTCTATCTTCAACGTAGTTCGTAACCACATGTACAACTTGGGTGTGAAGCCATCTAATGGCGGAACAGTAGATCCAGGACCAGGTAATCCAGATCCAGAACCAAAGCCAGATCCAGATCCAAAGCCAGATCCAGACAAACCAGAAGACTTGTCTAAGGGACAGAACCTTATCTTGAAGGTGAACGACAACTGGGAAGCTATCCATCAGATGGAGTTGGATTAATTTCCAATTCATTCATTTTTGAAAGATAGAATTTTACAGAAATACGAACGGGAATGCGCTGAGCCTGCTATAGGCTCTCGCATCCCTTACCATCAAGCATAACAAACTTGTTATTATCATTCATTTTTATACCCAATCTCACATTCTAAAAATATAGAGACGAATATGATGAGAAAATCTATAAAAAACAGTTTAAATATAATCCTCGCCGCCAGTCTCCTAATGAGCTGCAGCGCAAGCAATGATGCGCCTGATACCCTCGCCGACGGCTCGCATGCCGTGAAGTTGAGCATGAGAGTGGGTGTAAGCGCAGGTGTTGTTACCGGCTCACGAGAACTTGATACATGGGATGGAGCACAGCAGGTGAATGATATGAGAATCTACGTCTTCAGATGCCCCGAAGAAAAGAAGGGCACCTCAGAAGAAGCATATACCTATTGCATCCCTATTGAAACGGAAGCTGCCAAGAAAGGTTACTATTCCGTTGACGCATTCAACAATAGAGAACCCTACTATTCTGCCGAGCACCAGAACATGCCCGAGCAGCATCTATACACCTTCGTACCCTATCTGCAGAACGGCTACTACTACCAGTTTCTAGCCATAGGAAGAGATGACAAATACACAACGAACAAAGTACTTACAGAACCCAAATTCACTGAAAAAGAAACGAAACTGGAGGACGCAAGAATCGCCCTCACCGAGGAGGCAAAAAACAGCGCCAAACTCGGTATCCTCAATACCACAGAACTGTTTAGTGGCATCCTGCAAGACGAGAAGACACACGAGGAAGCCCCCGTTCTCGTAACGGAAGAGACGAAATACTTCCACCGCACGCTGACCGCCAGCCGTAACGTGGCTGGCCTGATGATTTACGTAGAAAACATCCCGGCACAGGTGGAGTCGAATGCAGCAGGAGACGTGAGCACCGTTACCTTCACGCCCACCTCTCTATCCGTTGTAGCCACCGGCATCACCACCGAAACGCTGATAAGGCAGAAGCAGGCACCAGCAGATGCTGAACCGTTGACTTATCAGACGTTGGGCACCATCGACCTCACCCCCTCAAACGGATGGACCGTAGATGCTACAGAGAACATATTCAAGCGAGCTGAAGACTCCCAGAAAGGATGGAAGGCAAACAGCTACATGATAAGCAACTTCATGATGCCTACACCAGAGGAAAAAATGACGAAAAGCAAGAACTCGGCAGAGAACGAGACCACCTTCTATCTGCATTACACGGATGGCACGCACCACAGGTACGACAACATCAGGAAGTCTACAACCACTGGCGACAAGTTCAAATTCCCTATCGAGGCAAACCACCTGTATTGCCTGGGAGCCAAGAGCAAGACCGTGAACCAGCCATACGACCTGAAGGAGTATTACGAGCCGGTGATGACCGACGTGAAGGTTGAGATAGAACCAGCCTTCGAAAAAAAACATGAATTTGAAACAGAATAAACGTTACAAACAGCATAAAAACGGAAATAGAATATGCAGAAATCAAGATTTAGCATCTGTAAGATAAGCTCCATCAAGATGAACGCCATCAGGATGAACGCCATCAGGACAGGCATGGCGGTAGGGGTTTGCTTCCTCCTCGCACTAGCCGCGGGATGCAGCAGCGATGCCGATCAGCCACCCTATCCAGATGGCAGCAATGGAGATGCAGGCATGAATCAGCCTTCGGAAAACGAAGATGAGATTACGACTGTTCCCTTCACCATCACTCTGGGCGGATTAAGCGGCAGCGATGGCAATGCCAAGCAAGATGGCAGAAACACCCGTGTAGCTCCTCCTGGTGCAGGATCCTCTTCCTCGTCGGGCACAATAGGCGAGGACGACGGATATACCGAGACCGACAACGTCGATGCCGTAAGGCTGATAGCTTTTCGACGAAGAGTTCAGAACAATGGAGAAAAAACTGCAACCTATGATGCTGCAGTCAACGATATCCAGGGCTTCGAGTACGACCCTACCAACGACTGGGTGATTAACGGGAAACCCACGTTAGAAGACGGCAAGGAAGACGATTATCTTTCGGGAAAGCCCCACAAGCACTATGTGGTAAAGGGCACCTTCGGCATCAGCAGGGGCTACGAATATCGCATCATTGCCCTCGCTTACAATAGCCAGGAGAAATCGCCCTATCCGCAGTATGAGGAAAACAATGTGGTTACCACGGAAATGCTCAATTTAAAAAAAGGTACTACATTTCAGGAGTTCAAGGCCACGTTTGCGAGTTACCTGGTCAATGATAAGGACAGAACCGACACCCCCAACAACTGGCTTGAGTATCTAAAAAAAATAGTTCTCAATAATGTAAATTGCTTGAGCCGCCGGCTCATCACGGTGCCGCAGCTCTTCTATGGCACCCTCTACCAGCAGGGGGATGATACCCAAAATCCAATCATCTCTTCTGCTGATTACCAGAAGGAAAATCTGGGAAACAACACCCCTACGCCGCTTGTAGGAACACTCTATAGAGGCATGGCAGAAGTGGAGGTTCATATCACTCATGCCGCCCATTACATTACAGCGCAGACGCAATGGTATTGCCTACTTGCCGACACCGTGCTTACCCAGATGCCTCTTACCAGCTACGACGGTTTTAAGCAGGGCAGTGTACCTATCAAAAAGTATTCAGAAAAGGGAGGCTCCTATACCGCCATTGCCTATGCCCCATTTCCGGGTGAAGGCAAGGAAGTGGTGCTCAAGGCATTTGTGCTGCCAGGCAAGACCCATCTTGCCGTGAGAATAGGCCTCAAAGCCTATCCTCACGCCTGCAACTATCGGATAAAGGCAAAGGATATGATGTCTTCTGAAGCAGCCACGGGCGTTATCGTGGTAGATGGAGTCAGCAACCTCTTCTATCTGAGACGAAACCATAAATATGTCTTCACATACGATGAGCAAAAGACACTTGCAGACGACGGACATTTGCTCAAATAAGATCAAGAGAATTATCAAGACGTTATGCTATGTTTTAAAATCAAACAGACAATGAAACAGCATTTTATATACAAATCATTCATATTATTTGTGTTAGCATTTCTGCTGGCTGTGCCCGCCCCTATCCAGGCGGCACAACCCAAGGATGACAACACCAGTCCCTATTTCGAGAGTGCTGCCGTTAGAGACTCGTTCATGGAGTGCAAGAAACCCATCTGGACCAACAACTGGGATGATCTGCAAACCGACAAGCCCCAAGACCATTTTGTGAAGTTCAACAATGACCCCAAATATGGCAACATGACATTCCGTGAACTGCGCAACCGCCGTGCCCTTACAGGCGAATCGTGCACCATTAACAAATTGATTGGTGTGGTAGGCGTAGGCAGCTGGGCAAAGGATATGGGCGCCCTTACCGACGATTCACTCGACAACTATGCACAGGTGAACTCCGTGGTACGAGCAGGGGTAACCGTAGACCCGATAGTAAGTGTAAAAGATATGGATAATTACTATTCCAAGGGAACGGTGGCAGGCTTTACCATCGTGGCTGGCTCGGGTAGCAGCGTGCTGAGCCTCGATGTAGTCAAGGCATTCTCCATCGGATTCTATCGCGACGGCAAACTGAAGGGCGTAAAGGCGGTGAGAGAAGGACAGAATGGTTCGGGAGTAACGCTGAAGCTGCTCCAGATACCGGGTTCCGACAACATCTGCGCCATGCTGACGGCAGAAAGCGACTGGCTCTTCGATGAAATCACTCTCGACTGCTCGGGCGGCATTCAGGCAGAAGTGGCGAATATTCTGAAAATCAAATATGCCTTCGTGGGCGAATCTACGGAGTTTACCATCACCGATGGAGGCATCAAAAAATACAACGAATATTTCAAAGACGACAAGCAGGTAGCGCTCAAAGAGATGAAAGGCTGGCGCCCTATTATCCTCGGCATCCCCCTGCCTTTCCTGGACGGCGATATAAAGAAGATGACAGATGATGATCTGGACAATTTCGCCACCATCGTCCCTCTTCTTGACATAGGTTACCAGGGCGGAGCCAAGTTTATGATGCAGAACAACAAGAACCCGCAAGGCGAAGCATTCGAGGCTGGCATGGAGGCTGGCTTCAAATACAAGATGGATGCCCTGCTGAGCCTCAATGCAGGAACATGGGTCAACGTGCTGCTCTTCGACCACAAGGGAAACAAGGTGCAGGAAGAAACGATTTCTGCCCAGGTGCTCCACCTCTCGCTGGTGCAGATTGGCGACGGAACGGTGAGCATCAAGGCAAAGGTGCCGTTTTCAGGATGCGAAATCAGATTCCTTACGGTTCTCGGAGTTGATGCAGGCGCCATTGGCATCCACTATGGATTCGTAAGAATGGCTCCAGATGTATCCCACCGGTGCCCTATCAATCCTACCATCAGCAGCAATGTCTGCCAATCGCAGACTTCCTTCAACCTTCGCTCCAACCCCAAGGTGAGCGTAACATGGAAGCTGGTGAATGCATGGGATTTGAAAAATAACGATATTCTTGCCACCACACCAGTAAAGGTTACCTCTGCTGGGCAAGTTACCAATCTGGAACCTGGTAAATATACCTTCAGGGCCACGGCTCAGGACGGATGTTATGATGAAACCACCATTACTGTAGGTGGTTTTAATGATGGAAATACAACTTGCGGCAAACCACTTGTCAACAAACTGGGTGAAGATTTCTACGAGGTATCGCCTAAGATTCACGAAACATCCGGCTCGCTGCTTTCTGTCTCTGAACTCAAGGATAGAGACAATATTATCAAAGGTGAATATGATAAATATGCCGAATATATAGGTGGCTTGAGTCTTGCCGATAACCTCTGCATCATCGGAATTCACCGCAAGGATGGTCAACTGATATACGATGCTACCGACCGACACGAAGGTGAATCAGAGCCGGATGCCGTCAAGAGAGCTCAACCTAAGCGCATTGGTTTTGTGGTAGAGGCTGATGCTACAGTAATCAATTTGCATGCCCTGCAATTCCTGCAGATACGCTGCTATAACCAAGGCAAGGAAGTATATCGCCATCTGATAGATGAGAACAATGCGATTAGTGCAGATATCGCAGGTTCAGACAAGCTGCAAAAGATAAGATATTCTATCGAAGTTCCAGCCTACGACAGCAAAGGTAACCCGATTCAGATGGATGAGTTCCAACTCTGGAATTCGGGTGTACTCAATCTGGGCGGTTCTAGACTCCGTATCTACTATGCCTTTATCGAAGAGGCTTCCGACGACTGTTCTTCGCCACTTGCATGTAGCAGTATGGTGATGTCGCATAATCATTCACATACTACCATCAATGCTAATGAAACCAAATTTGGCGGAGCGGTGAGTGTGGCTACTGTAGATGATAACTTAGGTTATCTGGTGGATGATGACTTGAATACCTATATGGCGGTTGCCAATACGGTAAGTCTGGGAGTTGGTCAAACATTCGCCGTAAAGATGGGTAGAACACTCGACTATCATCATCAGTTGGGAATTGTCATTGACAACAAGACTTTCCTGGCAGCCGTAGATGTAGGAGACTGGCTAACGGTAGAAACCTTCAAAGACGGTAATTCTACGGGAGATAAATTTACCGACTGGAAGGTGATTTCCGCTAATGTAGCGGGTTATGGCGATAAGAATATCCTCTTCTTTCAGCCAAAGAAAGCGTATGACGAGGTGCGATTAACTTTAGCCAAAATTGTAGGCGCATTGGATGTGCAGAAATTATACGGACTCGTGACACGTGGTGATATTGATAATGATGGTATTCCTGACTGTAAGGACGACAAGTCGTGCGTAGATGGTGTAGACGATATCGTTGTCAACAATGTATGCGTAGGAGATAAGATTGTCGTAACTGCTACCGGATTGACCGGAGTAGATTATCATCTTTACTTCGGTGATAAGAATGCGGGAGATAATGGCATCGTGTCTCTGCATTCTACATCAGACACCAAGAACAATATCCAATATACCTACACCACCAAGAAGCCGGGCGAATATCAGCTCACCTTCTTCGACGGCAGCTGGACGCCACTCTCTTCTGTAGTATATCAGGTTCATCCATTACAGACCCGATGGCTTCCGAGTGCATCTACCAATGAATGGAACAAATGGGACAACTGGAGCGACGGTTCGCCTTACTGCTGCACCAACGCCATCATCTCGTCGGATGCCGATAACTTCCCAATGCTGGGAACGCCAGTGAAGCCAGCCGACTACTGCTGCAAGGACATCTTCTTCGAACCCCGTTCGGCGGTGGATAACGTGCCATCGCTCAACTATCGCAAGGCATGGGTAGAACTGGAGCAGAAGCCGAACCATTACTATCTGCTGAGTGCACCGCTCAAGCAGATGTACACGGGCGATATGTTCATGCCTGCCGACACCACGAAGGCGAACTACTTCGAGGATCTGAACGAAGAAAACTGGAAGGAACAGCGCTTCAACCCGAGCATCTACCAGCGCCTCTGGGCGGCTGCGCATCCGGGTAAGATTTATTCGCTAGACAGCAAGGGAAATCCGGTTTTGACGGATGATAAAACGCTCGCCGTGAAAGAGGCCACCTGGTCGCACAACTTCAATGCCGTGGCGAAGGAGTACGGCATGGGTGAAGGCTTCTCTATGTGGATAGACAACGGCAATCTGCCGGCTACCAATAAGTTCAGTATCCGCCTGCCTAAGGCGCATAAAGAATATAGTTACTTCGTGGATTACGATCAGGAGAAAGTGGCTAGTGAAACAGTGACGAAAGATGCAAATAAGATAAACCGCTTCATCTACGAACCGGATTCTCCGCAGGAAGGCGACTTGACGATGGAATATAAGTATCTGTCGGAAGGCAAGGAAGTGACGGAGAACCGCACGGTGTTCGTGGGGCAGAGCGAGTATCTGATTACGCTGAAATCGGATATTCCTACGCAGACCTTCTTGCTGGGCAACCCATTCATGAGCCGCCTGAATATCAAGAAGTTCCTGGAGGCGAATGAGAACGTGAGCAGTGTGAAGGTGGAAGTAGAGAATGAATCGGGAGGCATGGAAGAGCAAACTGTAAGCAAGGTCGCTTCTACGGGCAACGCCACCACCATCGCCCCAATGCAGGCATTCTATGTTACCACAAAAGATGAGCCGAATACACAAATCACCCTGCTGCTCACCCCAGAAATGATTGGTGGAAGCAAGAAGGTTACTGAGGAAAGTAAACCTGCTGAAGCGAAGGGACTGAAAGTGTGTGTGGAAAGCCTGAAGACGCGAAGCAAATCAGCAGCTATGCTGGTGATGGAGAATTCAGAAACTGCTTATGATGTTTCTGCCGGTTCTTCTTTCAAGAACTCTGTATTGGTTCCAACTCTTCTGGATAGTGAGGTGAAGTCACCTTTGAAGGTATTTGGTATTCAGCAGAGTCAGGCTTACGATATCCTTCCGATGACTGGCGCTACATCTTTAGGAATCTATCTGTCGCAAAAGGATAGCATCAGTATTGAGGTGAAACCTGTTCAGGGTGTTGATATGAGCGGATATGTTCTCCATGATATGCTTTCGGGTGCCGATTATTCACTCGATTCTCCTCTCATTATTGCGGATGCCGAGACCTCGTTAGGCAGATTTGTTATCAGAAGCCGTTATGGAAGTACAGATGTGACATCTGTCGATACTGATCAGCGCATCAGTATTGTTCAGGAAGGTTCTTCTGTCCTCGTGCAATCTGCCTGCGGTCTGCTCAAGAGTGTCAAGGTCATAGACCTGAATGGCAGAATCATCAGCAGGGTACAGGGAAATGGTTCAAGGTGTTTAAAGGCGAGCATAGCCACAGGCATTCAAATCATACACATAGAATTGACAGATGGTAGCAGTAAGGACTATAAGATGATTTTCTAAGTGAAATCAGAATAGCGAATAGCTGCACAAAAGATATTTGATGGATTAGAGCCTATTGATAGCAGGTATATGTGAATATGCCTCCTTCATATTACATCTTTACTTATAATTATCCCTGCCAGCTTGTGAAAGCCGGCAGGGCTTTTATAATAGTCTTTCCCGAAAGAGTAACAACATAACAATAAGGAACGCAAGCCCCGCCTAGCAGAGTAAAACGCTCTCGCTAGGCGGGGCTTTTGCATATACTTAAAAACCATAATAATATGAATGAAGAAGACCAACAATCAAGCAGCAGCCAGCCTGCTCCTGATGATGAGGAAGCCAAGAACTTTGTAAACCAGCCGGGCTATCAAAAAGAAGCCATGTGCATGGTGAACCTGATCGTTGATGTAATGAATAGTACCCATGAATACAAAGAGGCGATTCACAGCAAACATATCCTGATGGAATGCAGCTGCAAATATCATCTTAATCTAGAAGAACAGATAGGACGTGTGGAGGCACATGCTCAGGACATAGATGAGTTTGATAAGTATATGAAAGCCAGGAAAGGCGAATTGAACCCCAAGCGTATATCTGAGCAAGAGTTTGCTTATGCCATCGACCAGCTGATGGAGTCTGTAGATGAATCTGGCAAGTACATATTCAAGATTCAGCGCCACTGGATTGCCGTGTTCAGAGTGGCTGTAGATTTGCATTTAATAGGAAAGAATGACTACAAGGGTTTCTGTAACTGGATAGATACGATTCACCCGGGAGCTTTCAGAGTGAAGCTGACGCAGGGTGATCTGAAACAGATCAGTAACTCGGATTGTTATATGAAACCATTCGATAAATGGGGATATGCTCCGATGGGAAACGTGAAGAAAGAACCTTATATTGCGATGACCCATGTGGTGGTTTGCTTCAGAAATCTGTTGGGAATCGACGAAAAAATTGCTTGAAAACGGCTCAGAAATAACCCTCGTTATAACTTTATAACCCTCGAAATAACCGCAGGGTTATTTTCTTGGTCAGTATCGGATTTCGCCGTACCTTTGCCTCGCAATCAGATGATAAAGTCTGGTTGCGGGGCTTTTCTGTATATGGAAAACCGGTACCATTTCCTGGTACGGAATTTAGCGAATGGTCGCAGCCCCAACGATTATAATATATCAAATAATGAACGTGATAAAACCATATTATTTCGAGCATCCTCAATATGGAAAGATGAGAGTGCTGACAGCTGGGGGCAAACTCTTCTTCAACATGAGCGACTTGCAGCGAGTATTTGACAAGACACCCAAAGATCTCTATCAGATTGTTGCTGATTCGGAGGGCGAAGTGAGAAACTTCAACATCGTGATGGAGCCAAAGAAGGAAGTAGAATTCAGAACCTTCTTCCTTGATTTGGAAATGATGACCTCTAACCGAAGAAAGAAAAACGTTGCCGTAGATTATAACTTCTGCGATGAGGTGATGGTGACCGATATGGTGAACCCGCAGAAACGTGGTGATAAGTTGATTGCCAAATGGTTGCTGGGATTTATCAAGGACAGTTTGAACAACAAAATGTTTGTTCATTGTTACTGTGCTTCTGGTGTCTTCCTGCTGTCGGACAATTCAGAAGTCACCCCCATCGATGTCCGCTTCAATGGCAGAATCCTGACCATCAATGACCAGATTTTTGATTAACAACATTTCTTTCTAAAACTTCAATATATATGAGCAAGAAAAGTTTTTCTGCAGCCGCAGAGGCTGCTGTACAGGCGCTTTTGAACGCCCAGAAGGTAGATGCCAGTATCATTACTGACGAGTGTGGTAACGTAGCTATCCGTAAGGCTCCCTGGAACGATGCGGAGACCATCTGCGAGGTGGCTAAGGTGATTCCGGGCAGAATGATCTGCAGCGGTGGCGAGCATGGCGACCAGCTCGACTTCAAACCTTACGCTCAGTCGGGCGGGAAGCTTTATACCGAGATTATCCATACCTCGCATGGCGCCCTCCGTACCTCGCTGCAGCGTGTGTTCGTTTCCTTCTCTTTTCCGAAGGAGATGAACAAGTCGGATATTCTGAAATATCTCTACAAAGAGATGATGGAGATGAAGGGCAAAGCTAAACATTTCAAGGAGAATATAGCATGGGAACAGTACAAGTAATGGCGCTGAATCCGGCACGCAAGGGCAATATGGGAAGATTGAATTCTTCCCAGCCCCTGTATGTCTATGACACCCTGATTGTTCAGCCGTGGCTGAAGGGTGTGATTGCGCAGATACGTGGGGAGAAGGCGATTCCCGGCGTAGATGCTGGTGATGAAAAGGCGGTGAAGAAGGTGAAGGAGGGGCTGAAAAGACAGCTGCCTATCCGTGCGATTCATTATTACAGATTCAGGAATAATCACCGCTCTAGTGAGGATGCGGATCCTGAAAGTTTCCTCTTCCAGACGACTATTGATGTGGATGATATAGAGTATGTGGATGCTGCACTGGAGAAGGCTCGTGAGCTGAACTGCAGCAACACGATATGGAAGGGGAAGCTGCTGCATCTGGAGTATTCGGCTAGAAAGAAGCTGCATATTGATATCCGTATGCCGATGGGTATGACCATCGAGGAGACGCAGAAGGCGTATTGCGAGGCGGCTGGGATTCCCTACGATAAAAGCTGCATCACGCCGGAGCGAATCATCTTTATCACGGATAAGGACTCAGAGATTTATCGTTCGAAGGAGTGGTATGGGGTTCTGCCGGATGAGGAGATTAAGGCTCGCAGAGAGGCTTTCCTGAAGCGTGGCTTAACGATCGACGGTAAGGGGACGGCTAATACAATATTTCAAATTCAAAATACAGATTCAAATGTTCAAGACAATCGATTTCAGGGCACTGACAGCCATTCTGCTGTTCCTTCTGG
>ERZ1027255.367-NODE-367-length-15335-cov-9.327291_pt1 | contig 15335 bp, 9 predicted proteins | sample MGYA00519261_ERZ1027255 | MGnify/ENA primary metagenome ERZ1027255 (study PRJEB26926, sample SAMN06164399) | human gut metagenome | biome: ENVO:00009003; feature: ENVO:2100002; material: ENVO:00002003 | host: Homo sapiens | place: USA | collected 2012 ...
ACAGATATAGACCGAAAAGATTCCTTAAGATGAGGCAGGTTATTTTTTGAAGGTTGCTTAATATGTTAATATCCATTATATTCCATCAAATCAATGAATATGCCCGAACACGGGAATACGGATTATCCCACAACCCATTTCTCGACGGTGCGGGTCCGGGAGGAGATGTTGACGCCGACTTTGACGAGGGTCTTGCCGTCCTCTAACTTGTAAGGAAGCATGTAGCCTTTTTCGTCTATCTGCTTCAATGCGTCTTCTGCAGAGCCGTCAACCTTGAACTCGAAGACATATATGCTGTTGTCGGTGTAGCAGACGGCGTCGGCTCGTCCGATGGCGGACTTGACCTCGGTGCGAATATAGAATCCCAGCAACGAGAAAATCAGGTATATGATTGTCTGGTAGTGCTTTTCGGTCTTGTTCTCCAAATCGTTCGGGATTCCGGCGAGATAAGCCTGTAGCTTCTCCATCGCAAGGTCGATGTCCCGGGAGTCCATAGCGGCATAGAAATGCGCCACGAATCCGGAGGCTGTTCCTGTCTTGCTCGGATATTCACCGAGAAGTCCTCGGGTGAAACCGATCTTGACTTCCCTGTTCGGGTAGCCGAGGGTGTAGAGCTGCATCCGCTCATCGTAGGACTTGATGGTCAGGTAACCAGTCTGGTAGAGCATCGGCAAGGAGTTGTCGGAGAGTTCCGGAGACACGTCAAAGTCGGACTGGGGAACCAGCGGGATGTTGTCCAAAGTGGTTTCGTCAATCGGGTTACGCCTCAGCCTTTCTACAAGATAGGTCGGCGTGCCGGAATCAAACCAGTAGCTGCCGACACGACGGTCACTCAAGGCATTAAGCAAGCTGAAAGGATTGTAGATATCCTCGGACCCATCGCAGAAATGATAGCCGTCATAGTTATACTTCAACAATTTCAGAGCTTCATCGTAGGAAATCTTCTGCCTGTCGGCAAGCGCCTGCACACCATATTGAATATTGTCCTCCAGCTCCTTCTGAGAAATACCGCAAATCGCCGAGTATTTAGTCTCCATCGAAATATTCTTCAAATTGTTCAGCTCGCTGAATATGCTGAGCTGGGCGAACTTGTTGATCCCGGTGATGAATACAAACCGCAGATAAGGGTCAAGGCTCTTTATCGGGCTGTAGAAATTCCTCATTATCTGCCTCAGGGACGGAAGCCTGACCTTGTCGTTCATCACATCCAGCAGCGGTGCGTCATATTCATCAACGATCAGCACAGCTGGTTCCCCGGTCTTGGCAAACGCCTCTTTTACCAGAAACTCCAACCTTGCGTTGACATCCATCTTGTCCAGATTCTCACCTTTACCATAAACTCTTTCATATTCAGCAAGTTTATAGTCGAGCTGGCGCAACAGTTGATTCTCGTTCACGTGCTTGGCTGTGGACATGTCGAAATGGAAGACCGGGTGCCGCTTCCATTCTTTCTTCTCCTCTCCGGCCTTTAGCCCCTCAAACAGTTCCTTCCTTCCTTCGAAATAGCAATGGAAAGTCGAGGACAGCAGGGATTTACCGAAACGACGCGGACGGCTCAGGAACACGTACTTGTAAGTCTCCGCCAAATCGTGCACAAAACCTGTCTTGTCGATGTAGAGGTAACCTCCCTCGACAATATTACTGAATGTTTGTATCCCGATAGGGAATCTTTTGAATCCGGCCTCCATAATTCAATATAACTCAACTCTCAAAGATAAGGCTTTTTTCCAAAGGAACAAAGCCTTGACACTCACAGACATTTGATATTTTCATTGAAAAAGCCTCCGCACGGGGAATGACCGAACGGAGGCTTTCAAAGTTCACAATCTTATTAGATCACTTTCTCAACTCCATCAAGGTCTATCAAGGTGAACTGTGCCTTGCCCTGATAGATAGTGAGGATTCCTTTGACGTTGATCGGGACGCCACCGAGGATGGCCTCGTCAATCTGGGTGTCTGCGAAGCGGGAATAGCCGCTGGTGCGGATCTGCACGGACTGACTGCCCATATTGAAGTACTGGCTGACGGAATATGCCGACGCGTTCTTCAGCAGGGTGGCCTTGAGCTCAGGCACGGTCTTGCCGGTGTTTGTGGCACCGGAATCGAATACACCGGAATTCAAATAATTCCTGAAGCCTTCCTTGGACATAGCCCAGGTTGTAACGCCCCAAGACTTGTCAGAGAAGAAAATCCTGTTGTCGTTGTCCTTCTTGTTCTTGTACTGATCCACATAGACAAGGCAGAAGATCTCGTTGGCGTAGGTCAGGCCGTCAAGCTCGACATAGCAGCCGATGTTCTCCTCTTTCAGAAGATCGGCGGCGGAGACTTTCTTAGGCTGCAGCGGAGTGTCAATCTTACCTCTGAATATGTGAGTGTCAATGATGTACTGAACCTCGATGTAGGAGGTCTCATATTCACCGGTACGATCGTCGTAGCCCAGCTGGATCATTCCGTTGTAGGCGCCGAGCGTGAGGCCGCCGCACTTGACATAGACCCACTGGCCGAGCTTGTAGTCGTTGTAGAGGGCGTTCTTGCCGATCTTCAACTCTATGCCGCCCGTGGCGTCCTGGATGTAGATGCTCTTGTAAACATTGCCGCTGCGGTCATCGGAGACCACCTGCCCTCCGATGACGATGTCCTTCTCGATCTTCACCGGACCGGACTTGTACAGAGCCTTGAGCTGGGCGATGGTCGTGTTGGGGGTCATCGTCACAGGCTCGTAGACATCAGCCTTGCCGTAGTCCGTGGTGAAGACCTGGTCCCATTCCTCGCAGGAGGCGAGGGCGAAAATGGCGGCGATCAGCGCGAAATATATTCTTTTCATACCTTGGAATCCTTAGAATCTGAAATAAATGTTCAACATGTAGTTGATTCCGCTCATGTAGAAGTACTTGGAATCAAACCTGTAGAATCTCTCCTTGCTGACGGTGTTGTCCACAAGGCGGGTCTGCTCGTAGCCGCCGGTGCGTACATCCCTGTTGTTCAGGAGGTTCTTCACCTGCATCGAGAAGCCGAGCTGGTACTTTCTCTGAATATACCAGGACTTGCCCACGCTGGCGTTCACGAGCATGAAGTTCTTGAACTTCTCCTGCGCGGCCATGTACTCGATCTCCTGGGCGGTCACCTGACCGTCAGGCCCGGCTGTGGCCATGTCCGTCCTATAGAGAGGGTTCATGTCCAGATAGGAGTTCCCGAAGAAATCCACATCCGCGTCGATGAACCAGTAGTTCTTGTTCCACGCGAGACCGAGACTGGCGGCGAACTGAGGAGTGCTCGGAACATAGTGATCTTGAAAATGGTCTACGATGGTGTTGCCGTCAGCATCTAACATATAAGAGCCGTCATCGTTCTTCTTGTGAACAGGGTGGCTTTTCCAGTAAGGGATGACGACGCCGTAGGTGCCTGCTACATATTCAGCGCTGTTGTCGAAGGTCTGGTACATCGTAGGGTTGGAGGTATAGATGTACTGGCCGTAGGTGAACACTCCCTGAAGGGAAAGGTTCGGCACCGGAGTCGGCACCTTGAAGCCGAGCTCGACTCCGACGTGCCTCTCGTCGATTCCGGACATCGCGAAGTTGGTGAACGAGTTCTGCGAGTCATCGTAGAAGCTCATCACGTCCGTCTGATCCTTGATGGAGGTGTAGAATCCGGTGACGCGCACATCGTAGCCGGAATTGCTGTAGGCGTAGTTGATGTCCGCCGTCAATGTCTTGATGGTCTTGAGGTCAGGCATCACGGTGTTCCTCGTCCTCGGGGAGATGAACGCCTGGTTGAATGTCGGGGCCTCGGTGATGTAGGCTGCGTCGGCGTAGATCCTGTGGCCTCCGCTGATGAAGTAGCCGAGGTTGATCTTTCCGGATCCCGTCAGGAAGTCCTTCTTGTCGGACTCGCCCTTCGAGGTGATCGGCCTGCCGTCGATCTGGTCGTACTTGGTGATGACTTCCCCATTGTAGGTGAACGGGTTGCCGTTGTCGTCAAGTCCCGGGAAAAGACCCTTCCTCAAAAGACCTTCCCTCCAGAATTTCGAATATCCCAGCCTTCCGGCCACCGTCGCCTCGAAGCCGCCGAACGTGAAACGTCCTGAGGCCCAGGCCTCCGCGCGGCGGACGTGGGCATAGTAGTCGTAGCCGTACTTGTCGCCCTGGGCAAGGGTCTGGGCGGCTCCGTTCTTAAGATAGTAGTCCAGATCGTTCTGAATCATCGTCGGATAGGCGGCGAAATCCCTCTCGGCGAACTGGTCGATGTTGACATAGTAGTCTCCGCCGAGCAGGTCGTCCAGAATCTTGTAGTACTCCGTGCGGTTCCACTTGTAGGAGAGTCCTCCGTTGACTGTCAAGAACTTGACCGGATTCCACTTGGCGTTGACAGCGAAGTTGAGGTCGTTCTGGTCCACACGCCTCTCCTCGATCACGTACTTCGAGCGGTTACCTGAGGCGGTGGAGTTCAAGGAGTTCACGGCATAGAGACGATCCCAGTTGATGTGGGTGGTCGATGAGAGGTCGGTCTTCCAAGCCTCCTTCGCCCATGCGTACTTGGCGAAGTTACGACGGTTGTAGTCCGTGTTGTCCATGTAGAAATAGCTCGGAAGGTTCCTGTAGTAGTCAGGACGAGGATCCGGGGCATCGTACCAGTCAAGAGCCGTGTAGCCGTTCTTGCCGAATCTGTAAAGCACTGTGGCCGAGGCCGAGAACTTCTGGGACTCCGGTGTGAAGTCGTACTTGAGGATGGCGATCGGCTCGTGGGTCTTGCGGACGCGGGCGTTGCGAACCTTGCCGTTATAGTAGCCCCAGTTGGAGTTGTACATGTTGTCGCCCATCAGATCGTAGACCTCCTGGGTGGAACCGTTCTGCGCCCCACGCTCGCCAGGGGCGGCCATGAATGTGAATCCCAGCTTATGCTCCTCGCCGAACCTCTTCTCCACGGCTCCGTAGTAGCCGAACGAGCGGTAGAAAATACCCTTTATCCAGTCATTTCCGCCAAGCCTCGCCGATGCGCTGAAAGCGTAGGACCAGCCGTTGTCCAACTGTCCGGAAGCGTAGGTCAGCATCAGGCGGAGCCTGTACAGAGCGCTGTTGGTCAGCACGCTTCCTCTCCAGCCTGTGCGGACGGAAGAGGCCATCGGCATGATGTTCGTGAGGCCGTTGTAGCCGCCGAATCCGAAATCGGAGACCTCGGCGCCGTTCACGGACTCCTTGCTTCTGGTGGCCTCGTTGAGACCGCTCCAGAGGGAGTACGGCGTGTAACCCGTGATCGCGTCGTTCATCCTCACGCCAGCAAGATAGACATCCTGAGACTCACTGGAATAGCCGCGGACACGGAAGCGCACGGAACTGAAATTGTAGCCGGCCATGTTGTTGAACACATCGTTCTGGCCGAAAAGGATGGTAGGGCTGTCCTGGTAGCCGGAATCGTCCATGTCGAACTCAGAGAAACTGGCGTCGTCCACCTCGGCGACTTTCGCCACCGGGGTCAGGGACAGGTTGAACATGTTCTTGACATAGCCGTCATTGACGGTCACGTTCACTCTGGACTGGAGATAGTCCGGGCTTTCGATGACAAGGTCGTACATTCCGTCCTTCAGGTTCCCGATCTGGAACGTTCCGTCCTGTCCGGCCTTCACACGGGCGACTTCCTTTCCTTCTGAATACAGGATCAGATCCGCTCCGTCAATGGTCGCCTTGCTCAAGCGGCTGACGACCGTACCTTTCACGCCACCGGTGTAGTTCTGGGCCGACAAAGTCAGAGCCAGAAACAGAGCCGATGCGGCAAGGAATATTCTTTTGTTCATATTTATTGAATATTAACTATTTATCCATTTGGAGGGTCACTTCGACAAGCTCAGTGACCGAGCCTCTGCGGTCACTGCACTTTCAGTCACCGAGCTTGTCGAAGTGCCGAAGCGACTGAAGTAACTACTTGTTACTAATGACAATATAGGTCGGGTAGTGGTCGCTGTAGCCGCCGACGTAGGAGCCGGATGAATATGTCCGGAACGGCGTACCCTTGTACTGTCCTGTCTGCTGAACCATGAACGGCTGGTTGAAGACGCGTCCGTAGTACTTGCCCTTCACGATCGGAACAATCCTGAGCGTCCCCTTCGGAGCGTTCACAAGCGCCTCGTTCGCAAGGATGATGTCGTAGATGTTCCACTCGCCACGATAGGCCAAAGAGCCGTAACCGGCTTTCAACATTGAGGTAAACGGAGAGAAGAAGTCCATCTTGCCGACTTCGGAGACATTCTCCTTGCCGTGCATATAGACGGCCATGCTCTCGTCCGTAGGGTTGTCGTTCATGTCACCCATCACCACGATCTTGATCCCGGGATATTCATTCATCAGTTTGGCGGAGTTCTCGTAGATGATTTCCGCGCCACGGCTCCTAAGGTCGCTCCCCTTGCCTCCGATCCTGGATGGAAGGTGGGCGACGAAGAACGCGAACATCTCGCCCTTGATCTCGCCCCTGACCATCAGCACATCACGGGTGCGGAAGTGTCCCTGAGACTCCTCGTCCATGTCGAACTTTATGTCCTTACTGTTGAAATCAAACGGAATGGATTTGCTTTCAATCAGTTTGAACTGCTCCGGCCTGTAAAGCAGGGCCACATCGACGCCTCGCCTGTCCGGGCCGTCATAGTGCACGATCTGGTAGTTCGCGTCGGCGATCTCCTTCTGGCTCACAAGATCCTCAAGCACATGGCGGTTCTCAACCTCGCTCAGGCCCAGAACCGTGTGGAAAGCCTTGTTCTCGTCAGCCATCGCCTTGATCACCGTGGCGATGTTGCGGAGCTTGCGGTTGTACCGCGCGTCAGTCCAGCGGTTTGCCCCGTCGGGGAGATATTCATAGTCATTCTTGCCCTCGTCGTGGTAGGTGTCGAAGAGGTTCTCGACATTGTAGAAGCCGATGACATACCCCCTCGCGCCCTTGTCCCCCTTGGCGCAGGCCGTGGCGGCCACAACCAGAAGCAGCAGAGCGGAATAAAGTATTTTTCTCAAACGCATATCAGTTTTGTATTATTATTCATGAATATGTCGGTTCCGCCGGGGCGCTACCTCCACCACCAGGCGACATCCTTCGGCTCCTCGGCCTCGATCCTTGCCGTAGTCTCCTCGCCCACCTTGGCAGGCAAGTTCACGAAGAAATCAATGTTCAGTCTCTTCTCAAGATCATCAACCGACATCGAATAGGAAGAATCTATGGTCTTGGTGCTGTATACCTTGTGGTCCAGCCAGACGGCGCAGGCGGAATAGCCCGAATAGCCAACCGTGGAATTCTTCATATAGCGGAGGACGACCTTGTAGTAGGCTGTCGGAACGGTAACCTTCTTGCCGTAGTTGTCCACGGCGTACTTGACGGTCTCTCCGTCTTTGTAGTCTATCACGCAACCGGTCACGACATAGAGGGCGTCGGAATCTCTTGCCCATCCACGGACCTTACCTTCCAGATTCGCCCAGATGTCAGCGTTGAAGCCATTATTGATCTGAGGTGTCATGTTCGTGCCGTAGAAAGTCATCGCATTCGAGGAGTAGGATGTCTGCCGATCAGCCGAGGCAATCTGGTGACCTCTTGCGAACCGGCCGGCGTTACCCTCTGAAAAGCCTCTTGTAAGAACCGGCTGCTTGTTCGCCGGCAACAGGGGATCCAAAGCCCAGGCGTCAGTCCTTCCGGCTTTTCCGCTCATATTCCAAACGCATAGCGGATAGGCCACCCACGGAGCCACCAGATTGTCGTAATCCCAAAGGAATGAATAATTTCGCGTGCTCACCGACCCAACAGTCATCGAATGCGTGAACGCATCCATCCCCTCCGGAATAGCCGGAAGTTCCATCCACCCTGTCTTCGGAGAGAGATTGCCGCCGGATGGTGTCGGATCAGGCTTCACTTCTGACCCTTTAGCCTTCTGACTGATAGTCTTCGAAGCCTTGCCCGCGCTGTTCTCCACCGTGATCACAGCCGAGCGCTCCTTCTCCGATTTGTTCGGAGACACCGTCACCACCACGTTACAGTCACCTTCTCCTGAGTCCTGATCAACGGAAATCCAATCAACCGTCATGCCATTTTCGGAGACAAAGGACAGTGTCCATGAGATGTCAGATTTCACATGAAGGAATTGTCCTCCCCCTACCGCTTCTACCGTCGGGCTTCCAAGTTCAATAGTCGGAGGATACGAATTCACTTCTTCTGAAGAACCGCATGACACAATTGCCAGAATGGAAAGGCTCCACAGTCCAAACAGTATAGAAATATGTTTCAACGCAATTTTCAAGCGCATGTTGTTTTAGAGAGCAAAAGGGCTGCCCGAACTATGGCGGACATCCCTTTGCATTATTCTATAAATAAGCACTATTTAATGACTATGCTGGAAAAATCAAACTGACCAGCCTTTGAACTACCGTCTGAACCGAAATCTGCCTTATCCCCGACAGTGAAGGTAACGGACTTTGAGGATCCAGTCCATGTCACAGTCTTATCTCCAGCTTGTTGAGCCGCAACATTGCCATTGTCAGACGTAATAGGCGCAAGGCGCTTCTGTCCTTGTGATGAAAGGTTGAATACAATCTGCGTCATAGCATCTCCTGTTGTCGCAATTGTTACTGTTCCTTTTGCATAAACACGACAATCTTTCATGTTAGAATTGACTGTCGGAGCGGTAGAGCCGGAATTCTTGGTCGCTGTGATCGTGTATGCTCCAAAGGATAATGATATTGTGTTTTTATCTTGTGACACAGTCCAATCAGAAAGCCCGGACCACTTGATTGTACCTTCTTCTCCTCCCGGGTTGTCACCGCCGCCTTCGCCTTTCTCAAGAACCTTCACCTCTGTTGCGATGACGTTAAGAAGATTGGCGCTGGTGTTGAGCGTGTTGAAGTAACCGGTCACCTGAACCTTGTCACCCTCGGCGAATGTTGAATATATGGCAGTAGGAGCGCTTGACAGGGCACCCTTAAACTTTGTCGCGCCTTCCACCTCAAAGTTGGTATAGTTGCCGTTCTTCACGACTTTGGCCGTGTAAGTGACATATTCAGCGACACTTGAGGTATAGGAATCGAAAGTGGTGGTGATGTCCTTGGCGGTCGGGTACTTCACAGTGTTTCCGGAAGACACGGTTGTGGTCTTAGGAGAGGTTATCTCCGGCAGACCATAGTAATCTTCCAAAGTGCCTTTGAAGGTAATCTTGTCTCCAACCTTGACGGTCGGGGTGGAATTCTGATAGACATAAATGCTTGATGTGCCGTCTGTAGCGACATATCCTTTGGTTGTTATGGCACCTACCAGAACTTCCTCGGACTCGACAACGGTATTAGCTTTCCTGTCAGCGGTAAGCATCTGGGCGAGAGTCATCCTGGTTCCCGGAACGTCTGGTGTGTCACTGCCGCCGTCAACACTTGTGATGTCCTTGCCGTTGACATTGGTGGCCACTACCTGATAGTGGTTTTTACCTCCGACATACCAACCTTTTACTTCGGTCTCTTTATTCAACAATGGCTCAAAGTCGCCTGGAAAGTAAGAAAGGGAAAGATCTTTATCGTTATAATCGCCAACATATATGTTAACATATTCCTTTCCATTATTTGTAGTCTTCTTAGGTACACCCTTGAATGTCACAAAAGAGACAACACTGCTGCTGAAAGAAGCGATGTTGCTTGCGTCGATCGTGGTTGGATCAGGATAGGAGACAGCATTGCCAGAAGAGACTACGGATATGGTCGGTGAAGCAATCTGCATAAGGCCATTGTACTTACCGGTTGTACCGGAGACATTGACCTTGTCACCTACTTTGGCTCCAGGATTCGCCTTGGCGAACACCAGGATGCTTCCGGTCGGGTCAGTGATGACGATGCTCTGTGTGGTCACACCTGTCACAAGGACATCCTTGACCTCAACGGTCTTGTTCTCTTCCCCGGCCGCGATCTCTCCGATCACACCTTCAACCTTGCCTGTTCCGGCCTGATTGACGGTCAACGTCTTGGAATCTAATCCGATGGAGAAAGTTACTGAACCAGAACGATCAAATCCAGTATTTTCCAACACCTTAACCTCAACCTTCACTGGATCAGCTGAAGCGCTCCCGCTCGTCGGCAAAACAGAAATCCACTTTGCGTCTTCTGCGGAGAGGTCGGTTGTCCACTCCCTAGTAGCGGTCAACTCAATAGTAGTCGTTGTCCCGGCTTTCTCAACGGAAATTTCTGACGGGTTCAGCGTAATTTGAGGAGCGCCCAAGTCCTCTTTCTTGTCATCACAAGCCGTGGCCGCGAAAGCAAGAGCCGCCACAGACATGATGAAGCCTAAAAATCTATTTGTTCTCATATTCATTAGTGTTAATAAATGTTCCACTCATTATGCAGCTCCGGCACTTCCCCGCTCCAGTCCTTCCTTTACCGGCACTTCTATTGATACTTCGACACCATCCACCCCCGCAAACTCAGCTGTCGCATCCAGGCGACCGGCTATTCTTCCCCACAAATTCTTTGCCTGTCAAGCAGTCCGCTAAGTTACGACTAAATATTCAATTAAAAAATACGTAGGCAAAGAACCCTTCTGCGGGAGACTATCTTCGTGACTCAGAAATAAAAGAATATGCATTATGAAGTTGACTCAATGCCCACGTATTGTGCGATATTCAGATTCGTCCCCGAAAAGTGGGTAACTCTTTTGAGTAACGTTTGCCTTAATTTTTGTCGAAGAAAAACCGTCGAATGAGATATTTGTTTAGAAGCTGTTTTGATTTTCAGAATAATATGTTTACATTTGCAATGCGTCTAGGAGGAGTCGCCAAGCGTCTCAATCATAGGCTACGGCCTTGATACTAGTCGCTTTTTTTATACCTTGAAGTCTCGGAGAGTATGGTTTACTTTTGTTATGTTGATGAATCTGGAACACCTCAGATTCCTGGAAACACCTCACACTACATCCTTTGCGGCATTTCAATTCCAGTCAAAGATTGGAAGAAGTGCGACAGCGCCATCAACAAAATTAAGGCTAAGTACGGTTTGTCCGAATCAGAGATCCATACAGGATGGATTATGCGTTCATATCTGGAGCAAACCAGAATTCCCGGATTTGACACAATGAGTTTCGCAGATCGTCGCAGCGAGGTAATCAAGCAACGTAAGGCAGAAATATTTAGAGTCAAGAAGACCAACAACTCAAAAGCGCTCAAGCAGCTCAAGAAGAATTATAAGCAGACGGACGCTTATATACATTTGACCTACGCGGAGCGCTTTGCATTCATCCGAGAGATTGCAGATCAGGTTGGCTCTTGGAGGCACGCCAGAGTCTTTGCGGAATGTATCGACAAGGTTTTCTTCGATCCTACCAAATCCAAATTATCAACAGAGGATCAGGCTTTCGAACAAGTCATCTCGCGTTTTGAGCACTACATGGGTAATGTCTCTCACTCTGAAGACCTGACTTACGGTCTGCTGATTCACGACAACAACGAGACTGTTTCAAAGAAGCATACCGAACTTATGAAGCGTTTTCATAAGCAAGGAACACTTTGGACATCAATAAAGCACATCATTGAAACACCGCTCTATGTAAATTCAGAACTCACCGGGATGGTTCAGATTGCTGACCTTTGCGCTTTTGCTTTAAGACGATTCTTTGAGAATCAGGAAACGGACATTTTTTATAGGATTAAGCCGCGCTTCGATTCACATAGAGGGAAGATGGTCGGTGTTCGCCATTTCACAGAACCGACGTGCCAGTGCGAAATATGTAGTAGCCGCGCATAGGCAGAACATCTTTCTTATTTTTCTCATCCGACGAAAAATCGTTCAATTAAAAAACATGTCCGGAGAGCCACTTGGCGAAGAAGCGGTCTGACACATAGTAACCTTGGGGTGTCTTGCTGATCAATTGTTTGTCAACAAGGGATTTCAAGGCCGCTTTAACGCTGCTGACAGCGGGAAGGTTATAGGATCTGATAAATATTTGGCCTAACGGCGAAGTGACCAGACGTTCTCTGGCGATCGCCGTCAGAAGACGCTGCTGGTTTTCGGTGAGCCATGCGCAATAATTTTGGTAAGCCGTGGATTGGCTTTCAATTATCTAACGCACGACATCATCAACCAATTGTCTGTCTATCACATCCTTGGAATGCTCGTAAATGCCATGAAGAATCGCCTGGACATACCAAGTGACTTTATCAGAGACATCGTAAATATATTCAAAAGTATCTTCATCCATAGCCCTTGACTGTCCTTTGAAGAAGTTGTTGGCGAAATCAAGGTACTTCTCCTTGTCTATGCAGGAAAGTGTCATCATGGAAGAACTCTGGAAGAACGGGCGGTCCGCCGAAAGGGACATCTCCTCCATCATGTGTTGCTGGCTGCCGGAAAACACAAAATACACGTCAGGCAAGAATTGAATATATGAACGGATGAGAGCCTCGACCCCGGATTCCGGGAAATCCAGTATCTGCTGAAACTCGTCTATGGCGATGTAGCACCTCTTCCCAGACTGTCCAAGATATTCGAATATCTGCTTCAAGGTCTCACGTCCTTCCGAAGGCCGAATGTCAAGGGAGAATGTAGGGCGGCCCGTTACTTCATCTATTGTAAGAGTCGGCCTCCATTTACTGAAAAATTCCTGGACACGGCGCATGGCCGCCTGGGAGACAGAATCCAAATTCCCGATGATCTCACTTCCCAACATCCCGACCATCTGATCCAGATTCTTCGCCGGATAGATGTCCAGATAGAAACACTTGATGTCCTTGTCCTGCTTCTCCATCTTGGCGAACACATGCTTGACGAGTCCGGTCTTTCCCATCCGACGAGGAGCCACAAGAGTGACATTGCGTTCATTATGAAGGGCTGAGATCATCTTTTCGGTCTCCTCCTCACGGTCACAAAAATACTCAGAACCTTTGTAACCATAGATGACAAAAGGGTTGTTCAATGTAGCCATATTTGTTATTACGTAATTGTCGTTGCGTAATTATCGCAGCGCGATTTACGCAATAATATTCAGACTTCCAAAACAGCTTTGAATTCGTGAGCGAAGACACCCTCTTCGCGCACGAGACCAATGAATATAGCGCCCTCGTGAGCAGATGGCCTGTTCCCGCGCACGGTCTTGTCTTACAGATCGAGGTCGAGCTCAACGGGACAGTGGTCGGAGCCGAGGATCTCGGTGTGGATCTCGGTGGCTGTGATCTTGTCTTTGAGGGAGTCGGAGACGAGGAAATAGTCCAGCCGCCATCCGACGTTCTTCTCGCGGGCGTGGAAGCGGTACGACCACCAGGAATATTTCACCTCGTCCGGGTGCTGTAAGCGCCAGGAGTCAGTGAAACCAGAGTCCAGAAGCCCGGAGAACTTGCCGCGCTCCTCATCGGTGAACCCGGCGTTGCGGCGGTTCGTGTCCGGATTCTTGATGTCTATCTCATTGTGGGCCACGTTCATGTCACCGCAGACCACCACACCCTTCCGCGCGGCGAGGCCGGCAAGATATTCCCGGAAATCATCCTCCCACCGCATCCGGTAGTCGAGCCTCCGAAGACCGTCCTGAGAGTTCGGCACATAGACGCAGACAAGGAAGAACTCCGGCATCTCCAGAGTGATTACGCGTCCTTCGTGGTCGTGTTCCTCAACCCCGATGCCGTACGTCACCGAGAGCGGCGTGTGCCTTGAATATATCGCCGTCCCGGAATACCCCTTCTTCTCCGCCGAGTTCCAGTACGACGTGTAGCCCAGGAACTCCAGATCCAGCTGCCCCGGCTGCATCTTCGTCTCCTGCAGACAGAAAAAATCTGCGTCAAGCGTGTTGAACACCTCATCAAAGCCTTTCCCCGCGCAGGCGCGAAGTCCGTTCACATTCCAACTTATGAATTTCATACCATTTCTCATTTTACGAATAGCCATAACCTCCGGCGACCGGCCCACCCTTCCAGGCCGACACCGACGCAAAAGCTTGCGGCAACAAATTTAACACATTATCAATGAATATCCCAACGAACTTCTCCGCCGCCACGCGGATGTTGCTCTTCCAAACTTGGATCTTCAACTATTTTGCTGCTGTTTTGCCGTTTTGTCGTTATGTTGTCTTGCTGTTTTGCCGTTTTGTCGTTTTGTCGTCTTGGTGTTTTGCTGTTTTGCGACAATGTCGAAACCGCAGATCTGATTTATCGTGGAACCGTACTAAGTCAAGGTCTGAAGCTCGACCTCAGCGACGTATCGTTCCGCTGGCATTGACAGAATCGAATAGCGGACACGTCTGCAAAGCCCTTCAGCCACTCTTCCGCTGCAATTCTGGCGGCCTTTTCGCCCGAAAAGCCTAATTTTCAACACAGAATTGCGACTTAACAGCCCCCAGGCCCTTTTTCGTGCAATTCCGAAGAGTGACATTCCCACCTGGCAGTGAAGCGGGCACCGGGCAGTGAGGGGTAGCTCCCCCAGACTGTCTGAAAGGTATCGACGAAATTGGAAAAGTATCGCCCGCATGCAGAGTAACAACGAATATTCAATCCTAACTGGGGGTGATTATACTTTTAGACAGTCCCCCCATGGCAGTGATGTTTGACGGAATGGGTAAACGCTCACTGCCGCCTGACAGTCAGGCGCATCCCGCAGCACGGGAATATTCATCAACTTGCAGAGCCTCTGCAGCTCCTTCAGCATACAATTAACTAATTGTTGTATCTTAACAGAAATTTACATCCTCTGGCCAAAAAGAAAAAGACCAAGAAAAAGCAGACGCTCCTATACCAGGAACAGTAAAAAGAAGACAAGGACTCTTGAGATTGGCGACTGCCACATCAATAAGAATTAAAAGGAACATGGCCAGGGAGTGGAGGACACGTTTTGCCCCGCTGCGCAGACTCGTTTAATAACGCCCACAAAATGTGTCAGGCAACTTCAAAGAAAGCATCCGCAAGCTCCTTCCCGGACTTGCGGATCGCCATCCATTATGCTACTCGGGATGAGCGAACGATGCGATTGTTCCATCATCAACTCCAGTGCAGTTGACAATCACATCAACCGGTGTCCCGGCCTCGAAAAGCTTTCTTGCGATAGAAAGTCTTGTCTCCTCACGTCCTTGCTCCAGACCCTCCTCACGGCCTTCACGCAGCCCCTTCTGCAGCCCCTTCTGCAGCCCTTCTTCCAAGCCCTTGCGCACGGCATATTCCTTCTGCGCTTGAATGTCCCACTCGTTCATCTTGTCAATCTCGTATTTAAGTTTCTTCTCCTTGTCGAACGCCGCCACCTCACACGCCTCGGCGAGCCGTCTTGAGATCCCGCCTGCCTCCTCAATCCATTCGGGGATCCTTTGGAAGCCATCACTGTTCCTGAATATGTAGAACAGCCTGTCGAACTCCGTCACGCACTCCTCCA
>ERZ1027255.374-NODE-374-length-15118-cov-37.275244_pt1 | contig 15118 bp, 14 predicted proteins | sample MGYA00519261_ERZ1027255 | MGnify/ENA primary metagenome ERZ1027255 (study PRJEB26926, sample SAMN06164399) | human gut metagenome | biome: ENVO:00009003; feature: ENVO:2100002; material: ENVO:00002003 | host: Homo sapiens | place: USA | collected 2012 ...
CCCTCACCTCTATGGAGGATGTTCAGAAGTTCATCGACGAGGTAGGCTATCCTGTTCTCGTTCGTCCATCTTACGTTCTTTCCGGTGCAGCCATGAACGTTTGCCACGATGATGATGAGTTGCGTCGCTTCCTGGAGGCAGCTTCTGAGGTTTCTAAGGAGTACCCAGTGGTTATCTCCCAGTTCATGACAGAAACCAACGAGATTGAGTTCGACGGTGTTGCCCAGAACGGTGAGATTGTTGAGTATGGTATTTCAGAGCACGTAGAGTATGCAGGTGTTCACTCTGGTGACGCAACCATGACCTTCCCTGCCCAGCAGATTTCCTTCGCTACAGCCCGTCAGATCAAGAAGATTTCACGTGCCATCGCCAAGGAGCTCAACATCTCGGGTCCTTTCAATATCCAGTACTTGGCTAAGGGTCGTGATGTGAAGGTTATCGAATGTAACCTCCGTGCATCCCGCTCATTCCCATTCGTGAGCAAGGTATTGAAGCGCAACTTCATCGAGACTGCTACCCGCATCATGCTCGATGCTCCATATCAGAAACCGGATAAGTCTGCTTTCGATATCGACCGCATGGGTGTGAAGGCATCACAGTTCTCATTCGCCCGCTTGCAGAACGCCGACCCAGTTTTGGGTGTGGATATGAGTTCTACCGGTGAGGTAGGTTGTATGGGTGATACTTTCGAGGAGGCATTGCTCAACTCTTTGATTGCCACCGGCTACAAGATTCCTTCAAAGGACAAGGGCATTATGCTTTCAAGCGGTGGTGCTAAGGAGAAGGCTTCTCTGCTCGACGCTGCCCAGGCTTTGGTGAAGAATGGTTACACCATCTACGCTACAGCCGGTACAGCGAAGTTCCTGAACGAGAACAACGTGAAGGCTACAGCCGTAGGATGGCCTGATGAGGAGCACAAGGATCTCCCTAACGTGATGCAGATGATTGCTGACCACAAGTTCGACCTCATCGTCAACATCCCTAAGAATCACACCAAGCGTGAGTTGACAAATGGTTACAGAATCCGTCGTGGCGCCATCGACCACAACATTCCTCTGATCACCAATGCCCGTCTGGCTTCCGCCTTCATCGAGGCATTCTGCACATTGAGCCAGGACCAGCTTCAGATAAAGAGCTGGCAGGAGTACGAGTAATCGTACGCAGATTTATATAAAATACGCCCTGTAAGGCCCAAGCCTTACAGGGCTTTTTTATTCCCTGCCATGAGAAAAAGGAGGCGAAATGATGGCTTTCTCATTATTTTATTGTACCTTTGCAAACAGAAAATAAGAATAAAGAATGATAGTTTGTATAGCAGAGAAACCGAGTGTGGCTAAGGACATCGCCCGAATCATCGGGGCTACCACGGCACGCGACGGTTATATGGAAGGTAATGGTTACCAAGTAACATGGACCTTCGGCCACCTTTGTGAGCTGAAGGAACCGGATGATTATACTCCGATGTGGAAACATTGGAGCCTTGCGGCGTTGCCGATGATTCCACAGCGTTTCGGTATCAAACTCATCAATGATGAAGGCATCAAGAAGCAGTTTGCTACCATCGAGAAACTGATGCAGGCTGCCGACAGCATCATCAACTGCGGTGACGCCGGACAGGAAGGAGAGCTCATCCAGAGATGGGTGATGCAGAAGGCGCAGGCAAAATGCCCGGTCAAGAGACTGTGGATTTCATCCATGACCGATGAGGCCATCAAGCAAGGCTTCCAGGAACTGAAAGACCAGGGGGAATATCAGTCACTCTATCTTGCCGGACTTTCCCGTGCCATCGGCGACTGGATTCTCGGCATGAACGCCACCCGACTTTATACATTGAAATACGGTCAGAACCGACAGGTGCTCAGCATCGGCCGGGTGCAGACCCCTACCCTTGCCCTCATCGTAAACCGCCAGAAGGAAATCGACAACTTCGTTTCCGAACCTTACTGGGTACTCGCCACCATCTACCGCGACACCCAGTTTACCGCCACCAGCGGCAAGTTTACCAGCAAGGAGGAAGGCGAGAAAGCATTCAGTACCATCGCTGGCAAGCCCTTCACGGTTACGGATGTAAGCAAGAAAAAGGGAAACGAGGCACCGCCTCATCTCTACGACCTCACCTCGCTGCAGGTAGATTGCAACAAGAAGTTTGCTTACTCTGCCGATATTACGCTGAAGCTCATCCAGAGTCTCTACGAGAAGAAGTACACCACTTATCCTCGTGTAGATACCCAGTTTCTGACAGACGATATCTATCCGAAATGTCCGCAGATTCTGAACGGAGTAAGTCAGGCAAAGATCATGAGTCAGCAGAAATACCTCCCGCTCATCCAGCAGCTCGCAACAATCAGCAAGAAATTGCCGAAGAGCAAGAAGGTTTTCGACAACAGCAAGGTAACCGACCACCACGCCATCATCCCAACCGGTGTTCCGCCAACCGGACTCACCGATATGGAGGCAAACGTGTATGATCTCATCGCCAAGCGCTTCATCAGCGTGTTCTATCCGGACTGTAAATTCTCTACCACCACCGTATTGGGCGAGGTAATCAACGAAGACGGACCGAAACCGGAAAAGATAGAGTTCAAGGTGAGCGGTAAGGAGATTCTCGAACCAGGCTGGCGAGTAGTCTATGCCAAGGATGTAAAAAATGCAGATGACGATGATGCTTCAGATAACGCCAACGGAAATGCAGACTCAGGAAACGGCGCCAAGAAGGAAGTGGTAGAAGAAAGAACCCTCCCATCCTTCACAAAAGGCGAATCGGGAGAGCATCAGCCTACCCTGACGGAGAAATGGACCACGCCACCTAAGTATTATACCGAGGCAACCCTGCTGCGTGCGATGGAGACAGCCGGCAAATTCGTAGAAGACGAAGAGCTTCGTGCTGCATTGAAGGAGAACGGAATCGGCCGACCATCCTCCCGTGCCGGCATCATCGAGACCCTCTTCAAGCGCCACTACATCCGTCGCCAGCGCAAGAATCTGATGGCAACCCCGACAGGCATCGAACTCATTGACACCATCCATGAGGAACTGCTGAAGAGTTGCGAACTGACCGGTATCTGGGAGAAGAAACTCCGCGACATCGAACACAAGACCTACGATCCTGCCGACTTCATCAACGGACTGAAAGAACAGATCAACAAGATAGTCATCGATGTGTTGTCAGACAACAGCAACCGGAGAGTGACCATCATGACAGAGGAAGACCTCAAGAAGAAACCAGCTGCCAAGAAACCGGCTGCCCGAAAGACTCCTGCCAAGAAGATGCCAGCCAAGAAAAAGGATGAAGCTACTGCACAAAATGCAGATACGCAGAATGCAGCAGCACAGCCGGTTTCTGCTCCTCAGGCTCCAGCCGACCCAATGGTAGGCAAGCCATGCCCGCTCTGCGGCAAGGGCGTCATCATCAAGGGCAAGACCGCCTATGGATGCAGCAACTGGAAATCAGGCTGTCAATATCGCCAGCCATTCTCGCAGATGTTATAAGATATAACTCAAGTTTCACATATAAGCTCCACACGCCCTGAAAGGGCAGAAGCTCCTAGCCCAGGGCAACGCCCTGGGTATAGTAGCAGTCTGCAAGGCGCCCTGTAAGGGCAAAAGCCTTATAAATTGCCTCGTTCTTTGAAGCTTTTGCCCTTACAGGGCGACAGGTTTGCGTCCATAATGACCCAGGGCGTTGCCCTGGGCTAGGAGCTTCTGCCCTTTCAGGGCGTGTGGGAGAGTTGCTTGCGAAAGTTCAGTAAAATAATTAAGTTGTTCCAGTATGAAGCAGATTAGATATTACCAAATCATAACAGTCTTTTGCTGCCTCTTTCTGATAAGTTGCGGCATTGAACAGAACCTGAAGAAAGCAGACAAGCATCTTTCTTTAGGCGAATACTACGATGCGGCAACCCAATATAAAAAGGTGTACACCAAAACACCGACGAAAGAGCGGGCTGCCCGGGGCAAGGTGGCTCTGAAGATGGCACGCTGCTATGATAAAATCAACAGTACTCCAAAGGCACTGGCTGCCTACAGCAATGCCATCCGATACAAGCAGGCAGACCTCAACGACCGCCTGGCTTACGCCCGGCTTCTCCTGAAGAACGGAAGTTACAGACAGGCAGCTAAGGAATTCGAATTCCTGCTCGATTCCATGCCCAACAACATGCTGGTAAAGAACGGACTCGAATCGGCACGAAAAGCCCCAGTCTGGAAGAAGGAAGGAAGCCGGTACAAGGTAAAGCGGATGGATGTTTTCAATTCCCGAAGAGACGACTATTCGCCTATGTTCCTCAGCGATGACAACAGTCAGCTCTATTTCACCTCAACCCGTAACGAAGCCCAGGGCAGCGATATGAACGGAGTGACGGGAACGAAATCTGCCGACATCTTCTTCTCTGAAAAGGACGATAAAGGCAAATGGAGCAAGCCGGAAGCCATCGGAACCGGTCTCAACACCGACTACGAAGAGGGCGCATGCTGCTTTACCCCAGACGGCAAGCAGATGTACCTCACCCAGTGTACCACCGATCCTACTTCGCCCCGCTTAGCCCAGATAGTAACCTCCAACCGCTCGGATGCAGCCTGGAGCAAGCCTTCGAATCTGGAAATCAGCAAAGATACACTCAGTTGTTTTGCCCATCCAGCCATCTCTCCTGATGGCGAATGGCTCTATTTCGTATCAGACATGCCGGGCGGAAAGGGCGGTCTCGACATCTGGCGAGTGCGCATCACTCCTGCCGGACTGGGCGGCGTAGAGAACCTGGGCGAACCTATCAACACCCCAGGCGATGAGATGTTCCCTACCTTCCGTCCCAACGGCGACTTTTACTTCAGCAGCAACGGTCATGTGGGAATGGGTGGACTCGACATCTATATCGCCAAAGTAAATTCCATCACCCGGAAATATGAACTCACCCACCCCGGCTATCCGCTGAATACAGAAGCCGATGACTTCGGAATGACTTTCGAGGGTCTCCACAACCAGGGTTTCTTCTGCTCTAACAGAAAAGACGGAAGAGGCTACGATCATATCTACTCCTTCGAGAATCCGGAGATTGTTACCACGATGAAGGGATGGGTTTACGAGAAAGATGGTTATGAACTGCCTGCCGCAGAGGTGAGAATCGTAGGCAACGATGGAACGAACAGGAAACTATCCGTCAAGGGCGACGGTTCGTTTGTCCTCCCTATCAATCCGCATGTCGACTACCTGGTGATGGCATCCTGCAAAGGCTACCTCAACCACAAGGAAGAACTTCGGGTTGATTCGGCTAAAGAGAGTAAGGAATACGTGCTCCAGTTCCCGCTGGCTTCCATCACAGCCCCTGTACTCATCGACAACATCTTCTACGATTTCGACAAGGCAACCCTTACCGAAGCCAGTACAACAGCCCTCGACCAGCTGGTAACGCTGCTGAAAGAGAACCCGCACGTTACCATCGAACTCAGCGCCCATTGCGACTACAAGGGAAACAGCGAATATAACAAGCATCTGTCTCAGCGCCGCGCCCAATCGGTAGTAGACTATCTGATAAAACACGGCATAGAGAAAGAGCGCCTCACCCCTGTGGGCTACGGCAAGGAGAAGCCGAAGAATGTGCGCAAGAAACTCACCGAGAAGTATCCTTGGCTCAAGGAAGGCGATGTGCTCAGCGAAGAATTTATCCTGAAGCAGAGCAAGGAGCATCAGGAAATCTGCAACCAGCTGAACCGCCGAACCGAGTTCAAAGTGCTCCGCACTACCTATAAATTGTTTTAGAAACCGATATCATAAGCATAGGTGCTCTACTGAAAAAGTAGCAGCACCTATTTGTTTTTCTATATTCAGCAATATTAAATCTTCGTTCAAAGACATTGAATGTCCGTTCAAAGACACTGAACGGACATTCAAAAGCTTTGAACAGAGATTTCAAGAGCATAAAGATGATATTTATAGTAATAAAAAACTCTTTCTATTAGCACTAAAAACCATTCTGCTAATAGAAAGAGTTGATCATTCATACAATTGATATCAGGGAAGAAGCCTACTGACGTGCATCAGCCAGCTCATTATATCCCCAAACCATGATGAGGACAACGATGCCAGCCAGCACCATCAGGAGATTCTGAGAGTGAGCGATGGAATCTGCCACATGCGTAAGAGCACGCGAACCGGAGAGGAGAAAATCTATCTTCATAGAGAAAAGCCACCCCTGAATCTGTTCCCATCCCTGACAGACTACTGCAATGATGATGCCGGCTGCCACACAGGCTGCCGTCCATAAATGTTCCAGGCGCTGGCGCTTAACCAGCGACATCGCAGTATCAGTTTCGGGTAAAGCCGGCAATGCCTGCATCACCCTGTCGGAAAATCCGTCATCAGGAATCTCTGACATCTGGCAATCGGAAAAGAACATCTGCAAGAGTTCTTCATCCTGAGGGTTCAACGGTTCCCCTTTCATGCTTTCCAACTTCTTATCATTTATCTTATCGGTCATAACCATTCTGTTTTAAGTAACTTGCAAGTTTCTGTTTTCCTCGAGAGAGATGCGACTTGATGGTGCCTTGCGCCATTCCCGTCACCTCTGCAATCTTATCTATAGAGAGTCCATCCATCAGCTGCAGCGTGATGCATGTACGTTCATTTTCATTCAATATCTGTAATGCCTTGAGCAAATCCATCTTCAATCCGGCATTGGCGCCCTGTGCATTCTTACTGGAAACGGCAGGCGTATCGATGTCCTGCGTCTCCTTATGGCTGCGGGTATAATCATACCATACATTATAGGCGATGCGGTAGAGCCAGGTGGAGAAGCTGGCTGTACCTCTGAAACCGGACAGATGGGTATAAGCCTTTACAAAGGTATCCTGCGCCAAGTCGTCACTCAGCTGCGCATCTCCCAGCGTCTGCCGTAGGAAGAACCCACGAATGGGTGACTGATACTTCCTTACCAGCAGGTCGAACGACTTGCGGTCATGAAGCATCACCACCTTCGTGACGAGAGAGATATCGGATAACTTTTCCACCTTATATATTAACTAATAATTTGTTGTTCTTTTCTTTGTGACTTCCCCTCCTATTGAGAAGCCATGATATGTTGAATGTCGGCAGCTAGACCGGAGTACCATTATAGCCCGTGCCCTGGTCGCCGTGACGGTTTTTCCACCAATCCTTGATAGCAGGAAGCGAGCCGATAACGGTCTGACCGATGCCATAGAAGAAGACCAGGGCTCCGATGCCAGCCAGGAAATCAACATCCCACCAGGCAAACATGGCGCATAAGCCGGCTCCCAGGAAGGCATTTCTCAATCCACGCTTTACCAGATACTCATCGCTCTGCTTGTCTATCGGCCGGTCGCTTTCCGGAACATTGATGCCCTTCTCCATCGCCATCTCCGCCAGTTTCATCCGGTCGTTGTGGCGGCGAATCAGATATCTGATAACCAGAAATACGATGATCAGCGGAGCAAAGACAAACAGCAGACCGAAGATGATACAGAAGATGATCATAACAGCCAGCGCTCCGCCACCAAATACCGAACCGATGAAATCGAACGGATCATCATAGTTGTCTAAACTGTATCTAGAATGAACAGAACTATTATCATTATCATTCTCATCATAATCATCATAGTTGGCCGAATCTGTGCTGGTGGTATCAGAATATGCCTCCAACGCCTCGTCGTCTTTATCTTTCGAAGCAGATGGCTGTGCAGCAGATGCAGGAGCAGCCTTTGGGTCTACCTGTTGGGTAGTTGGATGATAACGATGTTTTGGAGCTGAAGACGCCAAAGACACTTGGGTGGCTCCGATGCTCATAAAGAGCGCTAATGCCAATATTGCTTTCTTCATATCATTATTTTTTTATTGTTTTTACCTTGTTATTTGATAAATTTCTGCTTCTTAGACGCATCTCTTCGCGATTTAGTTGCAAAGAAACGAAATTTTTCTTATTTTTGCAAACAAATTAAAGAAAAAGAGACAGAATGAAGACATTACCTGAAGATTTCAGAACATATACGCAGGCGCTGATGGGCGAAAAGCTGTATCAGCGTCTGGAGCATGCTATCCTCGAAGAGGAGGCACCAACCAGTATCCGCATCAATCCTTTTAAATGCAAGGATGCAATAGGCGAACCGGTTCCCTGGTGTCCGGAAACCGGCCGTTATCTCTCTACCCGTCCCGGATTCACCTTCGATCCGCTGCTGCATGCCGGCTTATATTATGTACAGGAAGCCTCATCCATGTTTGTAGATATGGCTATCCGACAGTACGTAAAAGAACCGGTGATGATGCTGGATCTCTGTGCTGCCCCTGGCGGAAAGTCGACTGCCGTAAGAGCTGCCTTGCCGGAAGGGAGTCTGCTCTTCAGCAACGAACCTATGCGCACCCGCTCACAGATTCTTGCCGAAAACGTACAGAAGTTCGGTCATCCGGATATGATTGTTACCAACAACTATCCCCGCGATTACAAGAAATCGAAGTTGCAGTTTGATGTGATTCTTACCGATGTTCCCTGCTCCGGCGAAGGAATGTTCCGCAAAGATGAAGGGGCTATCGGCGAATGGAGTACCCAGAATGTGAACAACTGCTGGCAGCTGCAGCGCGAAATCGTATCGGATATCTGGAACTGTCTGAAGCCAGGCGGTATCCTGATTTACTCTACCTGCACCTTCAATGCGCACGAAGATGAGGAGAATGTGGCCTGGATATGCGAAGAACTTGGCGCTGAAGTGATGGCACTGGAGGGTGTAGAAGATGCATGGAACATCACCCGCAACCTCACGGGCACCGACTTCCCTGTTTACCGATTTATTCCTGGCGTTTCGCGAGGCGAAGGTCTGTTTATGGCGATTCTGAAGAAAGAGGGCGAATGGGAAGCCGGCTCACCAGCCAAGGAGAACAGAAAGGATAAGAAGAAGAAAGACAAGAAGGTGGCGAAAGGAAAGGGACCGGAGATTCCGGACGGCTGGCTGAAGGCTGATACGGAATGGATGCCTGCAGAGAGCAACGAGACGGTTTACGCCATTCCGGGCAGATGGAAAGACATCTACGACCAGGCTGAAAAGAACCTGAAGGTGCTGCATGCCGGTGTGAAACTGGGAACAGACAAGGGAAAGGGACTTATCCCCGACCAGGCTCTCGCACTCTCTACGATGCTCAACAAAGAACACTTCCCTCAGGTGGAGTTATCCTACGAAGATGCCATCCGCTACCTTCGTAAGGAGGCTGTGAATCTACCTGCCGATACGCCTAAGGGTTATGTACTGGTAACCTACAGACAGGTTCCGATAGGATGGGAAAAGAACATTGGCAACCGTGCCAACAACCTCTATCCGCAGGAGTGGAAAATTAAGAGTAGCCATGTTCCGGAAGAACAGTTTACAGTTAACAGTTTATAGTTTATGCTTAGCATCATCGCCTGTATATCAAAAGTGCATAGAGCTATCGGGTACAAGAACCGGTTGCTCTACGCCATCCCATCGGACATGACCCGATTTCGTATGCTCACAACTGGACATACGATCATCATGGGCAGGAAGACATTTGAGTCGCTGCCGAACGGAGCCTTGCCCAACCGCCGCAATATTGTTATCTCGAAGACAAGAGAGCAGATAACAGGGTGCGAAGTATGCAGCTCTCTGGAAGAAGCGCTGGCAGCAAGGAAAGAATCTGTTGGAAACAAAGAAACGGTTGGAAGCAAAGAAGCATCAGATGAATGTTTCATCATCGGAGGAGCCAGCATATATGAACAGGCTTTGCCTTTTGCAGACAAGCTTTATCTCACAATCGTTGAAAAGGAACCTGAACATGCCGATACCTTCTTTCCGGAAATCAATCCGGCAGAATGGGAAGTGACAGAAAAAGAAATGAGGAATGAAAACGGCTTACCGTTCACATTCCTCACCCTTTATAGAAAGCAGTAATCCCGCAGGGAGCTACTGCTTTTTTTCTTTTTATATCTTATTTCTCTGCTGCAGCCTCCTCATCAGTTTCATCTTCATCATCGTTGAAACTCTTGAGATCCTGCATAGAAAGCTGACGGTTGATAGATGCATTGAAAGAGATGATGGTCTCGCTGCGAGACAATCCCAATGGCTGCAACTTATCATGGATGATTTCCAGGAGATGGTGGTTGTTCAGCGCGTAAATCTTGATAAACATATCAAAACCGCCTGTCGTATAATGACACTCCACAACCTCAGGAATCTTCTTCAACTCCTCTACAACCTGGTCAAACTTCTCAGGCTCCTTCAGATAGAGTCCCATATAAGCACAAGTTTCATAACCTATCTTTTCTGGGTCAATGATGAATTGTGAACCCTTGATGATACCAAGATTTGTAAGTTTAGCAACACGCTGATGAATGGCAGCACCGCTCACATTGCAAGCGCGTGCCACTTCCAAAAATGGAATACGGGCATCCTGAGAAATCAGCTTCAGAATCTGCCTATCTAATGAATCTAAAATTTGTTTTGACATAATACTAATAATTTGGTTGCAAAGATAATACAAAAAATTAATAAAAGCAACTTTTTAAGAGAAAAACATGATAAATTAATATTATTTTCCTTTTTCTGTGGCAGAATAACTGATTTTTAGTGCTTTTGCCTGGCGCAAAGCCTGCTTTACGTCGGTTATCACACCCATCTTGGTTTCCTGATCTGCTTTGATTGATACGGTCATCAGCTTCTGGTCTTCCGGCGACATACGCTTCTTTTCTGCCGAAACGTAATCCATCACTTCGGGAGCCGAAGCAAACTTGTCATTCAACTGAATCTGGGTACCGGTACCATACTTTGCCTGCATCTCTTTGGTTGGTTTACCTATATAGATATGGCTCACCGCCGATTTCTTGGTCAGGCGGGTGAGTTCCTTGCCTTGTGGCAAACGGCAGTCTACCTTCAAGGTAACCTGGCGCATGTGGGTAACAATCATAAAGAAGAACAGTACGGAGAAAATCAGGTCTGGCAGAGAAGATGTATTCAACCCTGGCACTTCATGCGATTTCTTATGAAAATTCATCATTGTTTACCTCCTTTCTGCTGTTCAGTAGCTGTTTCTGTAGAATTTTCTTCCCCTTGCTTTTCTTCAGCATTGGCATCAACACGCTGGTCGGCATGAGTCATCGCATTGGCATAAGACTCAGTGATGCGCTGCGGACAGATGTTGCGCACCTGTTCTTTCTGGTCATTGTTCAAGAGGGCATAATCCCTGTGATATTTCTTCTGGGCTGTTTCGTTGCGAAGCTGACTGTATGCCTCCATCAGCTGGTTTTGCATCTGGAAATAGAGATTGTAGTCGGCATCGCGGTCACTCTCGATAGAGATGAGATGTTTCTTGCCCAAACGGTGAACAAAGCGGATGGTTTCTTCCTTGAGCTGGCTTACCTTCATCGGCTTGTCGTTAACCAAAAGCGTATCGCCAGCTGTCAGGCGCAGCGTCATCAGGTTAGCCTTGTCTACCATCGTCTGTTGCTGCTCCTTCTTCTGCGGTTCAGGTGAAGGGAGTTGGCGCAACAGTCCCTTATCCACATCCATTGATGTGGTGACAAGGAAGAATATCAACAGCATGAACGAGATGTCGGCTGTAGATGTGGTATTCAGTCCCGGGGTTTCGTGTTGCTTCCTTCTAATCAGCATATTTAATCCTTATTTATAGAACAGAGAGCCCAGAGAGCTCTCCTTATTTTTTCTTCCGAATATAACGTGTGGCACCGAAACAGACGGCACCGATTCCTGCCAACAGCATCAGGAGTGATGTGATGACAAACATATCTGAAAGCTTGAGCCAGAGCCAGTCGGCATAATTCTCGCCATTGATGAGCATCGGAGCAGAGCCGCCCAAAAGGAAGGTAAGCAGCAAAACTGCCAAAGTTCCAATCCATGTGATGCGGAAGATGCGACGCACGGGAATGCCATTCACTACAGCCTCCGACTTGCTGCTGCGATAATCTCTGATCATGGAAAAGACAGCCAGTCCCACACCTCCTATCAGGAAGAGCCACATCAGCAGGATGAGCACATCGGTAAAGAGAGGCGCATTAAAGTCGGGGTTCTCTTCGAAAGGCAAATCGTAGCCTACCAAAAAGAACAGACCGAAAACCAGCACCGCCAATCCTATCATTATATAGAACACCTGCTGCGATATCTTTTCGGCCGACTTCGTCTTCTGCTTTGAAAATTGAAATTTAACCATTTCTCTCTTCGTTTATTTATTCTTGGCAATAATATCCATTAAAGTAACCGCCGACTCCTCCATCTGGCTTGTCAGGTGCTCCACCTTAGAAAGGATGTAGTTATAGAAAACCTGAAGGATGAGGGCTACGATGATACCGAAGATAGTAGTGATGAGCGCCACTTTCATACCCGAAGCAACGATAGTAGGACTGATATCGCCCGCCTGCTGAATCTGGTCGAATGACATGACCATACCAATCACGGTTCCGAGGAATCCGAGCGATGGAGCCATTGCGATAAAGAGTTTGATCCAGGAACATCCCTTCTCCAGGTTAGCCGCCTGAACGGTACCATATCCGCTTACCGAGCGCTCGATGTCATCAAGACTCTCGCTGATATGCATCAGGCCCTGATAGCAGATAGAAGCCACCGGTCCGCGTGTATTCCGGCAGAGCGTCTTAGCCCCTTCCACATCTCCAGCCGCCACTTTCTGGTCGATATCCTGCATCAACTTCTTGGCGTTGATTTCAGAAAGACTCAGATAAATGATGCGCTCGATACAGAAAGCCATACCCACGATGAGGGCGATGGCAACGAGAGACATAAATCCCGCATTACCCTCTATAAACTTTGTCTTAAGAGCTTGATGAAATCCCATGTTCTCTTCTTGAGCCATCATAGGCAGAGAACACATCCAAGTGAAAACCAATATTGCAAAACGTGCAATAGCTGTATTTTTCTTCATATACCTTATTATATATATAAAAGCGGAAAGAGGGGGATTCGAACCCCCGAACCGGTTTTGCCGGTTACACGCTTTCCAGGCGTGCCTCTTCAGCCACTCGAGCACCTTTCCATATTCCGAAGAACGATTCTCATTGCCACAACATGCCGCTGCAACAATTTCGAAGTGCAAAATTATTGCTTTTCCTCCGAAATACCATAACTTTCATTGTTTTTTTATGTTTATTTAAGGAGTTTTGAACGCTTACCACCTATACTGGGGATACGGATAGCGGAAAAACACGCTCTACATTGAGATTGGTCTGCCGGGCAAACTCCTCTTCGCTTACGCCATAAGCCTTGGCGAGCGTCTTCATCACTTCTACCACAAAAGCGCTCTCATTACGCTTGCCGCGATAAGGAACGGGCGCCATATACGGACTGTCGGTCTCCAATACGATGCGATCCATCGGAACCACAGCCGGTAAATCTTCTCTGAGATGGCTGCTCTTGAAAGTAGATACGCCACCGACGCCCAATACAAACTTATCGAAGGAGAGCAGTTCTTCGGCTTCCTTCTGGTTGCCCGTAAAGCAATGGAAGACGCCACCCGGCAGTTCTTTCTCATACTTTCTGAGCAGATGTACCATCTCGTTCTGCGCCTTGCGACAATGAATCATCAGCGGGAGCTGGGTTTCTACCGACCATCTTACCTGTCCCTCGAAAGCCTCGAGCTGCTCGTTTTCGAACTCACGGCTCCAGTAATAATCAAGTCCTACCTCTCCGATAGCAATCACGTCTGAAAACTGAAGAGAACCACCCTCCTGACAGGCATTACCGGTCATGCGATGTTCCTCCAGAATCTTCCGGAGTTCAGCCAGCTGCTCCTTCCAGTCAGCCTTCACCTCTTCAGGATGCAGACCAATCATCGGATAAGCATAGCCAGGATATTCCTTAGCCAATGCCAGTACTGCGTGTGTGGTCTTCACATCGATGGCAGGCAAGAACACCTTGCCTACCCCCGCTTCCTTGGCACGAGCGAAAGCCTCCGCCCTATCCTCGTCAAACTCCTCCGCATCGAAATGCGTATGTGTATCTATTACTTTGAACATTGAACTGTCAACTTTGAACTTTATGATTAGTAAAGCCGATGAATTTTTCACTCTTCGTTCTTCACTCTTCACTTCAATTAGTACTGTCGCTTCATCATTTTCTGAGCATACTTAGCCAGTTCTTCCTTGCGTTCAGCAGGCACATTCACGGCATCGAGATACTTCTTGCTCTGCTCGAAATAATAAGCTATCTTATCCTGCGCCAGTTTGTCGATACCTATCTCGTTGTATAGACGGGTAACGGCAGCCACCTTCTCCTTGCGGTCGAACTCCTCGGCATCAACCCATTTCTGCAGTTCTGCACGCTGAGCGTCGTTGGCATGGTTGAAGGCATTGATGAGCATATACGTCTTCTTGTTGGATGTGATATCGCCACCAATCTCCTTACCGAACACCTTGGTATCGCCGTAAACATCGAGGTAATCATCCTGCAACTGGAACGCCAATCCAATCTGCTCGCCAAACTTATACAGGTTCTCTGCATCCTCATCAGATGCATCGGCAAGGATAGCACCCATCTTCAAGGCACAAGCCAGGAGTACGCTGGTCTTGAGGCGAATCATCTCGATATATTCCTCCTCCTTCACATCGTTGCGGTTTTCAAATTCCATATCAAACTGCTGACCTTCACCAATTTCCAGGGCAGTGGTTGTAAAGAGTTTCAGCACCTTGGCAAGATGCTTTTCATCACATTGAGCCATACGCTCATAAGCCAGAACGAGCATGCTGTCGCCCGAAAGGATTGCCGTATTGGCATTCCATTTCTTATGAACCGTTTCATGACCGCGACGCAAATCAGCATTGTCCATCAGGTCATCATGCAGCAAAGTATAGTTATGATAAGTTTCCAGGGCAACAGCATTCATCAGAATCTTCTCCGGATTGTCCTTGAAAAGATTGTAGCCCAAAAGCATGAGCGTAGGACGAATACGCTTACCACCCATAGAAAGTACGTATCTGATAGGCTCATAAAGAGACATCGGCTTTCTTTCGTAAGGCAAATTAGCCAGAAACTCATTTACCATACTTAAAATTTCTTCTGCTGTCTTCATAATAATGTATAATTTATAATGTACCTTATTTCCGCAACACTATAATTTAATATTTTTTATAAGCACCTGAGCAACAAT
>ERZ1027255.382-NODE-382-length-14968-cov-10.189700_pt1 | contig 14968 bp, 8 predicted proteins | sample MGYA00519261_ERZ1027255 | MGnify/ENA primary metagenome ERZ1027255 (study PRJEB26926, sample SAMN06164399) | human gut metagenome | biome: ENVO:00009003; feature: ENVO:2100002; material: ENVO:00002003 | host: Homo sapiens | place: USA | collected 2012 ...
TCAACACCGTTCACGACGCAGTGGTTTACTACACCATCGTGAAGGAAGTTTTGGGTGAGAAATGGTTGACCAACGAGTGGTTGCGCCTGGGAACCTCACGCCTTACCAACCTCCTCTTAAGCGAGCTTGTAGGAAAGGAAATCAAGTACTTCTAAAAGGCAATCGTGTAATTCAAACCTTGACAAAGGAGATAGATAAAAGATAAAGGGCTGATTCTCAACGAGAGAACCAGCCCTTTCCTTTAATGTATATCAAGTTTCAATAAATCAAAATTGCGTGATTAAATGATATTACGCCTTACGTTCAATCACAAAATCCAAATAAGCCTTCAGCGCATTATAGATGCTCTTATCCTCCACATAGGTATCAAGGAAAGTCATCGCCTCGGCATGGAAATCCCACATACGCTTATCAGCGTATTCAATACCGCCGTTTTCCTTGGTAAACGCAACAAGCTGAGCAATCTCTTCTCGCGATACAGTACGAGCCTTCACCTTTCGTGCAAGCTTCAGCATCTCTTCGTCGCCAGTAGATTTCAAGGCATAGATAACCGGAAGAGTAAGCTTTCCCTCGGTCATATCATTTCCGGTAGGTTTACCTATCTCCTTGGAGTCGTAATAATCAAAGATGTCATCACGAATCTGGAAGATAATACCCAGATTCTGACCGAATCGCTTCGCCTCTTCTATCTCTATGGCAGAAGCATGAGTTGACATTGCACCAATACCTGCACAAGCCTCAAAGAGAGCAGCTGTTTTCTGTTTGATTACCTGATAATATATCTCTTCTGAGATTTCATCATTACTAATACTGTTGAGCTGAAGTATCTCACCATTCGACAAGATACGACCCAATTCTGCCAGATAGCGTACGATTTCCTCGGAGTGTGAATAGGAAACATTGAGCAAAGCGGTAGAAAGAATATAGTCACCAACAAGCACGGCTACCTTATTATTATAAGTAGCATTCACACTTGCTTGACCACGACGCTCGCCGCTTTCATCTACCACATCATCATGCACAAGAGAGGCGGTATGGAGCAACTCCAAACCGACTGCTGAATGCTGGGTAACCTCTGAAACCTTGCCGAAATTTCGCGCCATCAACAGGATGAGCATAGGGCGCATTCGTTTACCAGCGCGCTGACGGATATGGTCGAGCACCTGGGAAAGAAGGCCATCGCTATGCATCAAAGATTTGTTGAACAAATCAACAAAATCTGCCAATTCTGCCTCAATAGGCTGCTTAATAAGTGATAAATAGTCCATTAATTCTGAAATTTGATACAAAATTACGCATTTATTCTTGAAATATCGCATTTTTTTAGTAATTTTACACCATAAAAATGAATATTATGGATAAATTGTTCCTTTTAGACGCATATGCGCTCATTTATAGGTCGTATTATGCCTTTATGAAAGCCCCTCGAATCAATTCGAAGGGACTTAATACTTCGTGTGTAATGGGCTTCTGCAATACCCTCAACGAGATACTCACCAAGGAGAAGCCAACCCATATTGCGGTGGCTTTCGACCATGGCAAAACCTTCCGTCACGAAGCTTTTCCTGCGTATAAAGCACAGCGAGAAGAGACACCGGAAGACATCAAGCTCTCGGTACCTATCATCAAGAATATCCTGGAGGCTTATCATATTCCTATTCTTCAGGTGGATGGTTTCGAAGCGGATGATATCATTGGTACCGTTGCCTTGAAGGCAGGCGAGATGGGTATCGAAACCTATATGCTCACACCAGATAAGGATTATGCCCAGCTGGTAAGAGACAACGTGTTTATGTTCCGACCTCGCCATGGTGGTGGTTACGAGAAGTTGGGCGTTGCTGATATTGAAGAGAAATACAGCATCTCTTCCCCACTCCAGGTTATCGATCTTCTGGCATTGATGGGTGACTCTGCCGACAACTTCCCTGGATGCCCGGGTGTTGGAGAGAAGACAGCCATCAAACTCATCAACCAATTTGGAAGCGTAGAGGGATTGATAGAAAATAGCGCCGAGGTGAAAGGCAAGCTCCGCGAGAAAGTGGAGGGTGCTATAGAGGACATCAAGATTTCAAAGTTCCTGGCAACCATCAGAACCAATGTTCCGGTAGAGCTCAAGATGGAAGATCTGAAACTGGAAGAACCAGACAATGCCAAGCTGGATGAAATCTTCACCGATCTGGAGTTTAAGTCGTTCGCCAAGCGTGTTCTTAAAAAACCTCAAAAAGTGCAAACAAAGGCTACAGGAGAGCTTGATCTCTTTGGCGCACAGCAAGACGATGGGCAAGAAGAGAAAGAAAACACAAGTTTTGAGACCATTAAAACGGTTGCTCATACATACAAACTCATTGAAACAGAAGAAGATGCACAAAATCTCTTTGATTATTTAATTACAAAGCAGATTCTCAGTTTAGACACAGAGACCACTTCCACCTCCGCAGTAGATGCAGAATTAGTGGGATTGAGCTTTGCGGTAAAGGAGAAAGAGGCTTTCTACGTTGCAATTCCAGCGGAACGTGAAGAAGCCTTAAAATTCGTAAACATCTTCAAACCGCTCTACGAGAACCCGGAAATTCTGAAAGTGGGACAAAACATCAAGTACGATTACGAAGTGCTGATGAATTACGGAGTGGAGATACAGGGAAAGATGTTCGATACGATGATTGCTCATTATCTCATCCAGCCGGAGCTTTATCACAATATGGATTACCTCGCCGAGGTATATCTCAAATACCAGACGGTTCACATAGAAGAGTTGATAGGTCCTAAGGGAAAAAACCAGAAATCGATGCGCGACCTGTCTCCGGCAGAAGTTTACGAGTATGCAGCAGAAGATGCCGACATCACCCTGCGCCTGAAGAATGTACTCGAACCAAAGCTCAAGGAGATAGAGTGCGAGGATTTATTCTGGAATGTAGAGATGCCGTTGGTGCCTGTTCTTGCCCACATGGAGATGACTGGCGTATGTATAGACACAGATACACTGAAGGAAACGTCTAATAATTTAACCAATCGACTCAATGAGATAGAACATCATATCTATGAGTTGGCAGGCGAATCATTCAATATTGGTTCTCCACGTCAGGTAGGCGATATTCTCTTCGGCAAGATGAAGATTGTGGAAAAGCCAAAGAAGACAAAGACCGGACAGTACGTAACGAGCGAGGAAGTATTGCAGCAATTGCGCAGCAAGAGTCCAATCATCGATGAGATTCTGAACTACAGAGGATTAAAGAAACTGTTGGGAACCTATGTAGATGCTCTTCCTAAGCTCATTAATCCTCGTACAGGTCACATCCATGCCTCCTTTAACCAAACCATCACCGCTACGGGTCGCCTGTCATCCAGCGATCCGAACCTGCAGAATATCCCTGTGCGCGATGATGACGGAAAGGAGATAAGAAGATGCTTTATCCCAGAGCCGGGATGTCTGTTCTTTTCTGCAGATTACTCCCAGATAGAACTCCGCATCATGGCACACCTGAGCGAGGATCCTAATATGGTAGAGGCTTTCCTGGAAGGATCAGATATCCACGCAGCTACTGCAGCCAAGATCTGGCATGAAGACATCAAGGACGTAACCGATGCCCAGCGCAAGAAAGCAAAGACGGCCAACTTCGGTATCATCTACGGCATCACCACCTTCGGCCTTGCTCAGCGCATGAACATCGAGAACCGAGAGGCGAAGCAAATCATAGAAGATTACTTCCGCACCTTCCCGGGCGTACATGCCTATATGGAGAAGTCGAAAGAGATAGCAAGGGAGAAAGGCTATGCCGAAACCCTCTTCCACCGTCGTCGCTACCTGCCAGATATCAACAGCAAGAACGGCACAGTAAGAGGCTTCGCAGAGCGCAATGCCATCAATGCCCCTATCCAGGGATCAGAAGCCGACATCATCAAGGTTGCTATGGTGAAGATCTTCAACCGATTCAAGGCAGAGGGCATCAAGAGTAAGATGATCATCCAGGTACACGATGAACTCAACTTCTCTGTTTATCCAGAGGAAAAAGAGAAGGTAGAGAAAATCGTGATAGAGGAAATGGAGAATGCCTATAAGCTCAAGGTTCCTTTGATTGCTGATGCCGGCTGGGGAAAGAACTGGCTGGAAGCGCATTAAAAAGAGCATCAACTCTTTAGGAAAAGACTTAAAAAGAAAGAAGAAAGACTTCAAAGAGCAACAAGAAAGACTTCAAAGAACAAGAAGAAGAAGCCTTTCCTAGCGTTCAAATAAACAAAAAATAGCTGCAAATGGTAAAAAACGAGCCATTTGCGGCTTTTTTTATAGGTTTATGAGATTCTTTTATTATTTTTTTGTATATTTGTAGCAGAAATCTATCAAGTATAGGTAAGGCAAGGAGAATTGAACCAAAATGAACCAACAGATATTGGCTTTTTTTCCCTACCTTTGCAAAGAAAAAGAATAATGATAATATAAAATTCAAAGCTTATAAAACATCTATTTTTCCTTGTAGGTTTGCTCTGCCTGATGGCAGCACCTATCAGTTCATTTGCCCAGGCACAGAATGCTAAGGACTTAAGAAAAGAACGCTTGGAGATGCTCAAGGCATCTAAGTCTGAACTCAACGAGAAAGCATCAAAGGCTGCTAAGAAAGAAGCCAAGAAGCTTCAGAAAGAAGGCTGGCAGACAGCTCCTGGTGCACTCCCACTGGAAAAGCAGTTGGATAAGTCATACGCTATGCAGTATCAGTATGACGAATCTATGTACCCAATGTACATCATGGGTGAAGCCATGAGTATCGGTGAGAACTATGACGGCGCCAAGATGCAAGCCATGGAACTGGCCAAGCAGAACCTTGCAGCTCAGATTCAGACAGAAGTTTCAGGTCTTATCGACAACTCTGTAGCTACCCAGCAGCTTGCCATGGAAGAAGCAGTTACCGTTACCAAGAGTATCATGGCCAGCAAGAGCCTCATCGTACAGAGCATCGGCAGAACCATCACAGTCATGGAGTGCTACCGTACCTTGAAGAACAAGAACAAGGAAGTACTCGTCCGCATCGCATACAATGGAGCCATGGCTAAGGCTGCTGCCAAGAATGCCATCCGCCAGAGCCTCGAAAACGAGAGTGCGGAGCTTCACAAGAAACTTGATAACGTATTGGGAACAAAATAATATTTGCAAAGTCACATGAAAAAGACTACATTGGCAATTGTTTGCCTGTTAGGATGCACTGCACTCAGCCTCTCTGCACAGGAGGCTGAGAAAAAGCAGCTGCACGAAATCAAGGTAAAATTCGATAAGGTACCAGACGGACTTGCCAACTACTATAGTGGCTACTACTACTACAATGGCAAGGAAATCTATAATATGCGTAACTACCTGATGTACACAGGTAATCGCATCAATGCACTTACCATCAACCCAAGCGGCAGTTCGTATGCCTTCATCGACAGCAAGAAAGACAAGAATACCGTAGATGTATTTAGTTTGATAACCAAGGATCAGCAATTGGGCAAGATTACGACCAACAAGCTGTTTAAGCCACTGGCTATCTGCTATTCACCAAACGCCAAGTTCCTCTACGTGATGGGATCTGATTCCAAAATCCACATCTTTGAAACCCGCAAGACCCGCGAGGTGAAGAGTTTCGCCATCAACGAACCAGCTACTCGCCTCGATGCAAGCCCTAACGGATTCTTCCTCATCGCCAGCACCAAGGATAAGCTTCAGGTCATCAACCTGGAGAATGAAACCGTGCGCACTACCCTTCCGCTCAAGGCAGATTTCAAGGACGTAGCCTTCTCAAGCAACAGCAAGCAGATGGCTGTTCTCGCAGCAGACGGAACCTGCGATGTATATGATACCAAGACTTTCACCGTGAGCAAGCACTTCGATGCCATGGGTATCGCTGAAAGATGCTTCTTCCACCCGGAAAACAAGTATCTGGCTATCGTAACAGGCGACCAGCGTGTGGCTTTCATCAACCTGCTCAATGAGGACGACCGCCAGTACGTGGATGCCAAGGAAGGCGGAATCAAGTACATCAACTTCTCAAAGAACGTGAAGAACGATATCTACCTGGTACACAACTATACCAGCGGTATCGTCTTTACCCCGGTAGGATTCCTGAGTCCTAACCGCCAGGAGAAGCTGAAGGATGAGTTGAACAGCCGCATGGATGAGTGGATGAAGCGTATGGAAGGCGAGAGCCTTGACGACTACAATGCACGTGTGAACGAGGAATCAAGATTGAAGCAGATGCGCCTCTTTGAGTCACAGATTGCTACCAACATGGCAGATAATCTCCTCACCACATCCGACGTAAAGCTCGGTAACTATAACTCAGATATGAATATGTTGACCCTGGAATTCAACAACATGCCAAGCATCTACTTGACAGTACCTGTTAGCGAGTTGGAAGGCATGGATGCAGGAAGCCTGGAATTCACCAATACCCAGTATGGATTGAACGACAAGGATGAATTCGAGCTTGTATATACCGAGGTTATCAACAAGAAGACAGGCAAGAAATACGTGTTCGACAACACCGAGCGTAAGTCATTGGCATTCTTGGAGTCAGACGACAACTTCGTACCATTCGAGCAGCTTCAGGGTGCCAAGATGGAAGAGTTGAAGCTTGAGGAAATCAAGAACAAGATCATGAAGAATGCCCAGGAGCAGAACATCATCTCCGATCATACCAAGATTGATGTACATACCAAGGTAGCCAACGCCACCGATGCATCAGGTAAGAACATCTTCAACTATGATGTAGATGTATCTTATGCTGTAGATGAGGAGTACTCGGCCAAGGATGACTTTGCACCAGGTCGCTTCAAGGTAGAAGAATCCAATGCCGCTCAGGCAATGCTCGCCATCGTGAAGAAGGCTTTGGAGGAAGATTTCGCCAAATATACCGCAGAGGGCAAGCAGGTAAAGATTCAGATTACCGGTATGGCAGATGCCTTACCATTCAGTCGCACCGTGGCATACGATGGCTGCTATGGCGACTTCGAGCAGGAACCAGTACACAAGAACGGCGAACTGAGCAATATCACCGTAACCAAATCTACCGGTATCGGCGAGAACGATCAGCTGGCTTACTTGCGTGCCATGGGTGTGAAGGATTATATCGAGAAGAATATCCCAGCACTCCAGAAGATGAAGACCTCTTATGATACTTATATCGAAGTATCTGAGAACAAGGGTGGAGAATACCGCCGCATCGGCGTGAAGTTCACCTTTATTGATGTATTCTAATATTGATGGATTCTATAATGAAGAAAGTATTTATTGCAATATCTATTTTACTCTTATCGTCGGGCAGCAAACTGGCTGCCCAGACGATAACTGACTCTAACGACGCCTACAGAGAGTTTGTTCAGCTCGCCAATAAGGACGAGGACAAATCCCAGATGTACGACGCGCTATATCGTTGCTATACGGCAACTTACGCCATCATTACCCACTCTGAGAAGACGAGTACCGAATATTCACAGGCGATGGCCAATATGAAGAATATCATTGCTTTCCTACCTAATGCCGCTGCCTATAACAGTAACAACCAGAGCACAGGAAACGCCATCAAGTTTGCACGCGCCTACGTGGATGTTGTCGGCTTATCCGACTTTGCCGATGGTGGTTACACCTCTCAAAATGCCTATTCACAGCTCTCTTATTTTGCGGCAGCCAATCTGGTAAACCGCCGCCAGTATGAGGAAGCTATTCCATACCTGCAAGCTTATCTCCGTTCGGGTGACGAGAAGTACCGTAAATCGGTATTCGTCAACCTCATCAAGGCTTGCGCACAATCCAATAAATATCAGCTTGCCGTCATCACTCTCGAACAGGCATCTGATAACTATCCTACCGACTATGACATCATTTCGTCGGCAGTAAATCTGTGTATCGACCACAAGGATAATGCCAATCTCCAGAAGTTCGTAGGCAAGGGTCTTGCCCTCCGCCCAGACGATGAGACCCTTCTCAACATCCAGGGTAAACTCTATGAGGAAGGCCATCATTTCGAGCAGGCGCTCGATATCTACAAGAAACTGCAAGTAGCTCATCCTAAGGCTCTTGATGTATTGAAACACCTGGCTATCAACAACTATAACATAGGTGTGCAAAACTATAACCAGGCGCTGGAGCTCAAGGAAAACGATCCTCACATCAAGGATCTGGAGACCGTATATAAGGATTACTTCACCTATTCTATCGGTCACATCAAGAACATCATCATCAGCGACCCACTTTCGCTGAAATACACCCAGGCTCTCGCCATCGCATACAAGTGTGTAGGTGATAAGGAGAACTTCAATATCATCAACAACAAGCTGGCTTCGCTCGGAGGCGGTAAAATCGAGTCGAACGTGATTCCTCAGCTCATCGAGTTCAATGGCGAGGTAAAGCCAACCATCGCTGCCGCTGCACCTCAGACACAGACACTAAGCAACGACCAGAGTGCTGCAGAGGAGAAGGGAATCCCAGCTTACTCTGCCTTTGCCATTCCATTCATCGAAAACCGCATCGACAAATGGCAGAAGAAGGACAGCTACGAGACACTGGATGAGTATCGCGCCCGTATGACCGAGAAAAACCGCGATGCCAAAATTGCAGAGATGCAGCGACTTGCACAGCAGGAATACATCAGCAAGTACGAATCAAGAGTAAACCTGCGTCATCTGGAACTGAAGCCATACGATGCCGACCACGAGGTATTCCTGGTAACATCGCCTGATCTCGGCGAGATGATCGTACCGGTGCCAAGAGCCAACAACGAGGCACGCATCTTCGCTTCCAACTGGAACGGTATGCAGTTTAAGGATCCACAGTACTTCATCGACAAGGATCACCTGGCACTCGCCAAGCTCACCATCATCACCCCTTCGGGCAAGCAGTATCAGTACGACAACGCAGCAGCGCTCAACTATACCGCCACCAACGTAGAGGTACACTTCGACCCTATCACCGCCAATATGCTGGCATCCAACGAGAATGCAAACAAGCAGACGGTACAGCAGCAGAACGTGAAGCTGGGAACATCGGATGTGGATGAGAATATCCCAGAGAATCCTACCAGCAACACCAAGACCTTTGCCGTGGTCATCGCCAACCAGAACTACAGTAATGTGGCAGGCGTACCACTGGCTCTGAACGATGGTCTTGCCTTCTCCAAATACTGCGAGAAGACACTGGGCATGCCGGCAGAAAACGTGCGTTACTATGCTGATGCCTCATACGGTACGATGCTCCGCGCCATACGCGATATCAAGAATATCGCCAGCGCATTCAACGGCGACATCAACATCGTATTCTACTATGCCGGTCATGGTATTCCTAACGAATCTACGAAGGATGCCTACCTGCTTCCTACCGATGCCGACGGCACGCAGACAGAGGGTTGCTACTCTCTGAACAAGCTCTATGCCGAGTTGGGTTCTACCAAGGCAAAGGAGATTGTGGTGTTCCTGGATGCCTGCTTCAGCGGCTCGAAGCGCGAGGAAGGCATGCTGGCTTCTGCCCGTGGCGTAGCGCTGAAGGCTAAGCAGGAAGATCCACGTGGCAACATGGTGGTATTCAGTGCAGCATCGGGCGATGAAACTGCATTCCCATACTCAGCCAAGGGTCATGGCCTCTTCACCTACTATCTCCTGAAGAAACTCCAGGAAACCAAGGGTGATGTAAGCCTCGGCGAACTTGAAAGCTACATCTCTGAAAATGTGAAGCAGCAGTCTGTGGTTATCAACCGCAAGGTTCAGACTCCTACTGCCACTCCTTCTACCTCGCTTGCAGCAGGCTGGAAAGAGCTGAAACTGAAATAAGAATAACATAAAAATCAGCAAGGATGAGACACTACATTTTTGTGATGATTCTGATGTTCCTGGGCGTAGCTACAACCAGCTATGCCCAGCGCACCAGGAAAGTGCACGGAGAATACATCTACCATGCACCGGAAAACGTTTCGCTGGAGCAAGCCAAGAAGACGGCTCTGAGCAGAGCGCAGATTCAAGCCTTGGGCGATGAGTTCGGCACCGTGGTGGCGCAGCATAACGCAACCCTGATGAACAATACCAACGGCTCTACCCAGACGGATTTCACCTCGCTGAGCAGCAGCGATGTGAAGGGTGAATGGCTGGAAACCATCGGCGAACCTAAGTACGAAATCAGTTACGAACAGGGCATGCTGGTGGTGAAATGCTCAGTAAGCGGAAAGGCACGGGAGCTGGTTGCCACACAGAACAGTTTCGTGGCAAAGATTCTGAGAAACGGTACAGAAGATAGATTCGAAAGCGACAACTTCAAGAGTGGCGACGATCTCTATCTCTCCTACCAGTCATCTACCAAGGGATACGTAGCCGTTTATCTGATAGATGACAGCAAGAATGCCTACTGTCTCCTGCCTTATCAGTCATCTCAGGATGGCAAGGTGAGGGTGGATGCCAACACGAGATACGTATTTTTCAATTCCAAGACGGCTGCACCGCTCTTTCAGCCGGCAGATGTAGATGAATATAACATGACCTGCGAAAAGGCGGCAGAAACGAATTATATCTATGTAATCAGTTCGCCTAACCCATTCATCAAGGCGATAGATAATGCCGTAGCCGGTTTGCCTAGAGAATTGAAGTACGAGGATTTCCAGAAGTGGCTTACCAAGAACCGTACAGCCGATAAGGATATGCAGGTAGAAATCAAGACCATCTCCGTAAAGAAATAACAGCAAAATAAAAGCCCAGGGCGGAATGCTCTGGGCTTTTTATTTTTATATGGTGTTTGCACTATCTCTCACGCAAAAAGTACTAGCGTAAATGAAGTGAGACGCTGAAACGCTCAGATTTTATAATCTCTTGATCACAGATTCCAGCTGCTCACCCAATCCGATGGTATAACCCTGAGAGAGGAATACCACTCTGTTGAAGGTATCAGAAATCGTGAAGATAGGAAGCAGGTTCTTGTTCTGAAGCTTCATGTTCTCCACCATCTCCTTGCGGCAGGAACCATCCTTGTCGATACCGAAGATGATGTTCTTTGGCAAACCTGGGAACTCTGAGATTCTGAACTTCTTGGCAGATGCCTCATCCTCAAAGAGAATAACGATAGGGCGACCCCACTTCTCGAATACCGGTGCCACCTTGGCGATATCCTTCAAGGCGTGGTTGGTTGGCTCCTGACCTACACCGATCATACCTGTTACGAAGTAGCCGCGACCTGTCTGGCTCAAAAGGCTAACCTCCTGATTGCTTGGCAAGAGGATGAACTTGGATTCTGAATTGAAGTTACCCTTTACGGTAATCTCTGTCTCAGAACTGCGCAGATTCATATCCACCTGGGTAGTAGCCCCCTGCTTTACATGGAACAGCTGCATCTCTGCGAGCACACCACCGTTGGCAAGACGGGTACCAGATACCAGGGCATAATCGCCCTCATCCATATCTACGCCATTCTTGAAGGTACCGCTCCAGGTACAACCCTCCTCAGGATACTCCAGGAGCGAGGTAGAACCATCAGGGTTGATGCGATGGATAGTGAAATGGCTGTAGTACTTAGGATCATCCACTGCACCATTATTCTTGTAGTTCAGCACGAACTTGCCCATGGCAGAAGCCTTCTGCACGGCATTGTCGAAATCTACGTCAATCCATTCGCCACCATTGGCATTCTTATACTGAGTCTTCTTAGTCACCTCATCCACTTGAGCCTCGATGCCCAAGCTTCTGGCTACATCTACGAAGAAAACCTTGCGAGAGCGGGCGTCTGTAAGGCGTGAACGATATACGCCGATAGGTGTCTGGGCAATCTGCAGAGCCTTCAGGTCAGGATTGATGCGGATATTCTTCTTCACCCACTCTACCAGGAGATTAGGATTGTTCTTGAAGGCAACCTGCTGCTTAGCAAACTCCTTCTCGAAGAACTGCTTGAACGGAGTGATGATCATCTCGTTTTCCACACGAGGAGAAAGTTGATCGCTCTTGGCATTGAAGTTATCTTCCAGGATATCCATCTGCATATCTCTCAAGTCCTTGGCACTCAAGGTACCGAGCAGCTTGATGGCACGGTCGATACGGTCCTTGTGATTCTTCAGGAAGGTGAGGATAACACGGTGGTTACCGCTTGAACCTACCAGATACTTCACCATCTTCTGGGTATTCTCCTCAGAACCTGCAGCAAGACCATTATCCTTCAGAGCCTGCAATGCACTCTCCTTATTATAGAAAGTTGCGAGATAGGCGTGGCGGATAGAATCCTCGTAGGCAAAGCGCTCCAGGTTCTTGGCTCTTGCCTCGGCAGATACCTCTGGGATATTGGCATGCTCTGGAGGAGGAACGATATCGAAGGAGTCACGGAAGAGGATGGTCTTCTGCTCTGCGCCAGGTACAGTTACCTGATGATCCATACGAACCACTACCTTCTTGTCCTTGCCGAAAGAAGCCTTGGCAAAGCCATACTTGCCGTTCTTGGATGCCCAGATCATCATATCGCCCTTGCCGGCAGAAAGGAAGGTGGCACCATCAGCACCTGTATATTTGGTTACTACGGTGCAGAACTCTGCATAGTTGTAGATTTTGAAGTCCACCTTGGCACCATCTACAGGATTGCCTGCTGCATCTACGATTTCGAAATCGATGCGGGCAGAAGAACCATAGTTGTCGATGAGGTTGATCTCGGTATAGTTGGAAGTGCGGAGCATTACCTCCTCAGGACCATTGTAGTCGCCGAACGCCTTGGTATGCATCAGCATCGCACGGGATGCAGGAGCATTAAACCAAGCCAGGTTCAGTACAGCTTCCGGCTCGCAGGCTCCCAGGAAATACCAGGTACCATCTGCCCAAGCCTCTACCCAGGCGTGGTTATCATCGGTATGTGCCCAGCGTGGGGTATAAACCTGGCGTGCAGGAATGCCAATAGCTCTCAGGGCAGCTACCGTAAAGGTACTCTGCTCACCGCAGCGGCCGTAAGCCGAACGGATGGTAGAAAGAGGAGCCGAAGTACGGCCATCGGATGGTTGATAGGTTACCAGCTCGTGGCACCAGTGGTTTACCTCGAGGATAGCATCCTTCATACCCATACCCTTTACGCGCTCCTTCAATTCCTTGAAAAATACCATACGCGAATTATCCAGGTTCTCATTGTTGATGCGCACAGGGAGCACGAAGTGGCGGAAGAGCAACTCAGGCACCTTGTTTCCCCAAGCCATCTGCTGGCGTGCCTCGAAGCTGGTGCGCACATTCTCCAGGAAGAAGCTGGTAGGATAGTCGGTTACATCAGCCACAGGCATGTAGGCATAGAGGAACTGCAAGGCTCCCTGCTCATCGGCTGTAGCTTTCTGCTGCTTGAGCATTTTCTGGTCATAAAACTGCTTACCTACAAGATTTACCTTCTGTTTGAAGGCCGTTTCCACTTTCGTGCGATAAGCTGCATCGGTAATGAAGTGGCCGTTTGCTGCCAACATTGTCTGCCAAGAGGCTAAGAATGTAATGGCGAACATTACTAAAAACTTTCTCATTGTTAGTTAGCTTTTTAATTATATTTATTATATTCCAGTTAATATATTGATGTTACGTTACAAACTTTCTGCAAAAATAATGTTTTTTTTCGAAATAATAGCCATCCCCAAAAGAAAAAATGTTATCTTTGCAGCAAATATTGAGAAATCAAGTAAAAAGAGAAAAAATTAGTAATAATCAAATAACTAAATAGAAAGAAAAAATAGAAACTATGAACAGAGACGATTTTAAGTTTGAAATATGCGCCAACAGCGTAGAGAGCTGTCTGGCTGCGCAGGAAGGTGGAGCCAACCGTGTGGAACTGTGTGCAGGCATACCTGAGGGTGGCACTACCCCATCGTATGGCGAGATAAAAGTTGCCCGAAAGTTGTTGGATAAGACCTTGCTCCACGTCATCATCCGCCCTCGTGGTGGCGATTTTCTCTACACTCCGCTGGAGATTGAACGCATGGAGGAGGATATCTGCCTCTGCAGAGAACTGGGCGTTGATGGCGTAGTGATAGGATGCCTCACAGAGGATGGAGAAGTGGATATGGAGGCGAACCGCCGACTCGTGGAACTGGCGAAAGGCGGCAAAGAACTGAAGCCGATGAGCGTTACTTTCCACCGTGCCTTCGACCGAACAGCCAATCCTCAGAAAGCCTTGGAAGACATCATCTCCCTGGGTTGCGACCGTATCCTTACATCGGGTCAGCAACCTAAGGCAGTAGAAGGCGTAGCGCTTCTTTCAGAGCTCAAGCAGGCAGCAGCCGGACGCATCATCCTCCTTGCCGGATGTGGCGTAAACGAGGATAACATCCGCACCATCTTCGATGCTACCGGTATCCACGAATATCACTTCTCGGCAAGAGTCAATGTGCCGAGCAAGATGAAGCAGCTCAATACCAACGTGTATATGGGTGCCGAGGGTGCTGATGAAAGCAACTCTCCTGTTACTTCTGCTGAAAGAGTAAAGCAAACCATCGCCAACCTTTTGGGATAGGATTTTTCTACAACGAAAAAGATTTTTCCGATAATAAGAAAGGATTGTTTCCGATAACGCAGATAGCGTTTTTCCACAAAATAGAAAAGTGTCGCAATTTCCAATATTCCAGGAGATTACGACACTTTTCCAATATAATATTCACACAATCTTAGAGTGCGATTTCCACAACCTTATCCATCTCTGTAGGAACCTCACCGAGATTCAGGAGCACACCACCTTCGCACTTCTGAATCTTCACCGGCTTCTTGCTGGCAAAGTCGAAAGCCTTCTTCACCTTCTTGTTTCCGAGAGGCAGGAAGAGGCTCTTATCCTTCAGGTTCAGGATATGAACGAAGAGACGATTGCCCTTCTGGGTTGTAACACCCCAATCATGAGGAGCCACGATGCCGCCACGGGTACCATAGATGGTTTCGCCGTAAGTCTTCATCCACTCACCCATCTCAGCCAGGCGCTCCAATGCAACTGCAGGAAGTTCGCCATCTGGCTGAGGGCCGATGTTCATCAGCAGGTTGG
>ERZ1027255.394-NODE-394-length-14686-cov-40.097054_pt1 | contig 14686 bp, 10 predicted proteins | sample MGYA00519261_ERZ1027255 | MGnify/ENA primary metagenome ERZ1027255 (study PRJEB26926, sample SAMN06164399) | human gut metagenome | biome: ENVO:00009003; feature: ENVO:2100002; material: ENVO:00002003 | host: Homo sapiens | place: USA | collected 2012 ...
TCATGTTCTTGAAGAGGAATGCAGCCTGAGCCGTACCCAGACTGGAAAAGAGAATCGTGACGAAAGCCAGCCTGCACAACGCGATAAGCCGGTCATCATGATAGAAATCTGCAATGAAAGGGGCACAGAGGAAAAGGATGACATAAAGAGAACCGCCCACGATGATGTTAAACCAGAACACGGAGTTGTAATCATTGGAGGTAGGATGCTTCAGGTTACCGATGGCAGAAGCGAATCCACTGTTCTGGAGTGCAATCGCTATCAGCGGGAACACATTGATCATCGCCATCATTCCGTAGTCTTCCTTCGACAGCAGTCGTCCCAGGATGATGCCGAATACCAGTCCGATAACCTGCATCGCTCCATTGTTCATTGCCCCCCAGAAAAGTCCCTTGGCTGTTTTCTCCTTCAGTGTTTCTGCCATATCTTCTAATCTTTTTTATCTTCCTGTTTTACTATTCTCCCCGGATTCCCTACCACGGTAGCCCCGTCGGGAATATCCTGGAATACCACGGCACCGGCTCCTATCGTCACGTGGTTGCCGATATGGATACCGCCGAAGACCGTGGCGCCGGTATAAATCTTCACGTCATTTCCGATGGTAGGCCTGCCTCCCTTGCCGTTGCCCAGCGTCACCATCTGCAGACAGTAGAAGTCATCACCTATGCTTTCTGCGTTGAGATAGGTGGCATAGCTGTGCTCCAGATGCGCACCCTTCCCGATATGCGGGCACCAGATGGTCATCGTGCGCTCGGGAGGCAACAGCCAACTGATGAAAACCGAACGGTATTCGCCCATGCGGTAATAAAACAGATTGCGGAAACTCCTTTCGCGGGTGCATGCCTTAATCAGGTTGAGCACCGTAGGCTTCCTGTCCTGCACCTTCAGCAGGTCGGCATCTATCTCCTTCTTATGGAGCAGATACAGAGCGATATGCGGCAACATGCGCACCGCCGAAGCTGACAATATGATGGTTTGTACTATCGGATTCATGACTCTAAATCTTATTTTAACATGGTTGCAAAGAAAATGCAAACGAGCGCAATGAAAGCTTGCTTTCAAATTGCCGAGTGCAGCTTTTCTTATGCAAAGATACAAAAAATAAAGCAACTAGCATGCTTTTATCCGAAAACAATTGTTCTTTTCACTAAAAATAAGATAATAGAACAGGGTTTGTAGAATTTTAGTCGGTTTTATTGCTAAATAATGTGAATTAAATAGCTTTCCATACAACTTTTCCGTACCTTTGCACAAAGTTATATATAACGATATTTTAGAAGAGGATAAAACAGAACATCATGAAGAGGATATTGATTGTAGAAGACGATTTGGCATTCGGAACCATGATACAGACTTGGCTCAAAAAGAAAGGATTCGATGTAGAAAGGGTAACATCCGTAGGCGCTGCCATCAAAGCGATGGGAGCCGGCGATGCATTCCATCTGGTTCTTTCCGACCTGCGCCTGCCCGACCACGACGGACTGGTATTGCTCCAGCATATCAGAAAGTCCGATGCCCACCTGCCTTTTATCGTAATGACTAGCTATGCAGAGGTTCAGAATGCCGTATGTGCCATGAAATCGGGTGCTACCGATTACGTGGCTAAACCCTTCCATCCCGAAATCCTCTTAGAGAAAATCCGTGAGGCTATCCAGTCGGCTGCTTCAGCGGTTTCTGCCCCTCAGCCTGCGGAATCTGCCGCCATGCAGGATGCGCCCCAAGAAGAGCAGCAGGGCGCTACGGAGGTGCCTAGATATATAAAAGGTGAAAGCGAGGCTTCCAAACAGCTCTACGAGTTCGTTTCGCTCGTTGCCCCAACCCCGATGTCTGTGCTCATTCTCGGAGCCAGCGGCACCGGAAAGGAATATGTGGCGCGCAGCATCCATGAACAGAGTCTGCGCAAGGACAAGCCTTTCTATGCCATCGACTGCGGCGCCATTCCTAAGGAGGTGGCGGCATCTGAATTCTTCGGATATAAGAAGGGTGCCTTTACCGGAGCCGAACAGGATAAGAAGGGTGCCTTCGAGATAGCTAACGGCGGAACGGTTTTCCTCGATGAGATGGGAAACCTCAACTACGAAGTACAGGTGCAGCTCCTCAGAGCCTTGCAGGAGAGAAAAATCCGTCCGCTGGGCAGCACGCAGGAGATTGATGTGGATATCCGACTCATCTGTGCCACCAACGAGAATCTGGCACAGGCGGTAGCCGAAGGCAAGTTCAGAGAGGACCTTTATCACCGCATCAACGAGTTTACCATCTACATGCCTGCCCTCAAGGACAGAGGTGCCGACATCTTCCTCTTTGCCAATCTCTTTATCAAGCATGCCAACCAGGAACTGGGCAAGAATGTGCTCGGACTGGATGCCAAAGCCTCCGAAATCATTGCCTCATACGACTGGCCGGGCAACCTGCGCGAACTGAACAATGTGATGAAGCGCGCCACCCTGCTCACCCGTGGCAAGTATATCGGTGCCCAGGAACTGGAGAAGACGATGGCACAGACCTCCACAGCCCGACCAATCAATATGCAGCTGCACAGCGAACAGTCGGAACAGGAAAGCATCGCCGCTGCCCTGAGAGCCACCCACGGCAACAAGAGCAAGGCAGCCCAACTGCTTGCCATCGACCGCAAGACTCTCTACAACAAAATGAAAAAATACGGCATGGAGTAAAAGATTCCCCAATATATTCCACACTATATTGGGGAATTTTTCTACACCTTTTCCCCACTTTCCCCACATCCCGTTTCTGGCACAAAACGCTATTTACATTGATTATCAGACACTTAACCAGATTCACCATTTTCTGGCACGCCTATTGTGATATTATTTAGCGAACTCGCAAATGAGTTTCAGCAAGAGAATTAATAAACAAAATAATATTCACAATTTAAAAACAAAAGAATTATGAAAAAGTTAGTATTTGCAGTTATCGCAGCAGTAGCAATGGTATCAGTTAGCAATGTATTTGCAGGTAACAGAATGGTAAACGTTGCAGGTTCAGAACCAGTAGACACAGTAGCTCCAGCCGACACAACAGCAACACCTGTTGAGACCCCAGCAGAAGCTCCTACAGACACTACAGTAACTCCAACAGATGCACCAGCAGAGGCACCAGCAACAACAGTGGATTCAACCGTAGCAGAGTAAATTCACCTTCAGAAAATAGTAATTACGCGTCGCTTTCAATGAAACAGGAGATAGATGACCAGCTTTTGGCATTTATCTCCTGTTTTCGTTGGTTTATATCGCATTTTTGATTAACTTTGCACGCAAATAGCAAAAAGACTCAAAACATTAAAAGATTAGAAGATGCAGAAAACAAACGTTCCTTTCAAGGTAGCCCTGGGTTACATCATCGTCGCCATCGTACTGATTCTGGCGATAGGGTTGGTATATCGCAACACCACAGCCGTGCTCGCTATCAACCAGGCAACCCGCGACTATATCGAAAAGCGCCAAGCAGCCGACAGCACCATGTCCAGCCTGCTCAAGGAGGAACAGACCAATCTGCAGCAGCTTACCCGCGCCATGCAGGGCAAGTCATCCCACAACTATCTGCACGAGAAGATGAACAGCCTCAACAGTGGCGAAGATTCCGTTGTCGTGCATTCCAAGGCGCCCAAGACTCATGTGGCAAAGAACACTACCGTAGAGGTGATGAAAACCCGCAAGGGCTTCTTCCGCCGCCTTGCCGATGCCTTCAAGAAGGAGCATGCCGAAACGCTCAGCATCAGACGCGACAGTAACCAGGCTGTCACCGATACCCTCTCTACCCCGGTCAACGTAGCCGGAAACGTAGCCAATATCCTGAAACAGATCGACCGCAAGGAGAAGCAGTCTACGCGCGATAACCACGAAGCTATCAACCGCGAGGTGAGAGACCTGCAGATAACCAATGCCCGCCTCGCCCTACGCTCCTCCCAGCAGCTCAACGATATCCACCAGCGCGAACGTCAGGCGATGCAACAGGCTATCAACCAGGCGATGCAGGCGCGCCAGAATCTGCTCTGGCAGATAGGTCTGCTTGCCATCGTAGCCATCACAGCCGCCGTCATCCTCGTCTATTTCATCTACCGCGATACGCAGAAGGAACGCATCTACCGCGAGAATCTCGAAGAGGCTAACGAGGAAATCAGGCGCATCATGAACCAGCGCGAACGCCTGCTCCTCACCATCACCCACGACATCAAGGCGCCGGCTGCCAGTATCTCGGGTTTCATCGACCTGATGAAGGATTATGTCGACAACCCGCAAGGCATCTCCTGTCTCAACAGCATCAAGGGTTCTGCCACCCATCTCTCCCGGCTCGTTGCCGCCCTGCTCGATTATCACCAGTTGGAAAACGGACTGATGAAGCTGAACCCGGTAGATTTCTCGCCTGCCGACATGTTCCGCCAGTGTGCCGGAGAGATGCAGATCCTGAGCCGTGAGAAGGGACTGGAACTGCATCTGGAACTCGATGGCATCAGCAGTCCTCAGACCTACTACCGTGCCGATGCCTTCCGTATCCGTCAGATACTCAACAACCTGGTTAGCAATGCCATCAAGTATACCGATAAGGGCAGCGTCACCATCCAGGCAGCCATCAGTCCCCAGCACCTCCTCACCTTCTCGGTAAGGGATACCGGCAAGGGCATGACCACCGAAGAGCGCCAGAAGGTGTTCCAGGCGTTCACCCGTCTGAAGAGTGCCCAGGGCATCGAGGGCACCGGTCTCGGACTGAACATCACCCAGGAACTGGTCAATCTGCTCCAGGGCACCCTGCGTCTGGAATCTGTCAAGGACAAGGGCAGCACCTTCACCGTCACCATTCCGCTTGCCTTAGGTACCGCTCCTGCAGTAGAAGAGGCAGAAGAGCAGAAGCCGCTCACCCCAGTCAAGCCCCATTTCGAAAATCACAAGATACTGCTGCTCGATGACGACCCGTTGCAGCTCCGTCTGCTTCAGGAGATGCTGAAGAAGCTGGTAGGCGACAGCTGGCAAGTCTTTGCCTGTCTGCATGTAGCCGAGGCGCTCACCGTGCTCCACAACGAGCATCCTGCGCTGATGATGATGGATATCGAAATGCCCGAGATGAACGGCATCAGGATGATTCAGCACATCAACCACAGCCACATGAAAGTAGTAGCAATGACCGCCCACGATGCCAGCATCATCAGAGAGTTGAAAGAAGCCGGTTTCGACGATTGCCTCTTCAAGCCGTTCAGCACAGAGAAACTGAAAGAAATCCTCGGTTTGGAGGATGCTGCATCAGCAGCAGAGGATATGGCAGAGGATACCACATCAGAAACAGAGGATACTGCATCAGAAACAGAGGATACTGCATCAGAAACAGAAGATATTGCAGAGGAAGCCAATAAGAATTCCCGTTTTGCAGCCCTCCTGACCTTTGCAGAAGGCGATCCGGAGGCAGAAGCCGAGATACTCAGCACCGTCAAGCAGGAGTTGTCATCCCATCTCCAGAACCTCCAGCAGGCAACAGATGGCGAGTTATCAATAGAAGCCATCGGCAAGACAGCCCACAAGCTCCTCCCTATCGCCACGATGATAGAGATGGAGACCCGCCAGTACATCGCCGCCCTTGCTCCCGAGCATATCAGCGATCTGTCAGAATCTCAGATAAGAGCCTACACCCAGTCCGTCATCACCGACCTGAAGGGCTTTTAAAGGTAAAAAAGTAAAAAGGTAAAAAAGAGCCTTTCCTCCTTTGCGCTCCCGTTCCCAGCGATTCCATCGCTGGTCCTCTCAAGTCTTGAAAAATAGCCCCTGGTGTTTTTGCATCAGGGGCTTTTAACTTTATGGGGACCAGCGATGGAATCGCTGGGAACGGGGGCGAACGGGGGTTAGCCCTTTTTTACCTTTTTACTTTTTTACTTTTTTACCTTTTTACCTTTTTACAGCCCCTCTTATCACGAACCAGGCATGAACTGCAAGGGTGGGAAGAAGGCCGTAATGGGTGCGCATCACCTGGAAACGCTCCTTCAGGGAGGCTTGATGATACTGCGTGGTCATGCCACCATCCAGAAAATGGGTGAGGACGGCATGGACGTTGCGCAACGGCAACTTACGGCGAGATGACTCTCGCATGATGCGGATGCACCAGTCTACATCTGCCGAATAACGGTAGTGCAGATCGTAATGAATCTCACGGGCTATGTCTGTGCGGGCATAGAATGACTGGTGACATACCAGCATGCCCCAGATGAACGAACGCCACGTGAGCTTCTTGGGCGGAGCTAGACGGCGGTGACGCAGGAAATGGCCCATCTCGTTTACAATATCGGTATCGCCGTAAAGTACGCCGGGCAGTACTTCTCCTTCGCCTACGCAGCCTTCTACGTACTCCAGCGTATCGGCTGTAGGAAAGGTGTCGCCGGCATTCATGAACACCAGATAATCGCCCGTAGCACGGTCGATGCTCTTGTTCATGGCATCATAAAGTCCCTTGTCGGGCTCTGATATCACCACGATTTCGTGCGAACTCTCGCCTACTGCATTGCGATGCTGGTATGCCTTCACCAGCTGGAGGGTACGGTCGCGGGAACCGCCATCCATGATGATGTGCTCGATGTTGCAGTAGGTCTGGCGCTGCACGCTGTCGAGGGTACGCTGCAACTCCTTCTCGGCATTGTACGTACAGGTTACGACGGTGAACTTAATCATAACTTATAGTTTTTGTAGGCCATCGCCTCGTTATAAACTTCAATATATTTCAATGCTACGGCATGCTGCGAATAGTTCTGTGCAACCTTCTGCAGACATGCCTGCTTCAGAGCCGCCCTGTCGGCCTCTTCGAGAACCCAGTGGATGCCACTCGCCAGGTCTTCGGTATCACGGTAGTTGGCCACGTAGCCGTTCTGCTGATGGTCTATCATCTCCGGTATTCCTCCTACCCTGAAACCGATGCTCGGCACGCCGCACGCCATCGACTCCATGATGGTGTTTGGGAGGTTATCTTCGAGCGATGGCAGCACGAAGGCATCTGCCGAATTGTAGATTGCCACAATCTGCTTCTCATCGCTGACATAGCCGAGCGAATAGGACGGCAGGGGGAGGTTCACTTCCTCGGAATGGCCGCCCAGGATGGCGATGGCGGTATTCTCCTTCATCTCGGGATAGCGCGCTACCAGCCGGTCGATGGCTTCGATGAAATAGCGCATGCCCTTGCGCTCGTCGGTTACGCGCTGCGATACGAAGAGGATGATATGCTTGTCGGCTGGCAGACCGGCACGCAGACGCGCCTCTGCCTGATCCTGAGGACAGAACACGTGGGTATCTATCGGATTCGGGATGTTGGTGATGCGCTGACCTACGAAGAGACCGCTACCCTTTGCCTGTTTTTCGAGCCAACGGCTACAGGTGACGAAGGAGATGGCGCCGCGATGGTAGAGTTCCTTCTTGCGGCGGAATATCTTTGCTGAGAGGTCGTTCTTGCTGCCTTTATTGGGAAGAAGCGGACAGTTGCCGCAGGCGGAGGCATAGCGGTTGCAGCCGCGCGCATAATGGCAGATGCCGGTAGCTGGCCAGAGATCGTGCATGGTCCATACCACCGGTTTTCCGCTGCGGATTATCTTGCGGATGTTCTTGAGTGAGAGCATGCCCTGGTTGATCCAGGAGAGATGGATGACATCTGCCTCCTGAAACTCGCGGAGCTTGGTGATATCGGTGCCCGATGTTGCCATGTCTACCTCCCAGAGGCGCTGACGGGAGAAATGGAGATGCCAGAATACGCACCAGCGCTCCCACAGGAAGTTCCACTGCAACCTGAGCGAACGGGGCAGACTGACCACGGTGATGTCTTCAGTCTCCTTGTCGCGTACCAACATCTTTGCCTTAACGCCATTGTTGTTAAGGGCATCCATCAGGCGGTTGGCTGCTACTGCCGCTCCGCCTGTCTTTTCACTTGTATTTACTATGAGTACTCTCATCTGCGTATATTTTTGATACTGCAAAAGCTGCGTATATTTATTGATACTGCAAAGATAGTACAAATCGGAGACAAAACAAAATAAAAAGGCATGTTTTTTTTCGAGGAAGTCGGAAAAGGAGGGGTATGGGGATAAAAAAAACATACCACAACTCTCAACGAGCTGTGGCATGCAATATGTTTAACTTAAAAAATCTAATCAAAATAGTCTCACGACTTTCTCAATTATCGGTTAAACAATCTACCTTAAAACCTAATAACTAAAAACCTAAATCTATTACTACTAACCTAAACAATCTATTAACCTTTTGACGCTGCAAAATTACTACTATTTCGGCTATCCACCAAATATTTAGCCAAGAAAGTGTGACGTTTTTACATTTTTTTGATATATATCAAGCAAAAATGAACAAAAGAAACGGAAATTAACAACTTTCTGACACTTTGCGGTTTATAAGGCTTTTGCCTTTACAGGGCACCTTGCTTACGTTCTATCCTTTCTGGATAAGAACGGTGGCATAGGCGGAGATGCCCTCCATTCTGCCCGTGAATCCGAGTTTCTCGGTGGTTGTTGCCTTGATGGATATCTGGTCTTCGTCTACCCCCATTACCTCTGCCAGACAGGCTTTCATGGCTGGCACATGCGGATTGAGTTTAGGGCGTTCGGCACAGACTGTGGCATCGATATTGCCCAGTGTATAGCCCTTGGTAGCTATCAGTTGCATCGTTTTGCGGAGCAGAATCTTAGAATCCACATTCAGAGTCTCTGCTGCCGTATCGGGGAAATGATATCCGATATCACGCATGTTGGCGGCACCCAGCAGGGCATCGCAAATGGCATGTATCAGCACATCGGCATCGCTGTGCCCCAGCAATCCCAGTTCATAATCTATCTTGATTCCTCCCAGCCACAAGTCGCGGTCAGCCACCAGCTTGTGGACATCATATCCAAATCCTACACGTATATTCATATCTATATATAATAACTAATCAATAATCACTAAAAACTATCTCTTAAACAGGTCCTTCAGTCCATCCATATCAAATGACAGGGTGAAGCGGAGGGTCTGGTCGAGCGGGTTACTCTTGGCGGTAGCCACCACATAGGCGGCATCGAGCGAAAAGACATTCATCTTGAAACCGGCACCTACGGTGAAGTACTTGCGGTTACCCTTGCTCTGACTCTCGTGATGATAACCGGCACGGAGCGCAAACTTATCATTATATACATACTCGGCACCCAGACCGTAGTTGATTTCCTCCAACTCTTCCTTGAAACCGCCAGGGGCATCGCTGAAACTCTTGAAGATACCGCTGATGCCCGAAATATCATCATACTCACGATGCACACGGTCTTCGTATTCTGAATTGTCCTCACCCTCTTCCTGCTTCGGAACGGTAGGCACCAGATACTTGCTGGCATCGGCTGCCAGGGTAACGCGGTTGTACTCGTCGATAGGAATCATCAGCGAAGCACCCAAACGCATGTTGGCTGGCAGGAACTCGCCATACTCCTTGCCACTGAAGGTAATCTTACTACCGATGTTAGAAATATTCAAACCCAAACCCAACTGGCATTCGCGCTGGCCGATGACCACATAGTTCTGGTAATAGGCGGCGATATCGGCTGCGAAAGCGGAGGCAGGCGAATTATCTTCGGTATAATCGAAGCGCATATCGGAATAAATATAGCGGATGGCAGCAGCAAGAGAGAACTTCTCGCTGAGCATCAGAGAATAAGCCACATCGAACGACATCTCGTAAGGATTGATGGTCATACCCGTGCCACTCTCGGCGCCCTCTTCGCTGGTAAATACTTCACCCATATTGAAATAACGGAGCGATGCAGACACGGCACTGTAATCGCCAATACGGTAATAGCCAGAGAGATAGGCAAGGTTCATATCATTGACCAGCGAACGTAGCCAAGGGGTGAAACTGAGCGAAACACCGGCACGCGAAATGGTGAAAGGATATTTTGCCGGGTTCCAGTACTGAGAGTTGACATCAGGGTCGGTAGCCGCACCGACATCTCCCAAACCGCCACCACGGGCATCTGGAGCTATGGTTTGCGAAATAACTGCATAGTTCACAGGATTGAAGAGGTCTTTCTTATCCTGCGCCTTCACTTCTGATGCCATCAGAGCGAGACATCCCAAGAAGAATATCTTATACATTCTTTTCATTGCCATTGTAAATATATTTTTTATTTGATGATGATGAGTTTCTTGACTTTAGAGGTGTAGCTGCTGCCATCGCTCGCCACCTTGACGCGATAGAGATAAACGCCGGTGCCCAGAGGGGTGCCGCTATCGGAGGTGAGGTCCCAGTTGACGGTATAGCTGCCCGAGGCCGGTACACCGCTTTCGGAATGGCGCCAGTGCTGTCTGCCCGATGAATCGAACACTTCTACCACCACGTCCATATCACTCTCTGTGCGGTCGTGACTGATGATGAAGGTAGTGGAGGTCTTCGCCGGATTGGCAGTTACGCCCACATCGAAGAGCGCCGGACTCAGTCCCTTCACCACATTGAAACGGAGCTTCACCGTAGAACTGTTGTTCTGGATATCCCAGGCACGGAAGGTGAGTTCGTGGCTGCCCGGTTCCAGTTGCGGTATGCTGTAATAGGTGGAACCGCTGGTATAGGTTCCGAAATCGTAGGTGAAATTGCTGTTCAGCACGTAGGTCTTCGACATGTCGCCATCTATCACCAGCTGCAGGTCGTGGCCGATACCGCTTCCGGCAACATTGATTCCGTCCTTATCGGTTATCTTTGCCACAAAGAACGGGGTGGTGTTAACTTTGCCGCCGTCTGCGAAGGAAGGCGAATTGAGATAGCAATAGATGGAAGGCCCGATGGAATCGTTCTTCTGCTCCTCGCTCTCTCCTACCGTAAACTGCTCGCTGGAGCCGTGGGCGGAGAGGGTCTTGGTGGTATTCACCGCATAGAGGTTGACCAGACCGCTCTGGTTGGAATAATTGATATCCAGCGGAACGGCAAAGGAGAAGGCAAACTTGCCGCCTCTGACGCTATCGGTGCCCTGATACAGGGTCTTGGTTCTGTCTTTGTATTCGAAAGCCGTCTCTGCGCCATCCTTGTCGGTATTGTTCAGTCGACAGGTAACCGTCTCCTTGGAATCTCTTACGGTAGCGGTGATGACGCCCCGGAAGTCGTCTGCTCCCTCGATATGACCTGCCATGCGGGCGATAGAGCCTGCCTTCAGCATCGGCAGGGTTGCGGCTCCGGCAACAGGGATGCCGTTGATGGAATCTACTACTATCTGATGCATAGGCAGATTGAGTGCAAGAGCCGGGTCGCCCAGAAGGGAATAGTGAAGATAGTTTACCGTGACATCAGAGCCGGAATTAGGTACGTTGCCGCTCACCAGGTCGTTCTGCGCCAGTCGGTGCGCCTCGCCTATCGTGACAGGCTTGCCGTCTACCAGACTGAGCACTCTGTGGATGAAGGCACGGTTGATATGCTTGTTATACTGGGCGTAAACGGTACGGGTGGTGCCATAGAAGGCTACTGCGCCGCCTTTATCGTTGAGCAGCGCATATTCTCCGATGTTGGCATCGAGTCCGTCGAACGGCATGATATCGCAGGAGGCAGTTACCCAGAGCGGCAGGTTGGTATTGCGGAAATCGGCAAAATCGGTGAGTTTCAGAACCGATTCGTGCGACATCTGGGTAGGATCGCCATGTCCGGCATAATCCATGATGAGGGCTCCTGCAGCCTGCTGCTGCTTGATGATCTTGGTTGCCTCTGGATAGGTATTGCCCGTAGAGGAGGTTTCGCGGGTATAGGCATCCCACATCACCTTCTTGACGAGATAGGCGGGATAGGTGGTGAGCACATCATTTGCCACCTCATCGGCATCCTGCATGTGGAGGTTGCCGTTTCCGTCATCGCCCATAAACATCAGGGTGTTCTGCCAGGCGCCTACATTGGCATTCTGGGCATAACTGATGGTCTTGTCTACCAGCACCTTGGCATCTTCTGCATAAGTTACCGGAAAACGACCTACGGCTACATCCTGCAGCTCACGGTTAGGATACAGTCCGGCTCCCTCGCCGAGCATACCGAACCAGCTGTCGCTGACGAAGCAGTCTACGGCGCTGAAGGAGTTTTCACTCTCAAAGCACAGCAGGTAATCGTCTGGATTCAGGGTTCTGCAACCGGAGGTAAGCATGCGGTTATCCCATACGCAGTCGCCGAAGAGCAGGAGATATTTCGGCATATCGGCCTCGCTCTGCGCCTTATCAGAAAGCATGCGCAGGTAGCGGCGGTAGGCGTTGGCATCGGGGGTACCGCTAGAAAATTCGTTATAGAGTTCATCGGCAGGCACGATGGTAACGCGCAGTCCGTCGTGCTGTTCATGAAATTCTTTCAGCCGCTGTGCCTGTTTCAGCAGTTTCTGTGAGGTCGGGATGATGATGACCATATCGGCTGCTCCATCGGCATGATGATCCTGGTTGGTGATGCCGTAGACATACTGGGCAGCCGGAATCTTTCCACTAGCGGTCAGGTTCGCAGCGGTAAAGGCACAGCTTCTAGGCTCTGCCCACGTTACGGAGATATAATCGAGGCGGATGGAAGCACCTGACAAGACCTTGATGGAGATGGTATCCTTATCCTGAAAATCGGAAATGGGATAAGTGGCAACCCGCTCTGTAGCCTTGAGGTAAGCTATATCCTCCGTTGGATTGTCATCTTTGAGAGAAAGGGTGATTTTGCCCAAAGCCTTGCCATTCTTCAGTATCTGAGCCACGCTGTTTGTGACGGTAGTCAGGGCTACGGAGAGTTTGCCTGCCGCAGAACCGGTGGTATTCGTGATTACCACTTTCTTTTCATCGCCCACCTTCAGTTCTTCTGCATCGAAGAGGTTTCTGCCACCATGATAGTAGCTGTAACCATCTGACTCGTAGAGGGAATGGTAATCGTATGACTGCGGATAATGGGAAGAGACAAAGGTGGCTGAATCCTGCACCAGAGGCTCTCCATCGGTCTGGGTAATAAAATAGTAGCCGTAATCGGAATAAGGATTACGGATGCGCTGGAGGGCGGTTTCTGACTTCCAGGATACCGGACCCTGGGCATAGAAATAATGCTTGCCGCCTACGATGCACTGGGGAACTTCCTGCAAATCGTCGGTAGCCTGCAGCTCGCTCGCCAGAAGGGCTTCGTTCTGCAGATTGCCGCCATAGCCGTAAATCTTCACCTTGCTGATATCGGAGAAGCCTGCCTGGCGCACTACCTGATCGGTAAGCTGATGGAAACCGGTTTCGCTGACTCTGATCTTTGCCCATCTGCCTGAGGCTAGGATGGAATGGGAAGCATAGAGGGAAGAGGCTGAGCGCAAAGCATCAGAAGAAGTGAAGGCTGATACTTTGCCCTTAGCCAGTAAAGAACCCCGACTGGAACGCTCGGAGCGCTTCAGAGGACGGGCTTCTACCTGGAGCATGAAGCTGACCAGCAGCTGATGGCAGTTATTGCGGAACACGACAGGACTGAAATCTATCTGGAGTACGCCCTGCTTGCGGCATTCGGTAACCCGCTGCTGGGGTAATACCTGCTCAGGAGGGACTGCACCCGACAGGCGGTTGTAATTGGCAATGTCGGAGGCAGTCATATCGATATACTCGCCATATTTAAGGCTGACGGTATATACAGAATCACGATATGCACCGGTCAGAGGAATGGAATACACGAAACGGGGCAACACGGAATCTACTCTGACTTCTGAAGAGGTCAGATTGAAGAATCGCTGTGCCTGAGCAGGAATCACCAGCATGAGCAGACATGCCAGCAGCATGTATTTCCAAACCTTTGTTGTGTTCATATCGATATATTACTTGCAATATTATTTATTTACAGTGAAAATCGAGCACCTTCCTGTCTTCGAGATAGCCTACGAGATGGTCGTCAATGTTGACAGGACCGCAGCCTGTAGGACATCCGGTATAGAGCAGGTCGCCCGTCTTGAGCGTGAAGTACTGGCTGATGTAGGAGATGATTTCATCTACCTTGTAGAGCATATCGCTCGTGCAGCCTTCCTGTACGGTCTTGTCATTGAGGTCGAGGCGGAAGTGCAGTGCCTGGATATCACGGAACTTCTGGATGTCGACCCATTCGCCGATAACGGCAGAACCGTCGAATCCCTTGGCGAGTTCCCAAGGCTGACCAGCCTCACGCAGCTTCTTCTGCATCTCACGTGCCGTAAAGTCGATACCTACGGTTACTGCATCGTAATAGCGGTGGGCAAAACGCTGCGGAATGTTCTTTCCCAACTTGGAAATTCTGACCACCACTTCGGTCTCATACTCTATTCTTCCCAGATGATCAGGGATGAAGAAAGGCTTGCCGTTATTGAGCAAAGCAGAATCTGCCTTGGTGAAAATGACAGGACGCTCTGGTTTAGATAACGTGCCATGCAGCGATTTATTGTGTTCGGTATAATTCATACCGATGGCAAATATCTTCATAACATCAATTTTTTATATAAAAAAGAAATGGGAGTTAGAAGCAAAGCGAGGCTTAACTTCATAACTCCCGGTATTCTAATTTAACTATAAGTCAAATTAACGCTTGCTTTTGAGTAATGATTACTCAGCAGCAAGAGTAAAGCGCTGGTAAGCAACGATCTTGAGATCCTTGCTCTGAGAAGCGAGGTACTGAGCAACAGTCTGCTTGTCACCGTCACCGAACTGGAACTCCTGGTCAACGAGGCAGTTCTCCTTGAAGAACTTAGCCA
>ERZ1027255.403-NODE-403-length-14439-cov-5.796788_pt1 | contig 14439 bp, 10 predicted proteins | sample MGYA00519261_ERZ1027255 | MGnify/ENA primary metagenome ERZ1027255 (study PRJEB26926, sample SAMN06164399) | human gut metagenome | biome: ENVO:00009003; feature: ENVO:2100002; material: ENVO:00002003 | host: Homo sapiens | place: USA | collected 2012 ...
GACGTCGAGTCTCGTGGGCTCGGAGATGTGTATAAGAGACAGACATAAAGAAATATGAAACTGAAAGAACTGTTCAAGGACATCACCATAAAGGCCGTAAAGGGCAACGATGATGTGGAAATCACGGGAGTGAACATCGACTCACGTCGCATCAAGGAGGGTCACCTCTTCGTTGCCATGAAGGGCACACAAGTAGACGGACACAATTTCATACCGAAGGCCATAGAGCTCGGTGCCAAGGCTGTGCTCTGCGAGGACATGCCGGAGGAGACTGTAGAGGGCGTATGCTACGTGCAGGTGGACTCTACGGAGGATGTCGTAGGTCAGGTGGCCACCACTTTCTACGGCGACCCGTCAAGAAAGCTGAAGCTTGTGGGCGTGACCGGAACCAACGGAAAGACCACCATCGCCACCTTATTATATAATATGTTCACAAAGCTCGGACACAAGTGCGGTCTGCTCTCAACGGTCTGCAACTACATCATTGACGAGCAGATCCCGGCTGACCACACCACACCGGACCCCATAGAGCTGAACATGCTGCTCGACAAGATGGTGAAGGCGGGATGCGAGTACGCTTTCATGGAGTGTTCGTCACACGCCATCGCACAGAAGCGTATCGGAGGACTGAGCTTCGCGGGAGGCATATTCACCAACCTCACACGCGACCACCTCGACTATCACAAGACTTTCGAGAACTATCGCAATGCTAAGAAGGCGTTCTTCGACGGTCTGCCCAAGACAGCTTTCGCCATAACCAACGCCGACGACAAGAACGGCATGGTGATGGTGCAGAACACAAAGGCTCAGGTGAAGACTTATTCCACTCGCGCCACAGCCGACTTTAAGGCACGCATCATCGAGTGCCACTTCGAGGGAATGTACCTTGAGATGGACGGCCATGAGGTTGGTGTACAGTTCATTGGCAAGTTCAATGTCAGCAATCTGCTCGCTGTATACGGTGCTGCCGTTATGCTCGGAGCCAACAAGGAGGACGTGCTCGTGGCTATGAGCACGCTTCACAGCGTGAGCGGACGTCTGGAACCGATACAGTCACCGGAAGGCTACACGGCTGTAGTGGACTATGCCCACACTCCCGATGCTCTGGAGAACGTGCTCAACGCCATCCATGAGGTGCTCAACGGCAAGGGACACGTCATCACAGTATGCGGAGCAGGCGGCAACCGCGACAAGGGCAAGCGTCCGCTCATGGCGCAGGAGGCTGTACGTCAGAGCGACCGCGTGATAATCACCAGCGACAACCCACGCTTCGAGGAGCCGCAGGACATCATCAACGACATGGTGGCAGGACTCAACGCCCAACAGATGAAGAAGGTGATAACCATCACTGACCGACGCGAAGCCATCAAGGCTGCCTGCATGATGGCAGAGAAGGGCGACGTTATCCTCATCGCTGGGAAGGGACACGAGACCTATCAGGAGGTAAAGGGCGTGAAGCACCACTTCGACGACCATGAGGTGGTACGCCAGTGCTTTTAAGTTGTAACGGCTTGCCACAACAACTCAAAATTCAAAATTCAAAATTCAAGACATGTTATACTATCTTTTCCGCTTCCTTGAGCAATACGGCATCAGCGGCGCCCACATGTGGGGATACATCTCGTTCCGCTCGCTGCTGGCTCTGATTCTCTCGCTCGTAATCTCGGCATGGTTCGGCGAGAAATTCATCAAATATCTCAAGAGCAAGCAAATAACCGAAACACAACGCGACGCAAGCATCGACCCGTTCGGCGTGAAGAAGATCGGCGTACCGTCAATGGGCGGCATCATCATCATCGTCTCCATTCTCGTCCCAGTGCTACTGCTCGGACGACTCCGCAATATCTACCTCATACTGATGATCGTAACGACAGTATGGTTGGGATTCCTCGGAGGAATGGACGACTTCATCAAGATATTCAAGCACGACAAGGAAGGTCTGAAGGGCAGATACAAGATTGTCGGACAGTTAGGTATCGGACTTATCGTGGGACTGGTGCTTTGGTCATCGCCCGACGTAAAGATGAACGAGAACCTCACGTACGTCAAGCAAGGCAACGAAGTGGTGGTAAAGCATCAGACGGAAGCGCATAAGTCGCTGAAAACCACCATTCCCTTCGTCAAGAGCCATAACCTCGACTACTCGCGCATAACGAGCGTATTCGGCGAACATCGTGTGGCAGCAGGATGGATTCTCTTTGTCATCATGACCATCTTCGTGGTGACGGCGGTCAGCAACGGAGCCAATCTCAACGACGGAATGGACGGCATGTGCGCCGGCAACTCTGCCATAATAGGTGTGGCGTTAGGCATACTGGCGTACGTCAGTTCGCATATCGAGTATGCCAGCTACCTCAACATCATGTACATCCCAGACTCGCAGGAGCTGGTGGTGTTCCTATGCGCCTTCGTCGGTGCGCTGATCGGATTCCTGTGGTATAACGCTTACCCCGCGCAGGTGTTCATGGGCGACACCGGATCGCTGACCATCGGCGGCATCATAGCCGTGTCAGCCATCATCATACACAAGGAGCTGATGCTCCCCATACTCTGCGGCATCTTCTTCGTGGAAAGCCTGAGTGTCATCATCCAGGTCTACTACTACAAGCTCGGCAAGCGTCGCGGCGTGAAGCAGCGCGTCTTCAAGCGCACTCCTATACACGACAACTTCCGTACACAGCAGTCGCAGCTCGACCCCGAATGCCACTATCTCTTCACCAAGCCGAAGGGAGCCATCCACGAGTCGAAGATTACGATACGCTTCTGGATCACTACCATCATCCTGGCGGCACTGACCATCATAACACTAAAAATAAGATAAGGCTAACGTAACAGTAAAAAAATGAAAAGAATCGTTATACTCGGAGCCGGCGAGAGCGGAGCCGGCGCAGCCGTCCTGGCAAAGAAGGAAGGCTTCGACGTGTTCGTCAGCGACATGTCAGCCATCAAGGACAAATACAAGAAACTGCTTGACGACCACGCCATCGAGTGGGAGGAAAAGCAGCATACGGAAGAGAAGATTCTCTCCGCCGACGAGATAATAAAGAGCCCCGGCATTCCTAAGGAGGCTCCCATGGTAAAGAAAGCAATGGAGAAGGGTATACACATCATCAGCGAGATAGAGTTCGCAGGACGCTATACACGCTCGAAGATGATATGCATAACCGGTTCGAACGGCAAGACCACCACCACGTCGCTTATCTACCATATCTTCAAGACAGCTGGTTACGACGCCGGACTGGCAGGCAACATCGGACGCTCACTGGCACTTCAGGTGGCAGAGGATCCGCACGAATACTACATCATAGAGCTTAGCTCGTTCCAGCTCGACAACATGTACGACTTCCATGCCGACATCGCCATCCTGCTGAACATCACGCCTGACCACCTCGACCGCTACGACTTCTGCATGCAGAACTACGTGGACGCCAAGATGCGAATCATACAGAACCAGACACAAAGCGACTCATTCATCTACTGGAACGACGACCCCGTCATCAAGCGCGAGCTGGAGAAGTATGACATCAAGGCCATACAGTATCCCTTCTCTGAGCTGAAGGAGCACGGATCAATAGGCTACATGGCCGACGGCGAGTACACCATAGAGAAGCCGACACCGTTCAACATGGAGCAGGAAGAGCTCTCGCTCACCGGCAAGCATAACATCTACAACTCATTGGCAGCAGGTATTGCAGGCGACATCAGCGGCATCAAGAACTCCGTGATACGCCAAAGCCTCAGTGACTTCCCCGGTGTGGAGCACCGTCTGGAGAAGGTCTGCAAGGTGGGAGGCGTGCAGTATGTCAACGACTCGAAGGCGACAAACGTGGACGCTTGCTGGTATGCTCTCGACAGCATGAAGACACCGACCATCCTTATCTTGGGTGGAAAGGACAAAGGCAATGACTACAACGAGATAAAGGAACTCGTGAAGGAGAAGTGTAAGGCGCTCGTGTTCCTCGGAGCCGACAACAAGAAGCTGCACGACTTCTTCGACGGTATGGGCATCACCATCCGCGACACACACTCAATGAAGGACTGTGTGGAGGCTTGCCACGAACTTGCCGAGTCCGGCGACACCGTGCTGCTCAGCCCCTGTTGCGCCAGCTTCGACCTCTTCAAGAACATGGAAGACCGTGGCGAGCAGTTCAAGACGCTCGTCCGCAGCCTTTAGACACCCCATAAACAATAGCCATCACACAAAAAGCCCGGACAACAACAATATATGAGCAACACAATAGGCAACCTGTTTAAAGGCGATAAGGGAATATGGATGGTGTTCTTCTTCCTTTGCATCGTCAGCATCGTGGAGGTATACTCTGCCTCTACCATGCTTACATACAAAGGCGGAAGCTACATCACACCGATTCTGAAGCACATCTTCCTACTTGGCTTGGGACTGACAGCAATGGTGGTGACCGCCAATATCAACTGCGGATACTTCAAGTTCCTGACGCCATTCGTGCTGGGAGGTGCTTTCGTACTCCTTCTGGTAGTATTAGCCATCGGTACAGCCACCAACGGTGCGCAACGATGGATAAATATCGGACCAATACAGTTTCAACCATCCGAATTAGCGAAAGGCGCATTGATTCTATCAACGGCACAGATTCTCAGTTCGCTGCAGACTGAAAACGGAGCTGATTCCAGAGCCTTCAGGTATATCTTGGGGGTCTGCGGTGGTATAATACCGTTCATTATGGTTGAGAATCTGTCCACTGCCGCACTCCTCTGCGCCGTCGTACTGATGATGATGTTCATCGGACGCGTACCGATGAGACAGATAGGCAAGCTCCTTGGTGCCGTGGTCATACTGGGCGCCTTCATGCTCTCGATGATTATGATGTTCGGTCATGCGGAGGAGAATACAGAGCCAAACAAGCAGAACCTCACCGAACAGGTGCAGACTGAGAGCAAGAAGGAAAAGGGCGCCATTGGAAAGGTTTTTCACCGCTTCGACACATGGAAAGGACGCATCGACAAATTCCTCGACAGCAAGGAGCTTACGCCTAAGGATGTCGACCTCGACGAAGACGCGCAGGAATCGTACGCAAAGGTGGCGATAGCCACGTCCAACGTGGTGGGCAAAGGTCCCGGCAACTCAGACCAGTGCGACTTTATCTCGCAGGCGTTCTCCGACTTCATCTACGCCATCATCATAGAAGAGATGGGCATAGAAGGAGCATTCGGCGTGGCAATGCTCTACATCATATTGCTGTTCCGAACCGGAAGAATAGCCAACCGGTGCGAAACAAGCTTCCCGGCATTCCTTGCCATGGGCTTGGCACTACTGCTCGTCACGCAGGCATTGTTCAATATGATGGTGGCTGTTGGAATGGTACCCGTAACCGGACAGCCGCTGCCACTCATCAGTAGAGGCGGTACTTCCACCATCACCAACTGCATCTACATAGGCGTGATACTGAGCATTAGCCGGTCCGCCAAGCGCAAGCAAGAGCTGGTGGTGGAACCGATGCCACAGAACGGTGACGCTACGCCAAGCGCCACAGTAAGCACTACAGACAATAGCGACATAGCAGATAAGGCAGACAATGCCGCAGAATAGACACATGATAAGAAAAATAGCACAATAATAATCAGCGCAATACTGAGCTTTATCAGAAAAAATGATTAATTTTGTGATTTGAAAGAAACTTGAGAAAATGGAAAAAGACATCAGAGTCATAGTCAGTGGCGGAGGAACCGGAGGACACATCTTCCCAGCCGTCTCAATAGCAAACGCCATAAAGGCAAAACGTCCCAACGCAGAAATACTTTTCGTAGGAGCATTGGGCAGAATGGAGATGCAGCGCGTACCCGCCGCAGGATACAAGATAATAGGTCTGCCGGTAAGAGGTTTCAAGCGACCGCTGTGGTCGCCTGCCAACATCGGCGTGGCTCTCGACTTTCTCAAGAGCAAGCGCATGATAAGGAAGACCATCAAGGAGTTTGCTCCTGACGTGGTGGTGGGAGTTGGAGGATACGCCAGCGCCGCAACGCTCGACGCCGCAAGCAGCCTCGGAATACCCACACTCATCCAGGAACAGAACTCATACGCCGGAGTGACCAACAAGCACCTCGCTGCCAAAGCCAAGAAGATTTGCGTGGCTTACGACGGCATGGAACGCTTCTTCCCCGCCGACAAGATCATCAACACCGGCAACCCCGTACGACAGAACCTCATCGAGACAACCATCACACGTGAGCAGGCCATCGAATCGTTCGGACTGGATCCGCAGAAGAAGACCATCCTTCTCGTCGGAGGAAGCCTCGGAGCACGCACCGTCAACGAAAGCGTTCTGCAGCATCTCGACCTCGTTGAGAAGAGCGGAGTGCAGTTTATCTGGCAGACGGGCAAGTACTATAGCGCCGCTGTGGCTGACCGCCTCAAGGACCACAAGAAGCTGCCGATGCTGAAAGTGTGCGACTTTATCAGCGATATGGGAGCCGCATACAAGGCTGCCGACCTCGTCATCAGCCGCGCCGGAGCCAGCTCCATCAGCGAGTTCTGCCTCATAGGCAAGCCCGTTGTGCTCGTACCGTCGCCCAATGTGGCTGAAGACCATCAGACAAAGAACGCCATGGCTCTCGTAAACAAGAACGCCGCACTCTATGTCCGCGACGCCGACGCACCCCAGACACTCCTACAGCTCGCCGTAGACACCGTCAAGGACGACGAGCAACTGGCACAACTGTCAGAGAACATCAAGAAACTCGGAAAGCCAAACTCTGCCGACGTCATCGCCGAAGAGGTTCTGAAGCTTGCAGGAAAATAAAAAAAACAAAGAAGAAAATGGAATTCAAAGATATCAAGTCAGTATATTTCGTGGGAGCAGGTGGCATCGGAATGAGCGCCATAGCACGTTACTTCATCCGCAAGGGAGTGGTTGTAGCCGGATACGACAAGACACCTTCAGCCCTGACACACCAGCTTGAGCGCGAAGGAATGCTCATCCACTATGAAGAAAACGTCAACGAGATACCCCACGCATGCTGCGACCCGAAATCCTGCCTCGTAATCTACACACCGGCGATACCCGCCGAACACAAGGAACTGCAGTTCTTCCGCAACGGAGGATTCGAAATACAGAAGCGAGCCCAGGTGCTCGGTACACTCACACTCGCACACCACGGACTCTGCGTAGCCGGCACACACGGCAAGACATCCACTTCCACTATGTGTGCACACATCATGCACCAAAGCCACATCGACTGCAACGCCTTCCTTGGAGGAATTTCCAAGAACTACGGCACAAACTACATTCTCTCAGATCAAAGTGACTATGTAGTGATAGAAGCAGACGAGTTCGACCGATCATTCCATTGGCTGCGTCCGTGGATGACCGTCATCACAGCCACAGACCCTGACCACCTCGACATCTACGGCACCAAAGAGGCCTACCTCGAGAGCTTCCGCCACTACACCACACTCATCCAGCCGGGCGGCGCACTCATCATCCACCGCGACCTGGAGATGAAGCAGGACGTGCAGGAAGGCGTAAAGGTTTACGACTACAGCCGCGACGAGGGCGACTTCCATGCCGAGAACATCGTCATCGAGAACGGAGAGATAATATTCGACTTCGTTTCGCCCATCGAGACAGTCAAGGGCGTTGAGCTCGGACAGCCCGTTCCCATCAACATCGAAAACGCCGTGGCTGCCATGGCAATGGCACAGCTCGCCGGATGTAACGCCGAAGAACTGAAGTACGGCATGAAGACATACCGCGGAGTGGAGAGACGCTTCGACTTCAAGATAAAGAACGACAAGCACGTGCTCCTCTCTGACTATGCCCACCACCCGAAGGAGATTTATCAGAGCGCCAAGAGCATACGCGAACTCTATCGCAACCGTCATATCACCGCAATCTTCCAGCCGCACCTCTACACCCGCACTCGCGACTTCTATAAGGACTTCGCCGATGCGCTCAGCCAGCTGGACGAGGTGATCCTCTGCGACATCTATCCCGCTCGTGAGCAGCCCATACCGGGCGTAACGTCGCAGCTGATTTACGACAATCTCAAGCCGGGCGTAGAGAAGAGCATGATTCACAAGGAAGACGTGCTCGACCTCGTGAAGAACCGCGACTTCGACGTGCTCGTAATACTCGGAGCCGGCGACCTCGACAACTACGTTCCGCAGATAGCAAAGATAATAGAGGCTAAAGGCTAAGCCACCAAGACATCTTAATCCACACAATCACAAGAAAGACGTAAAGTGAAAAAGAACTGGAGCAAAATACTCTTCATCGCCAGCGATGTAATACTCGCCGTTTATCTGCTCTTCGCGTTTACAACCGTAAGCAAGAAGAGCAGCGCTACGACGGTATGCTCCAAGGTGGACATACGTATAGCTGATGAAATGACCAACGGCTTCCTCGACGCCGCCACTGTGAAGCACAACTTGCAGAAAGCAGGATGCTACCCCGTCATCAACAAACCATTGACGGACGTAAACACGCGAAACATCGAGGAAACGCTAATGCTACACACACCCTTCGTCAAGACAGCGGAATGCTATAAGACGGAGGGCGGCAACGTATATATCACCGTCACACAACGAATGCCTGTAATAAGGATAAAGGCGGAGAACGGAGACGACTACTACGTGGACGACAACGACCGCGTGATGAAAAGCTCCAACTACACCTCCGACCTCATCATCGCCACAGGAAACATTAGCCGCCAGTACGCCACACGCTACCTATCCTCACTCGGAAAGGTGATAATGGGCAACGAACTGTGGAAGAACCTCATCGAACAGGTGAACATCCTGCCCGACAAAAGCGTAGAGATAGTGCCACGCGTCGGCGACCATATCGTATGTCTCGGACCACTGCCCGCATACAAGGGAAAGAACGGAGAGAAAGAGATAACGGAGTTTATGACGCGAAAGATGGGACGACTGGTCAAGTTCTATAAGTACGGACTGAACAACGTGGGATGGAACAAGTACTCATACATCGACATCCAGTTCGACAATCAGATAATATGTCGAAAGCGAGATGCCGCGCTGCATGCCAGCACCACCCCTACCACACCCGCAGTAAACACCGAACAGCCTGCCTCGCTGTCAGAAGGCGAGAACACACCGACCACTGCCGACAACCAGACAACAGCCGACAAGAAGGTGGAGAAATCCGGTGACAAACTGAAAGCAGACAGTGACAAGCCAAAGGCAGAAACAAAGAAGGACAAACCTGCGGAAACAAAAAAGAAGAAATCAACCGATAAGACAACAAAGACGGACAGCAAGAAGACTTCAAAGACTGAAAGCAAGAAGCCTAAGAGATAAAAAGGCCACTGTGGCTGCTGACGCAAAAGACATAGAATCAAGTAACCGAGAATACAAACAAACAACAATACATAAAAACGTATGGCTAAGGAATTTATAGTAGCTATTGAGCTAGGGTCGTCTAAGATGACCGGAATTGCAGGGAGGAAAAACCCCGATGGCAGCATGACAATCCTTGCTGTTGCCAAAGAAGACTCCACCTCGTACATACGCAAAGGTGTTGTCTACAACATCGACAAGACAGCACAAGGACTCAGCAATATCATCTCCAAACTCAAGAATACACTACAGACTGACATAACACAAGTATACGTAGGCATAGGCGGACAGAGCATACATAGCATCAACAACTCCGTAATAAAGGATCTGCCCATCGACGCCATCATATCTCAGGATATGGTGAACGAGCTGATGGACAACAACCGCAACATGACCTACCCCGAATACGAGATACAAGACGCCGTAACAGAGGAATATAAGGTTGACTCGCAGTATCAGGACGATCCCGTGGGCATCCAGGCCAAGCACCTCGAAGGCAACTTCCTTAACATCGTATGGCGCCGCTCGTTCTACCGCAACCTCAACAAGAGTCTGGAGAACGCCGGCATCACCATTGCGGAGATGTATATCGCACCGCTCGTAATGGCAGACAACGTGCTCTCGGAAGCAGAGAAGCGTGCCGGCTGCGTGCTCGTCGACCTCGGTGCGGAAACCACTACCATGTCCGTATACTATCGCAACAAGCTGCGCTACATAGCTGTCATCCCGCTCGGCGGAAACAACATCACAAAGGACCTCGAGTCCTTACAGCTCGAAGAGACCGAGGCAGAGGCGCTCAAGACAAAGTACGGTTCGGCTTACACCGACCCCGCAACCATCGACCCCAACGAGGTTATCAACATCGACAGCACACGAAGCATCAAGCGTATGCAGCTCGTTGACGTCATCGAAGCCCGCACACTCGAAATCATCGAGAACGTACGCTACCTCATTCCGGCTGAATATGCTGACAAGCTCATCTGCGGCATCGTGCTTACCGGCGGCGGCAGCAATATGAAGAACATCGAGACAGCCTTCCGCAACGCCACCAACATGGAGAAGGTGCGCGTGGCAAAGACCACTGCCATCAACATCAACTCGAAGGACTCGGTACGCGGCATAGCAGAGGACGGAACGATGAACACCATTCTCAGCCTCGTGGCTAAGGGTACAATGAACTGCGCAGGACGCGAGTTCAGCAACACTCTCTTCGGCGACGACCTCAACACCACCACAACCACCACAACAACGCAGACCACCACCGCCACATCCACAGTCGCCAACCTCGACGCTGCCGCAATGGCTGCCCAACGAGCAGAGGCTGCACGCAAGGCAGAAGAGGAGAGAAAGCGCCTTGAGGAAGAGGAGAGAAAACGTCAGGAAGAAGAGGAAAGACTGAAGAAGGAGGAAAGCAAGAAGAAGCCGTCATTCTTCAAGAGAATGAAAGACTCGCTCACCAACTTCGGCAAGTCGCTCGTCGAGCCTGAGAACGACAACAACTAAAGACACATACACACTACATAACATAACGGAGACATTACCATGCCAGACAACAATACAAACACAATGGTGGACTTCGGAACACCAGAAAAAGAGAACACCATCATAAAGGCCATTGGCGTAGGTGGCGGTGGCGGCAACGCTGTCAACCACATGTACAAGCAGGGCATTCACGACGTCTCGTTCGTTCTCTGCAACACCGACAACCAGGCACTCAGCGACTCCAGCGTGCCCGTACTGCTGCAGCTCGGCGAAGAGGGACTCGGTGCTGGCAACAAGCCTGCCAAGGCACGTAAGGCTGCCGAGGACAGCATCGACGCCATCAAGGAAATGCTCAACGACGGCACCAAGATGGCTTTCATCACGGCAGGAATGGGTGGCGGAACCGGAACGGGTGCCGCACCTGTCATCGCACGAGTATCGAAGGAGATGGGCATCCTCACCGTAGGTATCGTCACCATACCGTTCCGCTTCGAGGGCAAGCGCAAGATAGACCAGGCGCTCGACGGCGTGGAGGAGATGGCGAAGAACGTGGATGCTCTGCTCGTCATCAACAACGAACGCCTCCGCAAGATCTATCCTGACCTCACCGTGCTCAGCGCCTTCGAGAAGGCTGACGACACGCTCAGCGTGGCTGCCAAGTCAATCGCAGAGATCATCACCAACCACGGTCTTATCAACCTCGACTTCAACGACGTCAAGACTGTGCTCAAGGACGGTGGCGTGGCCATCATGAGTACGGGCTACGGCGAGGGCGAAGGTCGTGTGAAGCAAGCCATCGAGGACGCTCTCAATTCACCGCTTCTCAACGACAACGACGTGTTCAACGCCAAGAAGATTCTGCTCAGCATCAACTTTGCAAAGCAGAGCAACGGCGGAGAGGCACAGAACGAAGGCGGCTTGATGATGGAGGAGATGAACGAGGTGAACGACTTCATGGAGCAGTTCGGCTCGGACTTCGAGATAAAGTGGGGTATCGCGCTCGACCCGGAGCTTGGCAAGAAGGTGAAGGTAACTATTCTCGCCACCGGTTTCGGCATCAAGGACGTGCCCGAAATGGACACACACATCGCCCGCCACAGCCAGGAGGAAGAGGAGAAGCAGACCGAAATAGACATCCGCAAGGACGGACGACGCGAACGCTACTACGGTACTGGCAACGACGGCGGCACCATCATCAAGCATCGTCCTCATATCTATCGCTTCCGTCCCGAAGAACTCGACAACGAGGAGGTTATCCTCACCGTTGAGTCAACCCCGACATACAAGCGCACGCTGCAGCAGGTAAACGAGCTTCGCCGCCGTATCAACGAGGGCAACAACGAGACTGTGGCAAGACAGAAGGAGGAGGACGACTCCGTACACGGCACCATTTCCTTCAAGTAAGCAACGGCTGCAGGGATAACAAGGCAACAATACATAAACAATAAAAACACACACTATTATGGCACTCTTTGAAACTATAAGCGAAGACATCAAGGCAGCCATGAAGGCACGCGACAAGGTGCGCCTCGACACGCTGCGAAACATCAAGAAAGTATTCCTTGAAGCAAAGACAGCTCCGGGAGCCAACGACACCCTTGAGGACGCTGACGCCATGAAGATATTGCAGAAACTCGCCAAGCAAGGCCACGAAACAGCCGACACATTCATCGCAGCAGGTCGTCAGGACCTCGCCGACGTGGAGCTGGCTCAGGCTCATGTCATCGAGGAATATCTACCGAAACCTCTCACAGAGGCTGAGATTGAGGAGGTGGTCAAGGCGGTGATAGCCGAGACAGGAGCCTCAACGATGAAGGACATGGGACGCGTCATGGGCACTGCCTCAAAGAAAATGGCTGGCAAGGCTGACGGCAAGACCATCTCTGCAATAGTGAAGAAACTGCTTGCATAACACTCCCAAACAGACATAACGCTGCAATAACCACATTATAGCAGACTGAAAACGAAAAAACAACCGCGGCATGGTAACATTGTTATCATGTCGCGGTTGTTTTTTTATGCCATGCAGATATTGTCTTCGTCAGAAACTAAAAGACCAGCATTTTACATCAGTTCTGCGGCTTAGTAAAGGTTGCCCTGCATCATTCTTGAGAGGAAGTCGAAGTTGTCATGGACAATCTTCTTTCCTGCCTCTTCACCGCCCTCACAGTTGATGGTAGCCTCGGGCAGCATATCGTTGCCAACGAGATAGCGCACCATGTCGCCGTCCATTCCGAAGAGCTGAGCGAATGTATTGGTCTTCGCAAACTCTGCGTCGTAGTAAGGATTCTTATCGTCCTTGATAAACTTAGCCACCTCGGGATAGAAGCAGATGTTGAGGTCGCGCTCACGGACAAAGAGCGTAAAGGTGATGTTCTGTTCCTTCGGCAGCTGCAAGGTCTCCACTCGCTGTGCCGGCATCTTCACCGTATCCTTGAGGAACGACTTCATCTTGTCCGCGTTGGCGAAATAGAAGAGTGGCGATCCGCCGTTGTCTGCGATGAGATTCTCGCGCTCGTCCTTGCTCTGATTGCGCTGCGCTTCACGCGACTTGCGCTCCTCGTCGAAGGCTTTCGTGTCAGGCGCCCAAGAGCTTTCGGTGCCGAGATAATAGCGGTCGCCATACTTCACGAAGAACGAGAGGACGGTCTTGCTGCTGTAGCAGTCGTCTGACGGCATGCCCATGTCCTCGTCCGTTACGTGGAACTTCTTTCCGTCGAGCGTTTCCAGCGTGAATCCCTTGCCATGTTCAGCCTCAACAATCTTGTAGAAGTCGAACGGCAGGTATTCCTGTTCCTTCACGCGGGCAGCCTCCTCCTTAGCTCCGTTATAGTCGAGCAGCATGCCGAGCCATTCGTTCGGGCGCAGAGCCAGCGGCTGCAGCTTGTTCTCGTATACAGCCACACACTCCGACACTCTCAGCGCCAGCTGCGGCGGGCAGTTCATGTTGCGTGAGAAGCGCATGCCCTGTTGCATGGTTATGTCCATGGCGTGCTCGTTGCAGGTGAGATAATTGGTGAAGAAGAACCACTTCTGAGCGTCGCGCTGCATGGTGAAGACGTTCTCGAAAGCGGGATGAGCGAAATATTCCTTCAGCTCCTCGTTAACGGGCATCTCCTCGAACTTACGGTCCATCAGTTCGCCCACCACCTCTGAGGCATACTCCACGGCGAGCGTGTCGGGCGAAACGATATATCCCGGCTCGGTGCGCGAGATGAAGAGCCAGATGAGGAATCGGATGTCCACGTTGTTAGGCTCGTCGCGATAATACTGCTTCTCGTCCACGTCGAAGAAAGGCAGGTAGCGGCCGTAGAGCTGGTGCATGCGCTCCGTGAACGAATACCACATTCCCAGGTCAGATAGCACGTCCTCGTAATACATCGTCAGCACGATGGCGAGTTCCTTGACGTTGCGTCCCTCGAATCCCTGTATATTCTGTTTTGCCAGCAGTTCGGCAAGTTCGGTGGCATTGGCGGGGATCGCTGCGCCATCGGGGAGAATACGTTTCAGATAAAGCTCCGTGCCGATTCGGCAGCCCTGCCATGTCAAAACGGCGGCAGCACCAATGACCATAACGGTGCCCAGAATGCCAGAACCACCATCTTCGATGGAAGCATCTTTTG
>ERZ1027255.426-NODE-426-length-14032-cov-8.566001_pt1 | contig 14032 bp, 12 predicted proteins | sample MGYA00519261_ERZ1027255 | MGnify/ENA primary metagenome ERZ1027255 (study PRJEB26926, sample SAMN06164399) | human gut metagenome | biome: ENVO:00009003; feature: ENVO:2100002; material: ENVO:00002003 | host: Homo sapiens | place: USA | collected 2012 ...
ACAAGGCTACCGTTTTTGGCTATCGTGTAAGTGATCCGGAACGATATGGAGTTGCAGAGTTTGATGAGCAAGGCAATTGCCTAAGCATTGAAGAGAAGCCTGAACATCCTAAGAGCAACTATGCAGTGGTGGGCTTGTACTTCTATCCTAACAAGGTGGTAGAAGTAGCTAAGCATATCAAGCCATCCGCTCGTGGTGAGTTGGAAATCACCACCGTTAATCAGGAGTTCTTGAAGGATAAGCAGCTGAAGGTACAGACCATGGCAAGAGGATTCGCCTGGCTTGATACCGGAACCCATGATTCCCTTTCAGAGGCATCCACCTTTATTGAAGTCTTGGAGAAGCGCCAGGGATTGAAGGTAGCTTGCTTGGAAGGTATCGCTTACCGCCAGGGATGGATTACCGCAGAACAATTGAGAGAGAATGCTCAGCCAATGTTGAAGAACGACTATGGCAAGTATCTCCTTTCTATTCTCAGCGAAACAGATGGAACATTAAGAAAGAATTTAGAATATTAAGAAAACGATGAATATAATCAAAACAGATATAGATGGCGTTCTCATTATAGAGCCACGCCTCTTCCGTGATGCTCGTGGCTACTTCTTCGAGAGTTTCAGCGAGCGAGAGTTTGAAGAGAAGGTTGCCCCAATCCTGGGACACTGTGTTCACTTCTGCCAAGACAACGAGTCAATGAGTAGTTATGGTGTGATGCGAGGCTTGCACTTCCAGCGTCCTCCTTATACCCAGAGCAAACTGGTACGCTGCGTAAAGGGCAGAGTGCTTGATGTCGCAGTTGATATTCGCAAAGGCTCACCAACCTATGGCAAGCATGTGGCAGTAGAGCTGACAGAAGACAATCATGTCCAGTTCTTCATCCCTAAGGGCTTTGCCCATGGTTTCGCCGTTCTCTCAGAAACAGCTGTCTTCCAATATAAGTGTGATAATTTCTATCACCCAGAGGCAGATGGAGGTATTTCAATCCTCGATGATTCCCTAGGTATTGATTGGAAAATCCCAACAGAACATGCCAATCTCTCCGAAAAAGATACGAAGCATGCAATGCTGAAAGACTTTGATAGTCCATTCGATATCAACGTGGATTTATACAAATAGGGTTTTATGTCCGATAATGAACATTTAAAGCAAATGCTCTCTATACTCCTATAAGAGTTCAAGGCATTTACCATGAATTGATATCAAAGGCAAAGAAGATGCGCAAGAAGATGGGGATAAGGACTATAAGTCTATGCTTCCATGCTACTATGTTGAAAAATAGATGAAATGAAGGAGTGTGCTTAGCAATCCTTCACACTAAAAGAAAATGCAAACGAGCGCAATGAAAGCTGGCTTTCAAATTGCCGAGTACAGCTTATCTTCAGCAAAACGACACAAAATGTTTTTTCAGTATGACTACTTGAAATATAGCAAGGACGCTGTATTGGTGATATAATAAAGAAGGACGGAATAAATTTAAAACAAGTAGCATTTTGGTATACTTTATATAAAATTAAACATAAGATTCAATCATTTTAATATCCAACATCTCTAGAATCACCTTATACAAAGACAATTTAAAGGGTGTTTGAAAATATTAATGGTTACATAAAATTCGAATATGGCATTATATTTATCGGCAGAACAAAAGAATCTAAAATCATTATTCTCAAATGATGATAGATATATAATACCATCATACCAGCGTCATTATTCTTGGACCATGGAGGAATGTAAACAGTTGTATGATGATGTATTGGAAGCGTTTGAAAGTAATACGGACTCATATTTTTTGGGTAATATTGTTTTGGCTGAAGGCGAAAAAGATGATAGACCAGAAGTCGTAGATGGGCAGCAGAGATTAATAACCTTATGGCTTTATCTGAAGTCTTTATGCATCCTTCAACCAAATAATAACAGACTAAAGAGAATGATTCAGGTCGAATCATACGAAGAAGAAAATACATCTGATTACCTTAGTAAAATTTCTTCTGATGTATTTGAGGTAAAAGATCAAATGCAGATTGATGAAGTTTTAAGAAAAAGCGTGAATGATTATGAGGCTGTATATGATCAATATTCAGAAAAAAATGAAAATTTAAATTATAAGAGTTGTACAAAACAGGTAGTCTGCAATGGGTATGCTATTTATGCGCTCTTAAAAGACTATTTGATGAAAATTTCAATTGATAAGCAGAAGTCATTTGTTGACTATTTTATCAGTAAAGTATATGTCTTGCCAATTGTGTTAAAAGACGACGATTTGGATGTGGCTCGTTCAAATGCCTTGATGGTTTTTGAAACTATTAATGATCGAGGAATGGACTTACAAGATGCTGACATCTTTAAAGCTAAGCTTTACCAAATGTCTTTAACTATTGGCAAGGGAGATGAGTTTATAAGAAAGTGGAAAGAAATCAATTCACGGTGTGAAGATCTAAATATAAAGATTGATGATTTGTTTCGCTACTATTATCATATTATAAGAGGACGGGAAGGCATAATAGTTGCAGAAAAACGTTTAAGAGAATTCTTTCAAAAAGACAATAAATCACCATTTAAAAAAGGTGATTATGGTTATGTCTTAAGTTCCTTGCTAGATACATTAGATGCGATAGAATATTATAGAAATAAACTTAATGAGCCATCACGCTTGGCGGCGTGGATTCAAATTTTGGATGCATATACAAACCAAAATCCCGTTTACGCTTTTGTTGTTTATATTTATTATCACAAGACTGCGTCTGATGAGGAACTGATATCTTTCCTTAAAAAGATTCTCCGATATTGTTATTATCGAGGGTCTACAATGTCAGTTAAATTTGAAATATACAATATTATCTATAAAGTTGCTTCTGGGCAGGATATAGATAATTATCTAGTAAAAAATGTAGATGAGTGGATGTGGAATAATCCGGGGAGATTAAGGAAAGGCCTCACTCTATTAGCTTTTTATCTTAGCTCTCCTAAGCAGACTGCTATTGATAATTATAGAGTCGATAAAATTATCAAAACAGTTGATCTTAAAAGTCTCTCCAATGATTGGAATCATCAAGATTTAGAGGATGAAGTTAATAGTTTGGGTAACAGTATAGTATTGGACATGCCCCAACGTAGTACGCCAATTCTTCAACGTTATAAGTCGTATACCAATTCTAAGATAGAAGAGGTTAGAAATTTAACAAGTGATAATTCTGGTTTTACTCATAAAAAATTTCTAAATAGGATAACTCATATCTCCTCTGTATTGGAGGATTTTTTTGTAAATGGCAAAGGTTAATGAGAAAGTTGACAATTTCAAATTTTAAAGCTTTTGGGGAGAATCCTGTTGTTTTTGGAGGCGAAACAGCTGAAGGGAAGCCTATGAACATTTTGTGTTTTGGAGAAAATGGATCAGGCAAAACCTCTGTTTATGAAGCTATAAAGTTAGCATTTCATAAAGAACGCATAGAACAAGAGCGTATTCCTGCTCGTTATCAAGGATTGGAACGAATAAACGCTAGTCGTCAAATATTGATTGAATATAAGAATAAGAAATCTGTAGCAGAGCCTCTTATAGAAATCAATGGGGTTTCGTTTGAAACGTTTAATAAAGATTATTATAACGTTTATATGCTTAATGGTAACGATATAAAAGTCAATGGCTTTTTAGATTTGGATGTTTTGTTAAAATCACTCTACTTGGCAAGGCATAATATCGATACTGAGCTTACAGATGAATCTTATTTATGTATTTTATCAGAAGTCAATCTCTCATTACAGAAATTCTTCTATGAGGATATTTCGCTTACCAGTTCTCAAAATGCAGCATACCGTATAGTGATACAAGATATTAATCAAAACCTTGTTAGTGATGATAATTTGAATCTTTTATTTAATGAGGCAAAACTGAATTTGGTAGCTCTGTTATTGACTTTAGAGTCGATTCAATTATTTGCACCCCCTGAAAGAAGAAGTAAGAAAATCCTCGTTCTCGATGATATTTTCACTAGTCTTGATGCGGCCAATCGAATGTTCTTGTACGAATATTTGACGACAAAGTTTGGAGAGTTTCAAGTCATTTTACTTACCCATAATACGAGTTTTTATAATTTGTGTGATTTCTTTTTAAAAGAAGATGATAAAAGAAATAGACTATGGTTAAGACAAGGAATTTATGAATATAATAATAGCCACAAAGTTTATACTATCTCTACAGAAAATATAATTACTCGCATAGAAACAGAATTGAATAATCATCCTGAACATATACACAGTATAGGTAATGATGTACGACAGTATTTTGAAGTTCTTCTTCATCGTTATACATTATTATTAATGGCAGGAGCTAAGGAAGAACTTTCAAATTTGCTTGTTGACATTCAGAAGAAATGCTCAAATAGAAGTTTTCATGTCGCAGGAAACAGGATTGAGACATATAATGATTTGATTAAATCTATTGTTTCGATTTTGAAAGATGTTCCTCTTGACAATCAACTTAATAAAATTAATAATGTTATTGCTAGATTCAATGATTCTAATGACGGCGTAGATAAATTAGCAGAACAATTGCAGGCAATGACTATCTATCAAAAGGTTGCTCTACACCAATCATCTCATGGACATCAAGGATTGCCTGATTTATCAGCGAAAGAAATTAAAGCATCCTTAGAAGTATTAAGAAAAATGGAGGATACAATAAAAAAGATGAAAGTAGAACGAATATAAAATGCGCTTTTATTAGTGAAAAATAATGGCTCAATTTCATAGAATAGCATACTATTATGACTTACAATATAAATATTATCGAATCTGCTCAAAAGAAGATTATAGTAGAAGCTTTGAAAACAATGATTCGAAATAACAATCCTGAGCCTCAAGCAACATATCTATGTGATCAGTTGGATGATGCGAGTTGCATGGCTGATTGTTTGGAGGAAATCTTTAAGCAATTGAGGTCGTATCACAATAATGGACTATAATCAGTCGGTTATATTCCCTCCTTCTGAGAAGGTGCTTGGTGAGAAAGGTGAAACCTTCTGTAATGGTAAAGAAGAACGGGATGATTTTAGAAAAAAATATCTCCTTAAGGAGACTCAGAGGAAAAATAATAATATGATGCATAATTACGACGATATACAAATCATTATTATGGCCGGCGGCGTAGGCAGCCGCTTCTGGCCAATGTCAACCCCCGATTACCTAAAGCAGTTCATTGATGTGATGGGTGTCGGCCGTTCCCTCATTCAATTGACAGTAGATAGATTGAAACCAATCTGTTCTGTCACCCTCGTCATTAATATCTCGGAGTATCAGCGAGTGCTCAGCAAGGCATTGAGTTATACTTCCGATAAGAACGCCATCGTTACTATCGGTATCAAGGCAAGCCGCCCAGAAACAGGCTATGGCTATATCGCAGCAGCGTAGGCAAGGACATCCGCTTGTATGAATGCAAGAACTGTGTGGTTCATGCAACCAATGAAAGCAAGGTAGTAGTTCAAGGCTTGAATGGCTATATCGTAGCCGAGAAGAATGGACAACTGCTTGTATGCTCATAAAAAGAAAAACAGAGAATTAAGGAATTTGAAAATTCAGAAAAATGATAAAAAGTATAAATGTAATATTGGCAAATGCCCCTGTGAAAAATGGTAATAGGGGTTGTGTAGCATTAAGCATTACGATGATGTCGTTGATTGATGAAGTAATGAATAATGCAGGTGTTCAATATCGCTTGTTTTTACCTGATAGTCAGTTTGGTGATCAGAAGAAACATGAGTGTAAAATTGGCAATAATGTAATAATCTTTGAGGATTGTTATTACCCTAAAGGTATATCATATAAAGAAAATTTAAAGATAGCTTTAAAAGTAGTAGCAGAAAGAGAAAATAAAGGTAGGAAAATTTTTAAAAGTTCTGATTATATATTGGATATTGGTCAAGGTGATTCTTTTGCAGACATTTATGGAGAATATCGTTTTAAAATGATAGATAGAATCCATCATTTAGCAAGAAAATACAATAAGCCATATTGTATATTGCCTCAGACAATAGGACCTTTTAAAGATAGATTAATAGCACAACAGGCTCATGACAGTATAGCAAAAGCTTCTTATTGTATGGCTCGTGATAAACAGAGCTACGCTTATGTTTTAAGAAATGTACCTGAGCAGAAAAATATAGCAGAATACATTGATGTGGCATTTTTTTTACCATATGAAAAAATCAAGCAAGATTCTAAATTTACGCATATAGGCTTGAATGTTTCTTCATTGTTATGGTATGGAGGTTATTCTCAAAATAATCAATTTGGATTAAAGTGTGACTATAAAAAGCTTATAAAAGAAATAATAGACTATTTTTTATCACTAGAGCATATTAAGGTTCATTTAATTTCTCATGTAGTTGGAGCAGAAAGAACGATTGAAAATGATTATGCCGTGAGCTATGACTTATGGAGAAGTTATAATAGTCAAAATTTAATATTGGCACCACTTGCTCTTAGTCCTATTGACATAAAGGACTATATTGCTGGTATGGATTTCTTTATGGGAGCTCGAATGCATGCAACAATTGGTGCTTTTTCTTCTGGTGTGCCTGTTGTGCCTATGGCATATAGTCGCAAGTTCAATGGATTGTTTGTTGATACTCTGCAGTATGATGCTATGGTTGATATGAAGACAGATGTAGATGATATTATTCTATCAAAAGTTAAAATAGCTTTTCAAAACAGGGAAATACTTAAACAAACAATTGAACAAAGAATGAATGGTATTGTTGCAGAACGTCGTAAACTTTTAGTAAGAGATTTAACAAATTTCTTTAAACTATAAAGTACATAAACTGCAATTGTAATAGTGTTAGTTAAAAGAAAACTTAAAATGAGTACATTCAACAAAATAGAAAAAAATCATTTGTGCCTTGGATGTGGTTTATGTGAAGCCATAGATAAAGCCAATTGCAAGATGGTTCTTACAAATGAAGGTTTTTATCACCCTGTATTTAATGAACCTAAAAAAATAAAGAACAAGATTGTAAAGTCTGTATGTCCTGCTATAAACATTCAAGCAAGTAATAAGCAGCTCCATAGGTCTATCTGGGGAGATGTTGTTTCCGTTTCGAATGCGTGGGCTAAAGATTATGAAATAAGAAGAAAATCCTCTTCTGGCGGTGTGACTTCAGCTTTGGCAATTTACTTGTTGGAAAAGAAAAAGGTCGATGCAATCCTTCATGTTGGTGTAGAAGAGGATACTTACCTTTATAATAAATTGTTAGTTAGCCGAACCAAGGAAGACGTTCTAAGATGCAATGCTTCTCGTTATGCACCTGCTGCTGTATTCAATGATATGCTTTCATTGTTAGAAAAGGAAGAAACGTTTGCCTTTATCGGAAAACCTTGTGATATAGCTGGTATGCAAAATCTCCTACGACTATATCCACAATACCAAAATAAGGTCAAATACTTCTTGTCTATATTTTGTGCTGGTATGCCATCTTATTCTGCAACGAATAAGGCTCTTGCTACTTTCGGTAAAAATGAAGAACCTGTAAAGTTGCAATATCGAGGTGATGGATGGCCTGGCTATTTTACTGCAACTTATAAGGATGGAAGTTCTTGCAGAATGACCTATAATGAGAGTTGGGGAAAAATACTAGGACGATCACTTGGATTCAGATGTAAGATATGTCCTGATGGTATAGGAATGTTAGCTGATATTTCTTCTGGTGATTCTTGGGAGACTAAGGATGGCTATCCTGATTTTACGGAAGGTGTAGGGCGTAATTTCTGTTTTGTCAGAACTACAGAAGGACAGAATTTGTTTAATGAAGCTATAAAAGCTGGATATATTGAGGCAGACTCGTTAAAAGTAGAAGATGTGATGCATATGCAGCGTTATCAATATGATCGCCGCCATATGGTCGGTTGGCGAATCGCTGCTGTTCAAATTATGACATTTGGTTTACTCAATTTTAGAGGGCTTGGTTTTGTACATACAGCTTTACAGGCAAATTATTCAAAAGGTGTTAAAGATTTTGTAGGAACTATAAAAAGATTAATGAAAGTAAGAATCAATAAATAATGCGAGATAATTCAATATCAATAGCCAAAGCGATAGCCATTCTTTTAATGGTATTGGCTCATACATACTTTTCTCAATATGGAAATCAATGGATAAATATGTTTCATATGCCACTTTTCTTTTTCTTTGCCGGTTATTGCTTTAAGGAAAAGTATCTACTTCAACCTAAGGTATTTCTGCACAAAAGAGTAGATGGATTGTATAAACCGTTTGTAAACTGGAGTGTCGTATTTCTTTTATTACATAATGTTTTCTATCATCTTAATATTTATAATGGTGAATATGGATTTCGGGGTAAAGTGTCGTATCTTTATGAATTTAAGGATTACGCAATAAGAGCCGTGCATATCTTAACCAGTATGTCCGATACTGCCCAACTATTGGGAGGCTATTGGTTTTTGAAATCTTTGTTTGTTGGTTCTATTTTTGGATACGTAATTATTAAGTATATTAAGTCACCAATATATGGGGGGGGCATATTGCTATGTCTGACAATAGGTTTGGCGTATATACAGAAAAATGTTCCATATTTCGGAATTGGAGCTAGAGAATTCTTTGCAGCAGTATTCTTTGTGTTGGGGTTCTATTATAAAAAGTATAAGATTCGTATTCATGAATGCGTAATTATAGTTCCATTTGGAATCGTTATTATAACAATTGGGGTTCATTATTATCAGGCAACATTACTAAGGTTTTTGTGGTGGCAGGTAGTTCCTTATTTGCTGACAGCTACTGTTGGTTTATTGGCAGTTTTTTATGTTAGTAAGATAATTGAAAAATGCCATAATGAAGGATGTAGGTGGCTGGAGTATATAGGTAATAATACTTTGACCATATTGACTTGGCATATGTTGAGTTTTAAGATAGTTAGTTTACTTATTATTCTGATTTATGAACTTCCGATTGCTCGAATGGCAGAGTTTCCAGTCATAGAAGAATATTCTAAACAAGGTTGGTTTCTTCTATATTTCATAGTAGGAGTATTAGTTCCTCTTTGGATGACTAAAAGTAAATATTTAAAATAAAATGAGTAGTAGTAAGAAAATTGTTAGTGGAGTTATATGGAGTACTTTTGTAAATGTTATAAATGCTCTGTATGGTTTCATTGCTGTACCGATTCTGATAAATCATTTTGGAAAAGCAGAATATGGATTGATAGGTCTGGCTATGTCTGTTAATGTATATATGAACTTGATGGATATGGGATTCAATTCAACAAATGTTCGCTTCTTCTCGACTTGGTTGGCTCAGAATAGGCATGAGAGATTGTTGAAGGGATTTCAGACGAGCCTTTCCTTTTATAGTGTCATTGGTTTAATCAATGCTATTGTACTTCTGATAGTTGCATTCTTTTCAAAAGAAATATTTAATGTAACAATAGAGCAAGATTCAATATTAAAACATTTATTCTACATCTTGGCTATTTCTGCTTTCTGCCAATGGTTTTCTTCATGCTTTGATCAAATCATCAAGGCAACAGAGAATGTAGCTTGGATACAGAAGCGAACATTGTTAACGAAGATATTGATGATCTTAGTATTAGGATCAACAGTTTGGTTTGATTTCTCTATTGAACTATATTTTATCTTTACCTGCTTGGCTCAATTAGCAATTGTTCCAATGTCTGTTGGTATGATTAGAAGACAAATCCCTTATATTAGTTTTATGCCTAAATGGGACAAACAATCTTTTAGAGAAATGCTTCCATATTGTATGAATATATTTTCGTTTAGCTTGTTTCAATTTTCGTTTTATAATTTGCGCCCAGTATTCTTAGGAATACAAGGCACCGTAGAATCGGTAGCTGATTACCGAATATTAAATGGTATAATAGGTATAGTTACAATGCTTGGTGGTGCTTTTATAGGAATATTATTACCTTCTACTTCAAAAATTGTTGCAAAGAATGATAAAGAGGCGTATTATAGGGTTGCCTATGATGGTACTAAATATATATCTATATTAATTAGTTTATGTAGTTTTGGAATGATGACAGTTGGTTCCGAGGTGTTGACTCTATATGTTGGGAAGTCATACCTTTATTTGATTCCATGGTTCAATCTTTGGTTATTATGTACATTGGGGACCCATAATCAGGCTATTAGTAGCTTGATACTTGCAGGATCTGACATAAGGGCAATTAGTTACAGTTCTGTTGTGGCCTCGGTAGTTGGTTTAATACTTTCTTGGGTATTGATTCCTAAGTTTGCGATTGGTGGAGTATGTATTGCTTTTACTATTTATACGTTGATTCAAATGCTTTTTTACTACTGCTATTATTGGCCTGTTAAAATGTATATTAGTTCATTAAGAATCTTCATAAATTGTTTTTTGCCTTATGTAATCTTAGGGGCAATACTTTATGGATTATTGCATAGGATAAGTTTGGATATGCCGGTGTTAGCTATTTTTTTTGTTAAAGGATTCGCTTTCTTGTTCCTTTATGTATTGATAACATTCTTTTTGTTAAATAAATCGGATAAGTTGTTCCTTTCTAAAATAATAAAGAAAAAATGAATATTTTAGCTATAATTTTGGCGTTCTTGTGCTGTGTATCTATGTTCTTCGTGCGATTAGAATACAAAGTTGGGTTAATGATACTAGGAACATTGGTATTTACTTTAGTGAATATTCCTGTTCTACCTGTTCATAACGTCAATATATTATTACCACTTTGTTTTTTGTTGTCTGAAATTAGACGGATAGAAGTATTTATTCGTTTAAGTAGAGGGAAAACTGTGTGGATATTGATGCGTATCTTTATCGTTATGTCTGTCCTTACCATATGTTCAAGCCCCCATTTACATAGTGCATCCTCATTGAGAGACTTCTTACAAAATGAAATGTTTTTTAAATATTTTGCTTTGCTTTATGCATATTGGGCGTTCTCTACAGAAGATAGTATCAAGCCGACATTAAAAATTACTTTTTATGGATTAATAGTGCTTACTATCTTTGGAGTTATCAATTATTTGACTAAATCTGCAGATTTTGTTAGTTCTATGACTGCTGGTTGGGATATTACTAGTATGGGAAATAATGTTGAAGATGCTGGTCAAGTATTTGCTGATCGTGAGCGATTCAGAGTCCAGGCTATGTTTATTAATCCGTTTGCTTATGGTTACATATGTATCTTAATGCTAATACTTCATATTTATGGGTATACCAAGGGATATGAAAATAAAGGCGTATTGTTATGTGTTGTTGCTTGTTCTCTATTTGGAATAGTATCATGTGGATGTCGTACGAATATATTTTGTTTTTTAGTTGGTGTGTCTGTTTTTTGCTTGTTTGCGTTCGAACTCGGAAAAACATTACGTTTCTTATTGATATTCATATTTACTGTAGCCTTACTTTATCAGATGGTACCTTTGGTTGGTGATACTGTTGATAATATGTTGTCCATGTTTGATAAGCAAAGTAATGTCAGTGGTTCTTCAATGGAGCTAAGAACTTTACAATATGGAGCAGTATTGTATCATATTCAGAATAATCCACTTTTTGGATGTGGTTATCATTATTTTGTTGAGGATATGGGTTGGGGACAGGGCCTAGAATATCTTAAAGATCCTAGACTTGCTGGTTTAGAAGGTGTAGCAATGAGCTATATCTTAGAAAGAGGTTTTGTAGGATTTGCATTATATTTATTGTTTTACATTACTATATTGGTGTCTTTTATCAGATGTAGAAGATATGCAATGTTAACTACAGCTTTTGGTATAAGTGTTGTAAGCACATATTTATCTTTCGCAAATATGACAGGTGAGTTGCTTTCTGTTTATCCGACGCTACTTTTATTAGGATATGTATTTAAGGTAATTGATTACAATCGGCAAGAAGGTTCAAATGTAAAAGATTTTAAAAATATGAAGTCTTTCGTGTAAATTAGTAAAGTTATTTCGATAATCTTTGTTGTAAAATAAGTTAAAAATGAAATTTTCAATAACCATTCCTGCTTATAAGCAGAAATATTTGTATGAAGCAATTGAGAGCTGCTTAGTTCAGAGTTATAAAGATTTTGAACTCATTGTTGTTGATGATGCATCACCAGAAGATTTGAAGTCTATTGTTGATATGTTTTCTGATCCTCGTCTTCGTTATTTTAGGAATAAAAAGAATTGTGGAGCAATAAACGTAGTAGACAATTGGAATATTTGTATTGGGTATGCTTCTGGTGATTACGTAATTTGTATGGGTGATGATGATAAATTGTTACCTAATTGCTTAGAGGAATATGCTAAATTAATAAACAAATATAAAGGTGTAGGTCTTCTTCATGGATGGACTGAAATCATTAATGAAAAATCAGAAATCACAAAACTTACGACTCATAGGTGTGAATTTGAGTCTTCTTTATCTTTGATGTGGCACAGGAGTCATGCTTACGAACATCAGTTTATTGGTGATTTTTGTTTTGAAAGAGATTGGCTGATGCAGAATGGAGGCTTCTTTACATTGCCGTATGCTTGGGGAAGTGATGATATATCTGCATTTATCGCGGCTTCCAAGAATGGTGTTGCTAATACTCAAATACCTGTTTTTCAATATCGTGTCAATTCTCAGACGATTAGTAACACAGGAAATGCTGATTGTAAAATTAAAGCAATCGCATTAGAGTATAATTGGAAAAATGAAGTCCTAACTCGTAAATCTGATTCGAACAATGATGAATTATATCGTAAAGAGTTGTTGAATGAGTTAGCTGGTAGTTATCAAAAGAAATGTGGTCTTACTATTGCGTCCGATCTTAAGAAAAAATCATTTTTGCGGTTATTCTATTGGATATCTGTAAGAAAAAAGTTTCATTTAGAGATTAAAACCCTCTTTTATGCGTTTATTCAATCATTAAAGTAAAAAATCTGTGAGTTTATTTTATGGTAAAGAAGATATTGATAAAAGGATTTTTTGGACATAAAAATTTAGGTGATGATTTGCTACTTTATGAAGCATTGAAGAAGTATCCTTCTCATGTTAGACTTTATATAGAGTGGCCTAAAATAGCAAATGATGAATTGCTATATTTTCAGAATATCCGACAATTTACGCCAGTTTATGGAAAGCGTGATTTGTTTAGCCATTTTTATGATTCGGTTGTGTGGTCAGGAGGCGGACTTTTCCCTTCTCGAACTTTTTCAATAAGAGATTTTGTGCGTTTGCTTCCATATCGACTGCTTTCCAAAAGAATGATTTTGAATGGTTTGGGTATAGTCGAAAAGCCAATTAGGAAATGGTTTGATAGATTTTTAGGAATGATAGACTATTGTTCCGTTAGGGATGAAAAATCATTAGAATTTGTCTCAAAAAAATCTCAGCTTTGAATTGTGGTGATTTATATTGGGGAGCAGATTTATATGTGTGGGGGGGCGAATATTAGGACTTCTAAAAGATTGTTAGTCTGTTTAGCAAATCCTTTTAGCGACAAAGAATTAGAGAATAAACATATTAATTTGCGTTTTGAAAAATTGATTAAGCAATGTGTTGATTGTGTTAAATTATTTAAGGAAAAGGGATATGAAGTAAATTACTTGCCTTTTTATCAAGGTTCAGATGAGAAGTTTATTAAGAAAGTACAAGATAGATTGTCATCGAATGACAAGATTCTTGAAAGAGGTATAGATTATAACTTGCAAACAATTGATAGTCTATTCCATCAATATGATTTTGGTTTATGTATGCGCTTTCATTCTATTTTACTTTCTTTGAAAAACTCACTTCCGATTGTTGCTATTGAATATGATTTCAAATCAGAAATGTTGATGAAGGAAGCTGGATTAAGTGAGTATGGGGTTCGTTTTGGGATTCGTAAATCTGACTTTTTTGGTGAGGAAATAGATATTGAAGGAAACACTTTATGCTTAATTTCTGAAAGGTTGCAGAAAGAAAATGATATTTTTAAGCAAAAAACACAGATTTTTGCAGAAAAGAAACACCAACAAGTTTTGAAAAATTATAAGAAAATATTTAAATTAATTAATATATGAT
>ERZ1027255.433-NODE-433-length-13847-cov-5.310035_pt1 | contig 13847 bp, 7 predicted proteins | sample MGYA00519261_ERZ1027255 | MGnify/ENA primary metagenome ERZ1027255 (study PRJEB26926, sample SAMN06164399) | human gut metagenome | biome: ENVO:00009003; feature: ENVO:2100002; material: ENVO:00002003 | host: Homo sapiens | place: USA | collected 2012 ...
CAGTGGCTACCCACTACCAGAGCCGTTTGGCGAAGAACGTAGAGGGCATGATTCACATCTTTGGTGGCGAGGAAGGCAAGAAGTTGACAGCCCGTAACGTGAAGATTATCCGCGAGATTGCCGAGCGCACCGAGTCGATAGAGCGTGGTGTAGAGGCATTGGTGGATGCCCGCAAGGTAGCCAATAAGATAGAGAGCGAGCGAGAGAAGGCCGTAGCTTATCATGACACGGTGGCTCCGAAGATGGAGGAAATCCGTTATCAGATAGACAAGCTCGAGCTTCTCGTAGCCGATGAGCTTTGGACCTTGCCAAAGTATCGTGAACTTCTGTTCATCAGATAATATTTCCTGGATTAGGAATTAAGGTAATAAAAAAAGAGTGCATTGTTTGTTACAGTGCACTCTTTTTTTATTATCTTTGTCATTTTATGACTTCATATTGCTTTAATATGATTTCATATTACTTCACAACAACCTTGATGGTCTGGCCATTTGAAAGCTTTACGAGGTTGATACCCTTGGTTGGAGCATTCAACTTCTGACCATCGATGGTGTAGCGACCCACCTCTTTCACGTCATTCCAGTTGATAATGTTAGAAATGCCGGTAAGGTCACTGTCGCCAACTGCTACCATGTTGGTGTTATCTACCCAAAGATCGTTCATGGCAGATGCAAGAGCGGTCTTGCCATCCTTCTCTGTCTCTTTCATAGGACGGCTTACGAACGCAATGATATGCATGTTCTGGCTCTTCCAAGCATCATCAAGCTCAACCTCATAGTCGTTCTCGTAACTGTTGCCGTTGGTCTGGAGAGCATCACCGAGTGTGCCGGTCACAATCTTGCGCAATACATGGTTGTGGGTGGTAGGCTTTGCCATGGTACCACCGGTGTTCTGCTTGCCTTTTACCTTATCCTCGGTGAGGTAGATGGTGAGGCGGGCATCATCACCAATCAACTTCTGGTATTGGTTGATGAGTTTACCCATTACCTTGATGCTCAGCTTCTTGCCTGTTGCATCATCAAGCTTAGAGTCAATGCTTACGGTAGAGAATGATGGATAATATGCTGCAGACTCGTTGATGATTGTGTTGAGCATGCTAACAACATTGTCCTGGTCGCTTGCTTTCTGAGCAGCCATGTTCACTGTCAATGCCTTGTCGTAATTGATCACGTCATTGTCGTAGAAGTATCTGTTAAAGGCACCGGAACCATCTGATGGAGTAGAGTAGTTGGCCAACTTGTTAGCCTCTGGCACAGTGAATACATCTGATAATGTTTCTACAGATCCATCTTCGTTTACTTGCTGACGTTCTCCGTGGATAGAAACGATAGCAAGATCTTCGTCTTCACGAGCCTTGGCTGTCTTGGTGAGTACCTGGTCTGCAAAGTAGGTGTATTTTGACATTTGGCATGCATAGAACTCTACAAGGTTCTTGGTACGGTCGAAATTCTCCTTATAGACCTTGAAGTTGGTTGTCAATGTATCATTTTTCAATTCACCCTCTGGAGCCTTACCCTCGATTTCTACTGGGTAGATGGTAACCTTGTGGTCACCGGTGGTCCAGGCATCATCTACTTTAAGACGTACAGGGATGTTTGTATAATCTGCGTCAGTGATTTCCTTGTACTGATCAGCAGCTACATTGTCCTTGCTATAGGTGAAAGAGCCGATTCGCTTGCCGTCCATTTCCAGGGCGAACTTGGCATTTGTAATGTTGTCGCGACCTTCATTGTGGCATGTGAACGCCAATACCTGCTTATCGCCCTTCTTTGCAAATGGAACCGCAGCAATCTTGTCCATTACCAAATCGTGGAGAATGAAAGTACCATCCTCTTTTTCGATGATAAGCTGAATCATCAGGTTAGAACCATCGTATCCGGCAGAGATAGGCTCCCACTGCCATTTGGTTTCATCGCGGCCATCTTCATAGATGTCACCAAAGGCGAGGAATCCATAAGGACCTACGTATGTACCAGAAGAGCCAATTGGCTTTTCTGACTCAACCTGCTCTGGTGTGTAATTGTAAAATGGCAACAACGCATAGAAATCCTTGGTATCGATGGTATATGGTTCATCAAACCAAACGTAGTTCCAATGCAATTGTGTGGTAGCAATCTCCTTCTCTGCAATGGCGTTGGTAACATTTCCCTTCTCGTCAATCTTGCAGATGGTAACCTTACTGTTGCCGATAGGTGCTGTCAGGAAGAAGCGGGCACCTGCAATCTTGCAGCCCTCATACTTCTTGAAGGCATCATTGTAGAAGATGGTACCCAGAGACAAAGTACCTTTGGCGCCCTTCATGCCTGATGGCCATACATAGCTCTCGTCGTAGCTATAGTTGATATAGCGCTGGTTTGCTTCCAATTCTCCGGCACGGGTTGCTATCTTCTTGGCTGCCTTCTGTGGAGTGGCAGTCTCTACCCATGTCTTGGCTGTTGTCTCCTTGTTGATGCGCTTCATGCTCTGAGCGTTGGCAGACATTGTCATCAAGACAAGTGCTGCTGACATCAAGTAAATATTTCTCATTTCTTATTCTTTTATATTTTTTATGTTTATGATTCTGTGGGATATATCTGCTTACTTTCTATATATCTTCTTCACTGTACCATCGGTGAACTTCACGATGTTGAGTCCTGAGAATGGTACGTCAGACTCAACGCCCTGGGCATTGTAATATGCCTTAACCTCCTTGTTGCCCAACTCGATGTTGCTGATGCCGGAAGTTGCGCCCTCTGATACATATACCTCATCGATGAAGAATGCATCTGATGCGAAGGTAATCTTCACTCTGCCGTTGGCTGTAATCTTGGTTGTACATTCTGTCCACTGGTTTGGCAGCAGGTTGAATGTGCCGTTTTCTACAGTTCCGTTGCTCACGGTTACGGTCATAGTCTTGGTTGACTGAGCGTAAGGAGCTGCCTTGAATGTAAGAGTTACATCGCCGTTGATCTTGATCTCAGGAGAGGTGAAGGTGATGTTGGTGGCATTTCGTTTACCTATGCGAGCACACTGGAAACCTCCCTTGTAGGTCTGTACATTAGATGTCCAGCCGTTCTTGTCTGATGAGAATGCACCATTGGCAAACTGGTTAGGGTTGCCGCTTGTATAGAAGCCCTTACCATCGTTACCACCTGTACCCAGACACTTGTCAAATGTTTCCTGGAAGATATAATTCTCTTCTGCTGCAGTCTTGTTCAGGTTCTGGAAAGTGAAAGATGCCGTACCGTCTGCAGCGATGGCCATATCTGAAAGGATGATGTTCATCAACTTGGTGCCATCGGTGTTCAGATTATAAGATGTGCAGGCAGGAGTCGTGTTGTTTGCCAGGCGGTTCTTGTTGCCGTAAGGCCATGCATCATACTCCTCACTCTTCTCGCTCTTCACGTTGTCGGCAGGAACGAAGGTGATACGCTCATGGTCGTTGATGCCAGCCATCATGGAGTTTGGAATATTGTAATTCCATGCCTTCAGGTTGTAGTCGATGTGGTTGATCATGATACCTGAACCAGCCAGGGCTGCATCCCAACCCTTCTTCTGACGGTTCTCTATCAGATAGTACTCATCTGCATGGTTTGGATTTCTGAAGATGTAGGCATCACCGCCGTCTGCCAGTGTCTTGATTCCTGATACTGATGTGTTCTCCTTCAGCTCGATAGGGGTAATCCAGCCAGCGGCATACTTCTCGTAGGCGGTGTAGCCGGCAGGAGTAAAGCCGTTGTCATTGTAGTTACCCTGGCACATCAAGTCCCAGGTACCCATACCATATAGGCCAGAATAGTTCACATCGTATGCATCCGGATAGCCCAGACAGTGAGAGAACTCGTGGCAGATGGTACCGATGCCATCTACTTCGTTAGATACAGAAAGCTCGTTGGAGCAGGCATAATCCACTACGGTCTTCTTGCCGCAAGATACAGGAGAAACCATTCTTCCCTTGTGTGGCCAGATGGTGTCATCGCCACCGCCTGTAGCTTCGCCACGACCGGCATAGACTACGAATACCATCTCTACCTGTCCGTCGCCGTCCCAATCGTATGGGGCGAAGTCGATGCCTTCAGCCACGGCGTTGCCCAGACAGCCTGAAATCATCGCCTGAACGTTCACGTCCTGTGCATCGCCATCGTTCTTGCCATAGTAAGCAGATTCACCAAGGGTGTAAGGACCCACTACGTCGAAATCCATCTCAAACTTGCCGTTGCTCTGCGCCTTGAAGTAATCAGCCACGCTACCCTTAAACTTACCCTCGCTGAAACCTGGCTCGTTAGCCACGCGGTTGTAGAAAGCCTTAGGGTCATCCATGGTGAACTTCTTGTCGGAGAACTGAGCCAGCAGGATGAGACACTTCTTCTTGCCGGTGTAGGAAACACCTCTTGTGATGCTGGTGCTGCCATTAGCGTTACCAGAAAGGAGGTTCTTCTTGATGATGTTCTCAGGACAAGCCTGCTGGCGCATCACTCTGCTGCGCTCCTGAAGCTGGGCCATGTTGGCTGGCTTCAAACCATCTGATGTGTCGTAGGAATAGCGGTTGCCTGCCTTGTCTTCCCAAAAGCGCAGGAACTCATCGCCACACAACTGAACTTGGACTGCTTGTCCGTTCTTGAGTGTAAAGGTCTTCCAGATGCCTCGCTTTGCTGGTACTGCATGGATAGCAGAAACCGCCAGCAACATAGACATGAGGACTAACAGTTTTTTCTTCATAAAACGTTTTATTAAAGTTGTCTTATAACTAATTTCTTTATCCGTTGGCAAAGTTAAGCATAAAAATTGAGATTCAGCCGATTGGCTTGCATTTTTTAAGCTACATTTGCTTTTAAAAATGCTTATTCCCTCTTATCCTTTCAAACTGTAAGTTCGGGGGGATTGAATTTGCAAAAAAGAGAGAGATAACCCAATGCTTCCATGTGTTATCTCTCTCTTTAATATATCAACTTAATGCTTTTCTTTTATTTCACCTTTGTGAGCTTAATCTTCGTTGCGCTGAAGAACTCATAGCCGGTGAAGGTTCCACCAGGGGTATAGATACCACCGAACAATACCTGGTCTTGGTCGAAGACAATCTCCTTGCAGTCCTCGCTCCATGTACCCTTGATAGGGGTTGTAGTGAGAGAACCGTTTGACAGGTTGTGCAGCATGATGTTACCCTTGAAGCCCAGATCCTGAGTAAAGTCGTAACCCTCGATGAAGTTATACTTGCCCAGGTTGTCGAATGCTACATAACCATCCTTCTTATGGAATGACAAGCGTGCAGAAGAAGAGCTTACAGCCATACCTGTGAGATACAGAGTATTGTTGTAGTCGCCATCCTCTTCATCGCTAGCACCGATGATCTTCACTACACTCTCCAATGGTGCACCCTGGCGGGTTACAGCAGTGAGCTTCCACTTGCCCTGGAGCTTCTCGTAAATCTGAGAGTCATTATCTTTCAGGGAAACCTGGGTTGTAGCATTGCCAATCTTGGCACCCTTAGCTTCTACGATGGTAATCTCGAAGGTACGGTCGGCGTTGATTTCATCATCATCCACAGGCTCTACCTCTACATAGCCGATGCTGTCAGAAATGCTGATGGTCTTGTCTGTAATATAATAATGTACGTCTTCCTTGGCAGGGTTGCTGCCCACTTCCTTCACAGCGAGGGTAACATACACATTACCGTTGGTCTTGCCCTTTACCTCGATAGGCACATTGGTCAGGCCCATATTCTCCTTGATGACCATAGTAGGATTCTTCATGCTTACTGTTACGTCAGCAGCAGTGTTCCATGAGTCATCGTCGCTAGAGCAGGCACCGAAGAAGGTGACCACAGCCAGCAACATTAATAATTTGATGTATTTCATATTCAAATGAATTCTTGTTGATTACTACATTATTCTATTAATAGCCTGGGTTCTGCTGGCCAGCCAAGTGAGGGTTGGCATCAATCTCTGCCTTAGGGATAGGCCAGGTGAGGCGGTAGTCGTTTGCTGCATACTTCAATGCTCTGCCCTGCTTCACGATGATGTCGTTCAGCTTTTTGTTTTCATCGTGGTTAGGGTTACGCTCGAAACCCTCGCCGTAACGGCGGATGTCGCTCATGCGCATACCTTCTCCGATGAACTCACGACGGCGCTCTTCTTTTATTTCCGGGAGGATATTCGTTGCAGTGAAGTTCTCTGTTACATAATCCACGATGCGGTTGCTGCGGAGGATGTTGAGATACTTGTTTGCCTCCTCAAGGTTGTTCTGGCGAGCCTCTGCCTCGGCAGCGATGAGATACATCTCTGAGAGACGGAATGGCTTGCTCATGTTCATGAGGTTGTTATTGCTGCCTGTGCGGAGGTCTGAGTTGCCAGGGAACTTGTTGAAAGCCATCGCCTCGTAGCTGTTACCCTCTACCTGCAGGTTGTCATACTGCTTCAGGAATACCTCGGCACGAATATCACCCTCGAACTTCTCCCAAAAGAGGTTTAAGACGTCGGCTGTTGGAATGTAGTCTGCCTTGGTCTCCGACTCACTTACGTAGTATTCGCCGTTAGAACCGCCTAATTCCTGTGCAGTCATCAGAGGGCGGAAGATGATTTCTGTACCCTCGTCCTTGGTCCAGAGCTTGGCATAGTCGTTGATGGTGGTCAACTTGTACTTGCCGCTGTTGATGACAGCCTTGGCATATTTAGATGCATTAGCCCAATCACCCTTTACCAAGGCAACGCGAGCCTGGAGAGCCTGTACGGTCTGTGAATGGATGTAAGCCAGAGGCTGAGCCTCTTCCTTGGCATTCTTCACACCCGATTTCTCGTATGCTACCAAGCCTTCGTATGCCTTCTGCATATCTTCCTCAATCAGAGTGAAGGTTTCTGCCAGGGTAGAACGGCTAGGGTAGTCGTTGAGATTACCTGTTGGCTTATAGACAGTGGTCAAAGGCAGACCGCTTGCTGCCTTGGTTGGGTCACACTGTGTATATGACTGGCAGAAATGGTCTGCCAACCAGAAATACATGTAAGCACGTACGAAGTGTGCCTCGGCATCATAGTGAGCAAAGGCAATCTTGTCTGTCTCGCTGAAGGCATCGCTTGCCTGCATGTTGGCTGCACGCTCCATGATGGCATTGGCTGTAGCAATCATGGAATAGCTGCCGCTCCACTTGCTGGAAACGTCACCGTCGGTGATGGTAATTACACCATTTGAGAACTGACCGAGACGGTTACCATTGCTGATCAGTCCGTGGAACTCGTCCATCTGTATATCTGACAGGTAAAGCCAAGAGCCAGATGTCACCGCACGCAGGTTGGTGTAGAGAGCGTTGCGGAATTGGCGAAGGTCCTTCTCCTTCTCGATGGCTGTGTTGTCATCCAGCGAACCGTATGGAGCCTTGTCCATGCTGCAGGATGTGAACGCCATCGCACACAGGAGCATCAATGAAAAATATATCTTCTTCATAATTCTTTTCTAGTAATACTTTTTGTTTAGAATGTTAACTCTGCACCAATCACAAACTGGCGGGTGTTTGGATAGTTGAACTGAACCAGGTTCTTGTCTGGCTCTGGATCGTAGCCCTCGAATGGAGTGATGGTAAAGAGGTTGCGGGCGATACCGAACACCTTGATGTCCTTGATGTAACGGATGGTCTGCATCCAGCTCTTTGGCAACTGATACTGAACGGTCAATGTCTTCATGCGCAAGAATGACGCATTGCTCAGCGTGTGGTCGTCGAGGTAAGTCTCGTAACCATAAGCAGGAATATCGGTAACCTGACCTGGAGTAGTCCATACGTTCAGCATATCTACGCACTGGTTATAAGATGTACCCATGTTGGCATTCTTGATGAAGTAGTCGTCGTTGACGAGCATGTACTTGCCCGACTGCCAAGCGAAATCTGCGATGACGCTGAGTCCCTTCCATGTAAAGTTGGTGCCGAAACCGCCAATCCATGGCGCATAACGGTTCTTGCCCAGGAACACAGAGTTGTTGGTCTCATCGTATGTCTTGGTGATGTTGCCGTTCTTGTCGTACCACATAGGCTCGCCAGTGCGTGAATCTACACCTGCATAGCGTACATTGTAGAACTCACCATAGGCATGACCCACCTGCAACTTCAGGCCAGTGCCTGAAAGTACGTATTCGTTGCGACCTGCAAACAACTCTGTAATCTCGTTCTTGTTGTAGCAGATGTTGGCAGATACACTCCAGCTCATATCCTTGGTCTTGATGAGGTCAACGTTTACGGTTGTCTCGAAACCCTTGTTTACCATGGTACCGATGTTACCCATACCTGAGGTGAAACCTGTGGTCATAGAGTAAGGAATCTCCATCAGCATATCAGATGTCTCGTTGCGATAGAAGTTGGCATCCACGGTAACACGGTTGAATAAACCGAAGTTCAAACCGATGTTCAGCTTGCTCACCTTCTCCCAAGTCAACTTGTCGTTGCTTGCCTGGGTGATATCGATTGAACCTTCGCCGTTGTAGTTGCTACCGGAACCGAAGAGTCCGTAGAAATCGTAAGAACCGGCACCTGAGTCATTACCGGTAGTACCATAGTTGGCGCTCACGGTCAGGTCGTCCAGCCATCTCAAGCCACGGAGGAAGTTCTCGCGCTTGGCATTCCACTTCAAACCGAGGGAACCGAAAGTACCCCAACGGTGGTCTGGAGCAAACTTAGAGCTACCGTCAGTACGGAGTGAAGCATATACGTAATACTTCTCGTCGTAGTTGTACTCGGCAGTACCGAAGAGAGAGTTGGCTACTTCCTCTGAACGGCTGTCAGTCTGAGCTGATGGTGTGATGGTGGTAGCAGTGTTCAGCAACATACGGCGAGAATCTGTCTGGCCAGTAGTTACGATACCGATGCCACGACCCTTCTGGATGCGGGTTTCCTCACCCACCAGCAGGTTTACGTAATGAGGACCGAAGTTATGACGGTACTCTGCTGTATGAGTCAATGTGTAAGCATAGTAGCGGCTGAAGTTTGAAGCAACACCACCGGTATGAGCATCAATCACCTGGCCCATTGGGGTAGTGAACTGATCGTATGGGAGACTTGCTCTGTCTGATGTAAGGTCGTAGCCAAACATAGACTGCAGGGCTGTGAAAGTCAATCCCTCAACAGGAGTGAACTGCTCGTTCAGCGACAGGTTGATGGTTACATTCTTGCGGTCCTGGTTTGTATTGGCTACAGTGAACCAAGGCAACAGGAACTGAGAGTAGAGGAGTCCGGCAGCGCGGTCGCCCTTTACCAGATTACCAGCCTCGTCGAAGCTATAATAATAAGGTGCATCGTATGGCAACGCCATCTTGGCAGCAACCAATGGGTTGGCAGCATAAATCTGGCTGTTGTCTGCCCATTGGCTGTTCTGGCTGTAATCCTGAACACCGAAGTTTGAGCTGAAGCCCACCTTGAAGAACTTGTTCAGACGAGAGTTGAGGCGTGCAGCCAAAGTGCTGCGGCGCATATTGGAAGCCTCGATCAAACCATCTTCCTGATGGTGGTTGAACGAAACGAAATAGTTCATGGTCTGACCACCGCCCTGCAAGGTAGCGTTGATATCAGAAGTAGGAGCCGAGTTCTTGATCAGCTCGTCGCGCCAGTCGGTGCTGATACCATACTTGTTTACCAGGTTGCGGATATTATCGTTTACAGGCTGACCAATCATGTCGCGGAACTGGATGTACTGCTGAGAGTTCATCATCTCCTGGCCCTTGCTGGTAGCAGAAGAGATACCATACTGTGCCTTTACGGTGAGCTGAACCGACTCGTTGTACTTAGCCTGCTTGGTAGTGATGACAATAACACCGTTGGCTGCACGTGAACCATAGATAGAGGTTGACGCAGCATCCTTCAAAACGGTGATGTTGGCAATGTCTGATGGGTTCAATGTGCTGAAGAAGCTAGCAGTGATAGGAGAACCATCGAGAATGAACAAAGGCTGGTTAGAAGAACCGATAGAGTTGACACCACGCAGACGGATCTGTGCAGACTGTGAAGGGTCACCGGCAGATGAAAGAACAGACAAACCAGATACCTGACCGGCGAGAGCGTCGGTAAAGTTTGGTGTTACGACTGTTTCCAACTTCTTTTCACCGATGTTGGAAATAGCGCCAACTACAGATCCCAACTTCTTGGCAGCACCGTAACCGGTGATGATTACCTGCTCAAGTACATGTGTGTCAGGATCCAAAACAACCTGCATCTTGTCAGATGCCTTTAATTTCTTGGTCACCATTCCGATGTAACTGAACTCCAGCTCTGCCTTGTTGCTCGCAACATCCAGAGTGAAGTTACCATCAATGTCGGTAACTGTACCAGAAGTAGTACCCACAATCTTGACCGATGCACCGATAATCGGTGAACCGTCTTCAGAAGAGGTAACTACACCAGAAACGTGAGTTTGTGCCAACGCCATTCCCAAGTTCAGGAAGACGCAAGCAATAAACATCATGAGTCTTTTTTCCATAGATCTCTTTTTTCTTTTTATTGTTATTACTTACTATTTTAAAATGTATTCTACTAATTTTTTTCTTAATATTTTGCCCTCTATCGAGGTCGTGTCGCTTAAATCGGTGCAAAATTAAGCATTTTTTATCTTTCTTCCAAATGTTTTTGCCAAAATATAAAATAAATGGCTATATTTTCTGATAACTTGACGTTTTGTCAAGCAGAATGGGATAAAAATCCCCATTTTTGGAGTTCATTCATGGTATTTTGATAGGAAATGTAGATTTTATGTAGTTTTTATGCAAAAATTCTTGTGAGTTTCGAGATAAATTATTACCTTTGCCGACGAAAGAGAGGAAGATTAACGCTAAAGGTGCGTGATGAGTTACAGATAATAATTTTAAATAACATAAATTCTAAAAGTCGAGAGTATGAGAAAAGTATTACTTTTTGCGACAGCATTGTGTCTTTCTTCTGCAGCAATGGCACAGACATCTATTGAGTCAGCTCTTAATGCCCAGAAGGGTGAGAATACCTTCAAGGTAGAGAGCAGTGAGGCTAAGAACACTTATTGGAAGTTTACAGCAGACAAGAACTATCTTGCCAAGGTATCTCCATTGTCTGGATCAAGCAATGTTCCTACTGTATTTACATCAGTAGAAGGAACAGATTCGCTCACCCTGGGTGGTGCGGGCTTGAAGTATCCTTCTAAAGCGTATGCCTTGGAAAAGGGTAAGACCTACTACTTCATCATGAACATGACGGGTGAGTCGGGCTTCAACCTTGACTTGTCTGAGATGTCTTCTTATGGCAAGGGCCTCTCTCAGGACAATCCTGCTGAGTTGAAGGTAGGTGAGGAGTTGTACCTGGGTAATCCGCTGGGTGCTCAGTATGAGAACACTACTGCCTATGTTACCTATACTGCTGAGAAGACTGCGCAGCTTCAGCTCGCTTTCTCAAGCTATGTTTCTGGTGCCACAGTGAATGGTAATCCTGCTTCTACAGACTATGACCAGGCTACAGGCGGATATGTGCTGAAAGTAAGCGTAGAGAAGGGTCAGACTTATACCATCGCACTGAACCTTCAGGGTTGTGTCGTGGCAAGCTCTAAGCTCGTAGAGGTGAAGGCTGGTTCTCTTGAAATGCCATTCGCCTTGAACGAGGGTGAGAACAAGGTGCCTGCCGAGATGGGCGACTATTACTTTACTTATACTCCTACCAAGACGGGTTATCTGAACATCTCCAGCACTGCTGTGCTGGCTGGCGGTCAGGTGAAGGTATATACCAGCCGGAACAATATCACCTATCAGCAGGTAGCGGCTTCTTCTGAGTCGGGTACCTATAATGTCCGTGTAGAGATTCCTTATACTGGTTCTACCTATTATATTGTAGTGAACAAGTTGCAGGATTCTGCTACCGAGGATGTAATCAAGGCAGAAATGCAGGCCTACCAGCCAGGTGAGACTGTGAATACAGCCTTCGAATTGACTGAACTCCCTGTAGAGAAGACTTTGCCTAGTGCCAAGGGTACCTATTATTATAAGCTCACGGTTCCTGCCAACACAGAGAAGTTTGTTACGGTTGAGACTGATGCCAATCTCGATGCGGCTACTTCTATCCTCTTCTACAACCAGCAGTATGGCGAGTATGGTGCTGCTACTGTAAAGGATGGTTCGCTGAAGACTTACGTTGGTGGCCAGTCTTACGATATTACTTACATCCTGAAGGTTACAGCCAATGAGGATAATCCATTGGCATTCAAGGTTTCATACCTGGATGTAGAGAAGGGTTCTCTTGTAACAAACCCAGCTGAAGCTGTGGAGGGTGACAACGAGATCACCGTAGAGGGCACTGAATACTTCAAATATACAGCTACCAAGAATGGCAAGCTCAATGTGGAGGTTGAACCAGGTGTTACCGTCAGTTTCCCTAAAGGTACAGGCCAGTGGGATGGTGAATACACAGCCATCAACAAGGGTACCGACTTCTTTATCGAGGCTACTGCCGGAACCACTTATCTGATTAAGGTATCTGGTGCAGCCAAGGGTACTACCATGTATCTGGAAGAGAAGGAGTTCTCTGCCGGTGAGTCTCGCACCAACCCTATCGTCATGGAGGATGATGAATATACATTCACCAAGGCAGGTGCTGCTGACCTCTGGTTGCTGTATAACGTAACAGAGGATGGTGTTCTCGATTTCGCCTGCGATCATGGTTATAATGGTGGAAGCGACCGCATCGAAATCATCAAGAATGAGGAGCCATACGGAACTACCATGATGGGTACAGAGATTGTAGGTAATGTTTCAACCACCGTATATAAGGGTAAGGTTACCGTTAGCAAGGGCGATAAACTCTATATCCACTGCGTTATCGCAGGTAAGGTTACCGGTAGCAAGATTAAGTTTACCAAGCATGAGGCTGAGCCAGGTGAAACTGTAACCAATCCATTGGTTATCACCAAGGGTAAGACCGTAACAATTACAGGTGCTTCTCGCAGTACCCCTGTATGGATGAAGGCTTCACTCCCTGCTGGTACAACCACCTTCCGTCTGAGCAGCTACTTGATGACTGCCCTCTATAACAGTCTGGAGGATGCCAAGAATGGCGCCAATGCCGAGGAGGTAAGAACTAATTACGTGCAGCAGCCTGATGGCTCTTACGTTTATGAGTTTACCAAGGAGATGGCAGCAGCTGGTGATGTTTACTTCCAGTTTGTTGATTCATATGGTGCTACCGACTTCACATGGATGGATAACGATGCAACTGGCATCTGGAACATCGAGGCAGCTGGCGACAGCAAGGTATCTATCTTCAAGATGGACGGTACTCAGGTGAACCAGATTTCCGGCAATGGTGTATATATCATCAAGTCGAACGGTAAGACCAAGAAGGTTGTCATCAAGAAGTAAAGGGTCTAAAAGTAATGGGTCTTAGCATGATGATGCATATATAATATAAAAAAGGTGCAAGTGGGGTGTGAAAACTCCGCCTGCGCTCTTTTTCGTCAAAATATCACCTGCTTTCAACCTGTTATTTCTATCAGGAAAAGAGAAAAGAATTAAGTAATTATTATATTTATACACATTAAAAAACGAGAAAACTATGAGAGGTCTCAAAAGACTGCTTTTGGCTTCCGTCTTGTGTGCGGGATATACCCAGACCACCTGGGCTATCAAGGCATATCCCCATCCTATCACGATGCGGCAGCCTGACGGCACCACCTTGTTGGTAAGAATACAAGGTGATGAGAATTTCCACTTCGTTACTACCACGGATGGATTTCTCCTGAACAAGGACAAGAAGGGTTATTTCTGTTACGTGGATTACGACTGGAAAACCCAGAAGAAAGTGATGACCAGGCAGAGAGCCCACAATGTGGATGCGCGATCTGAAAACTGTCTCTTATACACATCTGACGCTGCCGACGAATAGCCTT
>ERZ1027255.440-NODE-440-length-13692-cov-5.734179_pt1 | contig 13692 bp, 9 predicted proteins | sample MGYA00519261_ERZ1027255 | MGnify/ENA primary metagenome ERZ1027255 (study PRJEB26926, sample SAMN06164399) | human gut metagenome | biome: ENVO:00009003; feature: ENVO:2100002; material: ENVO:00002003 | host: Homo sapiens | place: USA | collected 2012 ...
GGCGCCGCAACAGACGATTATGTGGGCCAGTGCAAAACTCCGCTGCGAGGGCGCTGTCGTCTCTTTGCCAACCTTGAATTATCTGGATTTTTAACACCCTACCTGTGACGCGGAAGTAAACCGTCCAGCGGCATCGCTCTGTCATAATTTAAGTAATGTTGAAAGAATAAGTTCCGCAATTTTGTACCTTGAGAATAGAGATGGTAGATATTATTTTCGTTCAGACAAAACATAAGTACTTTTTGTCCGCAAAATTCGGACTTTATTGGAGGCTTTTCAATACAGCCTGCATGGAATGCTTACAAAATAAAGAAGGAAATCCCCCCATCTGCCTTTGAATCCCACCATCATAATACAAAAATCCCCGCCAACGCAATACCTGTTGGATATTGCATGGCGGGGATTTTATGGTTTATGTATCACAAACTGCGACACGGAGGCCACTATTGTCTGAGCGAATTATCAAATCGTTGTAGGGATCTTGTTCTTCTCCATCTCGTCGGCATCACCAACGATGATTTTGTTGAACTCACGCAAACCAGTACCGGCAGGAATGAGGTGACCGCAGATAACGTTTTCCTTCATACCCTCGAGGTAGTCGGTCTTTCCGCTGATGGCTGCTTCGTTGAGCACCTTCGTTGTTTCCTGGAAGGATGCGGCAGACATGAAGCTCTTTGTCTGGAGAGAAGCACGCGTGATACCCTGGAGGATCTGGGTTGAAGTGGCAGCCTTGGCATCACGAACCTGAACGAGCTTGAGGTCGCGGCGTTTGAGCTGAGAGTTTTCATCGCGCAGCTTGCGGGCCGTCACGATCATACCCTTCTTCATTACCTCACTGTCACCGGCATCAACAACAACTTTCTTGCCCCAGATGCGGTCGTTCTCTTCAGCGAAGTCGAGCTTGTCGACAATCTGCTGTTCCAAGAAGCGCGTATCGCCCGGCTGATCGATCTGAACTTTGCGCATCATCTGGCGTACGATAACCTCGAAGTGCTTGTCGTTGATCTTTACACCCTGCAAACGGTAAACGTCCTGAATTTCGTTGACGATGTATTCCTGAACAGCGGTAGGACCCTTGATGGCGAGGATGTCGCTCGGCGTGATTGAACCATCGGAGAGCGGCGTTCCGGCACGCACGTAGTCGTTTTCCTGAACAAGAATCTGCTTTGACAGAGGCACGAGGTATTTCTTGACCTCGCCCAGCTTAGAAGTAACGACGATTTCGCGGTGGCCACGCTTGATGTTGCCCATCGTGATTTCACCATCGATTTCTGAAACGACAGCGGGGTTGCTCGGGTTGCGGGCTTCGAAGAGCTCGGTCACACGGGGCAAACCACCGGTGATGTCACCAGCCTTACCAACGGCACGAGGAATCTTGACGAGGATGTCACCAGCTTTGAGCTGCTGACCGTCTTCAACAACGATGTGACCGTTGATTGGGAAGTTGTAGGTGCGAATCAATTCTCCGTTTTCATCCACGATATGGCACGATGGAACACGGCCACGCTCCTTGGATTCAATGACGATTCTTTCACGGAGACCGGTTGCTTCGTCTTCTTCAACACGATAGGTGACACCTTCCGTTACGTCTTCAAACTGGATGCGACCAGCACTTTCTGTTACGATGACGGCGTTGAATGGGTCCCACTTGGCAATGACGGTGCCCTTTTCAACTTTGTCGCCATCGTTGACGAAGAGCTGTGAACCGTAAGGCACGTTCTGTGAAGAAAGAACGATACCTGTGTTCTCATCGATGAAGCGGACTTCGGCCAGACGACCGACAACGATCTTGCAGGCTGTGCCGTCTTCAGCAGTCATGTCAACCGTACGGAGTTCTTCAAATTCAAGGCGGCAGTCGCTCTTGGCCACGATGGTGGCGTTGGCTGCAGCATTCGAAGCGATACCACCGGCGTGGAAGGTACGGAGTGTCAACTGAGTACCAGGCTCACCGATTGACTGGGCAGCGATGACGCCGACAGCTTCACCCTTCTGAACCATGCGGCTCGTTGAGAGGTTACGACCGTAGCACTTCATGCAGACACCATGCTTGCTTTCGCAGGTGAGAACTGAGCGGATTTCGACGCTCTCGATTGGAGAGGCTTCGATTTCGGCAACAATCGGTTCGGTGATTTCTTCACCGGCGGCAACGATGACCTTGCCAGTTGTCGGGTGAACGATGTCGTGTACTGACACACGGCCGAGGATACGTTCGCCAAGAGACGAAATGATTTCGTCACCGTCCTTGAGCGCTGTACAGACGAGACCGCGAAGCGTTCCGCAATCCTCTTCCGTGATGATCACGTCGTGAGATACGTCGACAAGACGACGGGTGAGGTATCCGGCGTCGGCCGTCTTCAAGGCGGTATCGGCCAAACCCTTACGGGCACCGTGGGTAGAGATAAAGTACTCCAACACGCTCATACCTTCCTTAAAGTTAGAAAGGATCGGGTTTTCAATAATCTGAGCACCTTCTGCACCGGCTTTCTGAGGCTTGGCCATCAAACCACGCATACCTGCCAACTGTGCAATCTGGTCGGCAGAACCACGGGCTCCGGAGTCAAGCATCATGAACACAGCGTTGAAACCTTGGTCGGCTTCTGTCATCTGCTTCATGAGGGTCTTCTTCAGGTCGGTGTTGACGTGCGTCCAAGTATCAATTACCTGGTTGTAACGCTCGTTGTCGGTGATGAAACCCATATTATAGTTAGCAGTGATCTGCTCGATGTCTTCGTTACCACGCTTAACGATGTCCACCTTCTCCTGCGGGATGATGATATCGTCAAGGTTGAAGGACAAACCGCCCTCGTATGCCTTGCGATAACCGAGGTTCTTGATACCATCCAAGAAATCGCAGGCACGGGCCATACCAACTGTCTTGATAACCTTGGCGATGATGTCGCGCAGAGATTTCTTTGAGATAACGGTGTTGATAAAGCCACACTCAACAGGGATGATCTCGTTGACAATCACACGGCCGACAGAGGTCTCAACCAAATGGCGGACACCCAAGCCGTTTTCGTCTACATCATCAACCATGACCTTCACTGGGGCATGTACGTCAACACGCTTTTCGTTGAAGGCGATGAGGGCTTCTTCTGGACCGTAGAAAATCAGGCCTGAGCCCTTTGCGCCTGGACGGAGCTTGGTGATATAATACAGACCGAGCACCATGTCCTGTGAAGGCACAGTGATAGGAGCGCCGTTGGCGGGGTTCAAAATGTTGTGGCTCTGGAGCATCAACATCTGAGCTTCCAAGATTGCTTCGTTGCTCAGAGGGAGGTGAACTGCCATCTGGTCGCCGTCGAAGTCGGCGTTGAATGCCGTACATGCCAACGGGTGGAGCTGGATGGCCTTGCCTTCAATCATTTTAGGTTGGAAGGCCTGGATACCGAGACGGTGAAGTGTCGGTGCACGGTTGAGGAGCACAGGATGGCCCTTCATGACGTGCTCGAGGATGTCCCAGATGACAGGCTCGCGACGGTCGACAATCTTCTTGGCGCTCTTCACCGTCTTCACGATGCCGCGCTCAATGAGCTTGCGGATGATGAACGGCTTATAGAGCTCTGCAGCCATGAGTTTAGGCAGACCGCACTCGCCCATACGCAATTCAGGACCAACGACGATTACGGAACGTGCTGAATAGTCGACACGCTTACCGAGGAGGTTCTGACGGAAACGTCCCTGCTTACCCTTCAGATAGTCGGAGAGTGATTTCAAAGGACGGTTGCTGTCGCTCTTCACGGCGCTGCTCTTGCGAGAGTTGTCGAAGAGGCTGTCAACAGCTTCCTGAAGCATACGCTTTTCGTTACGCAGAATGACATCTGGTGCCTTGATCTCGAGCAAACGCTTCAGACGATTGTTGCGGATGAGCACGCGACGATAGAGGTCGTTCAAGTCGGAAGTGGCAAAACGGCCACCGTCGAGGGCAACGAGCGGACGTAAATCTGGAGGCGTGACAGGAATGATCTTCATGATCATCCATTCAGGACGGTTCTTGTCTTTGCTGGCGCGGAAAGACTCAACCACCTGCAGACGCTTCAAAGCCTCGTTCTTGCGCTGAACGGAAGAGTCGGAGTTGGCTCTGTCGCGCAGTTCATACGAGAGTTCGTCGAGATTGATGCGAGTCAAAAGGTCGTAAACGGCCTCGGCACCCATCTTGGCGATGAATTTATTTGGATCGGAATCCTCAAGATACTGGTTGTCGTTTGGCAACTTCTTGAGCAAGTCGAGGTATTCGTCCTCCGTCAGCAAATCGTTGGGAGCCACGTCGTCGCTCAAGACACCTGGCTGGATAACGACATAGCGCTCGTAATAGATGATGGTATCGAGTTTCTTGGTCGGGATGCCGAGCAGATAACCAATCTTGTTTGGCAAAGAACGGAAGTACCAGATGTGGGCTACAGGCACAACCAGCTGGATGTGTCCGGCACGCTCACGACGCACTTTCTTTTCAGTGACCTCCACACCGCAACGGTCGCAGACGATGCCTTTATAACGGATGCGCTTATATTTTCCGCAGTGGCATTCGTAATCCTTCGTCGGACCGAAAATGCGTTCGCAGAAGAGACCATCACGCTCTGGCTTGTACGTACGATAGTTGATGGTCTCAGGTTTGAGGACCTCACCGTAAGAATTGGCCTGAATTTCTTCAGGAGAAGCCAAGCTAATGGTAATCTTCGTGAAGTTACTCTTTATCTTGTTGTCTCTTTTAAATGCCATGTTTTATATGAAATATTGGTTGGGAAGCCATTGGCTCCCACCACGGAGGGCGGGATGCCAATACTTGTCCTATAAATAGGTGTTTGGAAAACGCCTACCTATGTAAAGAGTTACTATGTGTATCTGTTATTCAAGCGTAATGTTGAGACCTAAGCCGCGGAGCTCATGAAGCAATACGTTGAGCGATTCTGGAATGCCCGGTGTTGGCATCGGGTCGCCCTTGACAATGGATTCGTAAGCCTTTGAACGGCCAGTGACATCGTCCGACTTGATGGTAAGGATTTCCTGAAGCACATGTGATGCACCAAAGGCCTCGATGGCCCAGACTTCCATTTCTCCGAAACGCTGTCCACCAAATTGCGCCTTACCTCCGAGAGGCTGCTGCGTGATGAGCGAGTACGGACCGATGGAACGTGCGTGCATCTTGTCTTCAACCATATGGCCGAGTTTCAACATGTAAGTCACACCAACCGTTGCCTTCTGGTCGAAAGCCTCACCAGTTCCGCCATCATAAAGCTGCGTAGAGCAGTAGCGCGGCAGGCCAGCCTTGTCTGTCCATTCACACAAGTCTTCGAGTTTCGCACCATCAAAGATTGGCGTAGCGAACTTCACGCCGAGTTTCTTACCAGCTGCACCGAGCACGGCTTCGAAAATCTGACCCAAGTTCATACGTGAAGGCACACCCAGCGGGTTGAGCACGATGTCAACCGGCGTACCGTCGGCCAAGAACGGCATATCTTCCTGACGCACGATCTTGGAAACGATACCCTTGTTACCGTGACGACCGGCCATCTTGTCACCGACACCAATCTTACGCTTCTTAGCGATGTAAACCTTGGCCATCTGGAGAATACCGGAAGGAAGTTCGTCACCGATGGTGAGGGCAAACTTCTTGCGCTTCAAAGCGGCATCCATGATGTTGTACTTCTTCAAGTAGTTGATGATGAGCTGACGCAACAGTTTGTTGGTGTGCTCGTCTTCCGTCCAGGCACTCAGGTCGAGCGAGGTATAGTCGAGCGGCTTGAGCAAGTTACGCGTAAAAGTAGCGCCCTTGGCAATCACCTCAGAACCGATGTTGTCCTTGACGCTGCAAGCGGTCTTGTCGCCGGCCAGTTTCAGGAACTTCTCAATCATCGTGTCCTTGAGTTCCTCAGCCTGCTTGGCAAATTCGTCGTCGTAGCGCTGGAGAACCACCTTGTCGGCAGCCTTGTCGGCACGCGACTTGACAGCCTTAGCGTAGAGTTTGCGGTTGATGACAACACCAGAGAGCGAAGGATTGGCCTTCAAAGAAGCATCCTTAACGTCGCCAGCCTTGTCACCGAAGATGGCGCGGAGGAGTTTTTCTTCTGGAGTCGGATCGCTTTCGCCCTTCGGCGTGATCTTACCAATCATGATGTCGCCTGGAGTGACGCGGGCACCGATACGGATCAAACCGTTTTCATCAAGGTCCTTAGTAGCGTCTTCGCTGACGTTAGGAATGTCGTTGGTCAGTTCTTCCATACCGCGCTTCGTTTCACGCACCTCGAGAGAGAACTCATCGACGTGAACAGAAGTCAGGATGTCTTCACGAACCATACGTTCGTTGAGCACGATGGCATCCTCATAGTTGTAACCCTTCCAAGGCATGTAAGCAACGAGCAAGTTGCGGCCCAGGGCGAGTTCGCCATTCTCTGTGGCATAACCTTCCGTCAGGATGTCGCCCTTCTTCACACGCTGACCCTTCTCGCAAATCGGACGAAGGTCGATGGTCATGTTTTGGTTGGTGCGACGGAACTTAGGAATCTTGTAAGTCTTGGTAGCAGAGTCGAAGCTGACAAACTCTTCTTCCTCGCTACGGTCGTATGTAATCACGATGCTGGTGGCATCAACGAAGTCGATCACGCCTTCGCCCTCTGCCGTAATCATCGTGCGGGAATCTTCACAAACCTGCTTTTCGATACCGGTACCCACGATAGGAGCCTCGGAACGAATCAAAGGAACCGCCTGGCGCATCATGTTCGATCCCATCAATGCACGGTGGGCGTCGTCGTGTTCCAAGAACGGAATCAAAGAAGCAGCGATAGAGGCAATCTGCTGAGGAGCCACGTCCATGAGTTCCACCTCTGAAGGCGGCACAACAGGATAATCGGCGTCCTGACGGCACTTGACTTTGTCGCGGATGAATGTACCGTCGTCGTTCAGCGGTGCATTACCCTGACCGATAATCTTGGCCTCTTCCTCTTCTGCTGAGAGGTAAACAACATCGTTGTTGTCCAAGTCAACCACAGAGTTCTCCACCTTACGGTATGGCGTCTCGATGAAACCAAGCTCATTGATCTTGGCGTAAACGCAAAGAGAAGAAATCAAACCGATGTTCGGACCTTCAGGCGACTCGATAGGACAGAGACGGCCGTAGTGGGTGTAGTGTACGTCTCGAACCTCGAAACCTGCACGCTCACGAGACAAACCGCCAGGACCCAAGGCTGAAAGACGGCGCTTGTGCGTCACCTCGGCCAGCGGGTTGGTCTGGTCCATGAACTGCGACAGGGCGTTCGTACCGAAGAACGAGTTGATAACGCTGGAAATGGTCTTGGCGTTGATCAAGTCGGTCGGGGTGAACACTTCATTGTCACGGACATTCATGCGCTCGCGGATGGTGCGGCTCATACGGGCCAAACCGATGGCAAACTGATTTGAGAGCTGTTCGCCAACGGTACGTACGCGGCGGTTGCTCAAGTGGTCGATGTCATCGACAGTGGCCTTAGAGTTAATCAACTCGACGAGATACTTGATAATCTCGATGATGTCTTCACGCGTCAATACGCGGACATCCATATCGGTTGTCAAGCCGAGCTTCTTGTTGATTCTGTAACGGCCCACCTCGCCCAAGTCGTAACGCTTTTCTGAGAAGAAGAGGTTGTTGATAACCTCGCGCGCGCTGGCATCATCGGCAGGGTCTGCATTACGCAACTGGCGATAGATGTAGAGCACGGCCTCCTTCTCGGAGTTCGACGGGTCTTTCTGGAGGGTGTTGAAGATAATTGAATAGTCGGAAGAAGCGGCTTCTTCGTGGTGTACCAGAATTGACTGCGCACCGCTTTCGATGATTTCATCGATGTGTTCAGCTTCGAGCACCGTCTCACGGTCGAGGATAATCTCGTTACGCTCGATTGAAACAACTTCACCGGTATCCTCATCCACAAAGTCTTCCACCCAACTCTTCAAGACACGTGCAGCGAGCTTGCGGCCCACCAGTTTCTTGAGGTTGGTTCTGTTGACCTTGACCTCTTCAGCCAAGTCAAAAATCTGAAGGATGTCCTTGTCGTTTTCAAAGCCGATGGCACGCAAGAGGGTTGTCACAGGCAACTTCTTCTTACGGTCGATGTAAGCATACATGACATTGTTGATGTCCGTTGCAAACTCAATCCAAGAGCCTTTGAAAGGAATGATACGGGCAGAATAGAGCTGCGTACCATTCGCATGCACGCTCGAACCGAAGAACACGCCCGGCGAACGGTGCAACTGAGACACGACAACACGCTCGGCACCGTTGATGATGAAAGTGCCGTTGTCGGTCATATAAGGAATCGGGCCAAGGAAAACATCCTGCACAACCGTGTCGAAATCCTCGTGGTCAGGGTCGGTACAGTAAAGCTTCAATTTGGCCTTCAAGGGGACACTGTAAGAAAGTCCACGCTCAAGGCATTCATCGATGCTGTAACGGGGCGGGTCGATATAATAATCGAGGAACTCTAACACAAAGTTGTTGCGAGTGTCTGCGATAGGAAAATTCTCGGCAAAAACTTTGTACAGACCGTCGTTCTTACGCAACTCCGATGGCGTATCAAGCTGGAGGAAGTCTTTGAAAGACTTTAACTGTACGTCCAAGAAATCCGGATAAGGCATCGGATTCTTGACAGAGGCAAAGTTTACACGTTGGTTAATAACTCTGGAAGACATTCGTAAAAAATATGATTTAGGATGAGAACTTCATTCCGGGCGGCGCTCACCGATTGGAAATGCGTTGTGCAAAAGAGCGGGTGTTCCATTATCATATAGGCGCCACGCTTTAATGAGGCTTATATATATTGTGTTGCATGCTGTGCTGGAAACGCTCGCCACGTACGAAATGGAACAAGCCAAGCGGACAAGACCAAGCAAGCAAGACCAAGCAAGCTGTAGTAAATGGAAAGACGCAAGCTGTTTTCTCGCGAAACAGCAGCCGTTGCCCTGTATTTTTTTTGCACAAAAGCCCCCACGAACCATTTGTTTGCGAAATGTGTCGGGGAGGAACAATGAACCGGCATCAGCCGATCCAACAAAACATCTGAATGCGAACAGGAATGCGAAGCAGAAACGCCAGCGGAAAAGCAGAGCAAGAGCGCGAGGCGCCAGCCACATCGACATGCCCAAACATCCCTAAAAAAGAAGTTCTAATCTGACTTAATTTATAGACACAAAAAGGTTAAGAACCCTCTATCAGAGGATCCTTAACCCAATAAATATGAGGTAGCTTATTAAGCGAGTTCTACTTCAGCACCAGCCTCTTCGAGAGCCTTCTTCAATGCTTCAGCTTCTTCCTTAGCAACGCCTTCCTTCAACTTGCTAGGAGCACCGTCAACGAGGTCCTTAGCTTCCTTCAAGCCGAGGCCGCAAGCTTCCTTAACAGCCTTAACAACCTGGAGCTTTGCAGAGCCAGCGCTCTTCAAAACAACGTCGAAAGCAGTCTTTTCCTCAGCGGCAGCAGCGCCACCAGCAGCGGGACCAGCAGCAACAGCAACAGCTGCAGCAGCAGGTTCAATACCATATTCGTCCTTCAGGATCGTTGCCAACTCGTTTACTTCTTTCACTGTCAAATTTACCAATTCTTCAGCAATAGCTTTGATATCTGCCATTTTCGTAATGTATTTTTATTGTTTTTATTCAGTTTGATTGGTACGGATATATCCGATTATTCAGGGCGCTCGCCCATAGTTTTCAGCACGCCATGGATAGTCTGGCCTGCAGATTGGAGTGCAGAGATAACGTTCTTTGCAGGAGATTGCAGCAATGCAACAACTTCGGCAAGAACTTCTGCCTTGCTCTTGATAGCGCAAAGCGTATCAAGCTGATCAGCACCTACGTAGAGACCTTCCTCAGCGTAAGCAGCCTTGAGGGCTGGAACGCCGCTCTTACCTTCTTCCTTGATCAACTTTGCAGGAACGTTGGCAGTGTCACAGAAGAGGACAGCCGTCGTGCCTTTCAAGCAGCCGTAGAGCGGAGAGAAGTCAAATTCAGCAGCTTCGAGAGCCTTGTGCAACAAGGTGTTCTTCACGAGAAGCATCTTGATGTTTGCGCCAAAGCACTTTCTGCGCAAATTGCTTGTAGCCTCAGCGTTCATACCGGTTACGTCAACCAGGTAGAAGTGAGCATATTCTTTTAATGTTTCACCGATGTGCTCGATGATCAAACCTTTATCTTCCTTTTTCATGATTTGCCGTCAAATTTTAGATTTCGTCAACAGATTTGGGATCTACCTTGATACCCTTGCTCATAGTGGAGGAAAGATAAATGCTCTTGATATATGTACCTTTGGCAGCAGCAGGCTTCAACTTGTTGATGGTAGCGATGAATTCCTTTGCATTGCCGAAGATCTGCTCGGGAGTGAAAGAAACCTTACCAATTGAAGTGTGAACGATACCAGTCTTGTCAACCTTGAAATCGATCTTACCCTGCTTAACCTCACGGATTGCCTTGGCAACATCCATGGTAACAGTACCACTCTTAGGGTTAGGCATCAATCCGCGCGGACCGAGAACACGGCCGAGAGCACCGATTTTACCCATGATAGCTGGCATAGTGATGATTACATCAATATCAGTCCAACCACCCTTAATCTTCTCGATATATTCATCGAGACCTACATAATCTGCACCTGCTTCCTTAGCAGCAGCTTCTGCATCAGGCGTACAGAGGCAAAGCACACGAACTGTCTTGCCAGTACCATTTGGCAGAGATACAACGCCGCGAACCATCTGATTGGCCTTACGAGGGTCAACACCGAGGCGAACGTCGATATCCAAAGAGGCGTCAAACTTAGTCGTGGTGATTTCCTTAACCAAGCTAGATGCTTCCTTCAAAGTGTAAGCTTTCCCTGCTTCAATCTTGCCAGCTACAGACTTCTGATTTTTTGTCAGTTTACTCATGTTCAGTTCAAAAATTGAAGTTAATTATTAACCAGGGAAGTCTCCCTTAACTGTGATACCCATACTGCGGGCAGTACCTGCTACCAACTTCATGGCAGATTCAATAGTGAAGCAATTCAAGTCTGGCATCTTGTCTTCGGCGATAGCCTTAACCTGATCCCAAGTGATTTCAGCAATCTTAGTACGATTAGGCTGAGCGGAACCACTCTTCTTCTTGGCTGCTTCGAGCAATTGAATTGCTACAGGAGGAGTCTTAACTACGAATGAGAATGATTTGTCATTATAGTAAGTGATAACAACTGGCAAAACCTTACCAGCCTTCTCCTGAGTTCTGGCGTTGAACTGCTTGCAGAAATCCATAATATTGATACCCTTTGAACCCAAGGCAGGACCTACGGGAGGGGAAGGATTTGCAGCGCCACCTTTAATCTGTAATTTGATTAATCCAGCAACTTCTTTAGCCATTGTAATATTTTATTTTTAAATTGTATGAAGGTCAACGGAGGTTCGTAACAGCAACCGTTATTCCTTCTCTATCTGCGTAAAACCAAGGTCCAAGCCCGTGCTGCGGCCAAACACTTTGACCGTAACCGTAACCTTCTTCTTCTCAGCGTCAACCTTTTCGATGACACCAGTGAACCCGCTGAAAGGACCGTCGCTAACCTTGACAGATTCCCCTTCAACAAATGGGATTTCTGCATCAACTGCATCCACCTCCATTTCATCAACTTTGCCTAAAATTCTGTTCACCTCACTGGCGCGAAGAGGCGTAGGATGGTCAAGACCGCCTAAGAAACCGAGCACCTGCGGGGTGTTGCGGAGTTCATGGGCAATTTCACCAACCAAGCGCGCTTCAACCAAGACATAGCCTGGCAAATAATTGCGCTCCTTGACGATGCGCTTACCGTTGCGAATCTGAACGACCTTTTCGGTTGGAATGAGCACCTGCGAAACATGACCGCCAAGGCGGCCATTATTAATTTCTGCATCAATGTACTCCTTCACCTTAGCTTCTTTTCCGCTAACGGCACGCAAAACGTACCATTGCATTTCAACTTCAGCCATTGTGAGATTAGAATTTAATGCTGTAAATAAGTTGCATGAGAGTTTCAAAGACCTTATCCATGGCAAACACCACAATTGCGATTATCACGGAAGCAATTAAAACGACAATCGCACTATGAGTTAGCTCCTTACGTGTTGGCCACGTGGTTCTATGAGCTAGTTCTTCATAAGAATCTTTACAATATAGATATATATTCTTAAACATTGCTTTTTGTATTAGCACGGGAAGAGAGGCTCGAACTCCCGACACCTGGTTTTGGAGACCAGTGCTCTACCAACTGAGCTATTCCCGTAGGTATGGATTCTCGCAGAAGTGCGAGAATCCATTTTTATTGATTAATCCTTATAGAAAAGGTATTAGTCAAGAATTTCAGTAATCTGGCCAGAACCTACCGTACGACCACCTTCACGGATAGCGAAACGGAGACCAACGTTGATTGCTACAGCGTAGATCAATTCTACAGAGATTTCAACGTTATCGCCAGGCATTACCATTTCAGTTCCTTCTGGCAAGTGAATTTCACCTGTGCAGTCCATAGTGCGGAGGTAGAACTGAGGACGATACTTGTTACCGAATGGAGTGTGACGACCACCTTCTTCCTTCTTCAATACGTAGATAGAAGCCTTGAACTTCTTGTGCGGAGTGATAACACCCGGGTGAGTGATAACCATACCACGCTTGATTTCAGCCTTATCGATACCACGGAGGAGAAGACCTACGTTGTCACCAGCTTCACCCTGATCGAGGAGCTTGCGGAACATTTCAACGCCAGTTACAACTGACTTCTTGTCTTCACCGAGGCCAAGGATCTGAACTTCGTCACCAACCTTAACGATACCAGTTTCAACACGACCAGTGGCAACAGTACCACGACCAGTGATTGAGAATACGTCTTCAACAGGCATCAAGAAAGGCTTTTCAACGTCACGAACCGGCTCCTGAATCCAAGTGTCAACAGCGTTCATCAATTCCATTACAGAATCTTCCCACTTAGCAACACCGTTCAAAGCACCGAGAGCAGAACCACGAACGATAGGAGTATCCTCTTCGAAGTCATACTGTTCGAGCAATTCGCGCATTTCCATTTCAACGAGTTCGAGCATTTCCTCGTCCTCAACCATGTCACACTTGTTCAAGAAAACGACCAAACGAGGAACGTTCACCTGACGAGCGAGAAGGATGTGTTCGCGAGTCTGAGGCATCGGACCATCAGTAGCAGCAACTACGATGATAGCACCGTCCATCTGAGCAGCACCAGTAACCATGTTCTTAACGTAGTCGGCGTGACCCGGGCAGTCTACGTGAGCATAGTGACGCTTTTCAGTTTCATATTCGATGTGAGCAGTATTAATAGTAATACCACGCTCTTTTTCTTCAGGAGCATTATCAATCTGATCGAAAGACTTAACATCTTCACCAGTTCCGAGACGCTCGTGGAGCACCTTAGAAATAGCGGCAGTCAAAGTAGTCTTACCGTGGTCTACGTGACCAATCGTACCGATGTTTACATGCGGTTTGGTACGTTCAAATTTCTCTTTAGCCATAGCTTTTATTTATTTTTTTATGAATGAATTGCTAATTTGGATTGTTCTTCACAAATAAGAGAGCTGTTAGTGAGACTTGAACTCACGACCTCTTCCTTACCAAGGAAGTGCTCTACCGCTGAGCTATAACAGCAAACTAAAAAGTTGAGCGGAAAACGGGGCTCAAACCCGCGACCCCCAGCTTGGAAGGCTAGTGCTC